>Ga0335075_10000435_pt1 | contig 74571 bp, 60 predicted proteins | sample Lox_Sample_24_FD_206723 | JGI IMG/M metagenome (GOLD analysis project Ga0335075, IMG submission 206723) | Soil microbial communities from Loxahatchee National Wildlife Refuge, Florida, United States - Lox_Sample_2.4 | ecosystem: Environmental > Terrestrial > Soil > Wetlands | place: USA... | reverse complement strand
ACCCTCTCCAGCACCCTCGCGGGTGGATCTTGATTTTGCCACTTGCCATAAACCCTTGATTATTTTGGGTTTGAATGGCGGGGACGACGGGGCTCGAACCCGCGACCTCTGCCGTGACAGGGCAGCATTCTAACCAGCTGAACTACGTCCCCTTGATTGTGTGAAGCGATCCCGCAAAGCGTTGCGCTTTGCGAGTCTTGCCGATCCGCCACGCGGCTTACGCCGCGCACGAACGGCGGGAGTGTCACCCTTCCGCTGTCTGGATTGTAGCAAGAACAGGGTTCAGGGGTACAGGGAGAAGGAATCATGACTCAGTGGCCAGTTGTCAGTTGGCAGACCGGTGAAGCCGCCAACCCTGGCCGGTAGCTCGTAGCAGGACCTACTTCAGCCGGCTGAGGAGGGATGAGCGACGGCGGTGAGGCGCTGGACGACGCGATCGCGGCCGAGCGCAGCCATGACGGCAAAGAGACCGGGTGCGACAGCCTGGCCGGTAAGGGCGACGCGGGAGCCATTGATGAGCGCGCCGGCCTTAGTTCCCTTCTCCGCGGCAAAGGCGCGCAGAGTTTCTTCAGCGGAGGCTTCAGTGAACTCCGGCGCGGCGGCGTAGCGAGCGGCCAGCTCGCCCAGCAGCGCCGGGAGCACGGGGTCGACCAGGAATTTGCTCGCGGCGGCGGGATCGATTTCGAAACTGTCTCCGAAGTAGGCGCGGAAGGGCCCGGCGAAATCCTTCAGGCTGCGGGCGCGGGGTTTGAGCAGGTCGATGGCGGCGAGGATTTCCAGAGGCGAGCGGCTGGACCGGAAATCCGCAGCGCGCCACTCGGCTTCGATGAGGGGCAGCAACTTCGCCGAGTCGTAGGCGCGGATGTATTCGGTGTTGAACCAGGCGAGCTTGTCGTTGTCGAAAACCGAGTTCGACTTCGAGATACCGTCGAGGCTGAAGAGCTGGATGAGGTCGTCGGAGGAAAAAATCTCGCAATCTTTGTGGGCCGGGCCGGGCGACCAGCCAAGCAGCGCGAGGAAGTTGCGGAAGGCTTCGGGAACGATGCCCATGTCCTTGTAAGCCATGACGGAGGTAGCGCCGTGGCGTTTGGAGAGGCGAGTCTTGTCCGGGCCGAGGATGAGGGGGACGTGGGCGAAGACTGGCAGCCGCGCGCCGACAGAGCGGTACTGGAGGATTTGCTTCGGCGTGTTGGAGATGTGGTCAGCGCCTCGAATGATGTGGGTGAGACGCATGTCGAGGTCGTCGGCGACGACCGAGAGGTGATAGGTGGGGACGCCGTCGGAACGGAGGAGGACAAAGTCTTCGATTTCGGCGTTGGCGAATTCGACGCGGCCGAAGACGGCGTCGTCCCAGGAGGTAGATCCGTCGGGTACGGAGAAGCGAACGGCTGCCTGCTCGCCGACTGCGCGGCGCTTTTGTGACTCGGCCGGATCGAGCTGACGGCAGCGGCGATCGTACATGGGCGGGCGGCCAGCGGCTGCGGCCTGGGCGCGGCGTTGCTCCAGCTCTTCCTTCGTGCAGAAGCAGTAGTAGGCGTGGCCGGAGGCGACAAGCTGCTCGGCGGTGCGGGTGTAGAGGTCGAGACGTTGCGACTGGAAGAACGGGCCTTCGTCCCAGGAGAGGCCGAGCCAGCTCATGCCGTCGAGGATGCCCTGAACCATCTCCTCGGAAGAGCGCTCGAAGTCGGTGTCCTCGATGCGGAGGATGAAGGTTCCGCCGCAGTGGCGTGCGAAGAGCCAGTTGAAGAGCGCAGTGCGCGCTCCGCCGACATGGAGGTAACCGGTGGGCGAGGGGGCGAAGCGGACGCGAGGCGAACTGGATGGGTGGTCGGACATGGTTGGAGTCAAACTTTTATCTTAGAGCGAAACCAGCGCTGCCGTACCCAACAAAAGGCCAGGGCCCGTGTCGACTTTTTTCTCTTTTGTCGCTCTATAGATTCAGAACAAGGGCTCGCCGGGAAAAGTGGCCCAATTGCCTCCGCGCTGCCGAGGATCCGCGCCCGGGGGTCAGGGCCGCACCGCGGAACCACGATGAGAATCACGACTGAACCCAGGGAGGATTTTCATGCGACTTCATTCTTCAGGAGTAGGCCTGATTCTTTCGTTCCTCCTCGCTGCTGGTTGCGCAGCGGCGCACGCACAGACGACCGTAGCGCTCAACGCCCTTGGGGCGTTCACCAACAGTACAACCCCTGGCAACTCTAATTTCTATCGGGTGAGCCCAGCCGCCGCGGTGGGCGGGATGCTGGAGTTCCGCCATATTTACCATCCCTGGCTCGGATGGGAAGGCAGCTACTCCCTGCGTCGGGCCAACGAAGTGTACGACGAGCTCATCTTTTACCCGGCTCCGGCGCCTTGTCCCGTCAACAGCTGCCTGGGTCCGGAGCAGTACACCGTCCCCGACTATGCGCAGGAATTCACCGCGGACTGGATTGCTTCGGGGCACACTGCCAGCCTTAGACCCTTTGCTCTTTTCGGCGTGGGTCTGCTGCTGAATCACCCTGTCAGCAGCGCGAACGGGAACACGAATACCACCCAGCCGGCATTCGACTACGGTGCGGGGCTCGACTGGGGATTTGCGCGGCACGTCGGGCTGCGGGTGCAATACCGCGGCGACCTTTACAGGGCGCCAGGTGTTGCTCCCCCCAACAATACGAACCCCAACATCGGATTCATGAACACGTCCGAACCGGTGCTGGGGGTGTACTGCAAGTTCTGAGGCAAGCGCGGGCATTCCGCGTCAAAGACGGCACCGAGTGCGCGAGCCGGCTCATTTAGAATGCAAATAACGCCGTCTGAACGCAACCCACTCTGCGCGTGCCGCGGCCGATTTGAAAACTGACCGGAAAGCAGGCGGGAGCAGGGATGGCGCAGCCCACGCGCGATTCCGCGGCGGAAGCGCGGATTGCCGACAACGAGTTTCACTACGAGCACTGGACGCCGCGCTTCAACCCGTGGGTGATCGCCTTTACCGTTACGCTCGCGACCTTCATGGAGGCGCTCGATTCGAGCATCGCCAATGTGTCGCTGCCGCACATTGCGGGCACGTTGGGCGCCACGTACGAGGAAGCCACCTGGATCCTGACCTCCTACCTGGTTTCCAACGCCATTGTGCTGCCCATCAGCGGCTGGATTGCCAATCGCATCGGGCGCAAGCGGTTTTACATGACGTGCGTTGCGCTGTTCACCGCGTTTTCCTTCCTGTGCGGGCTGGCCAACTCGCTGACCATGCTGATTATTTTTCGCGTGTTTCAGGGAGCGGCGGGCGGCGGCCTGCAGCCCAGTGAGCGCGCGATCCTCGCGGACACGTTTGCGCCATCGAAGCGCAGCATGGCGTTTTCGATCTATGGGATGGCGGTGGTGGTGGCGCCAGCCATCGGTCCGACACTGGGCGGCTGGATCACCGATAACTTCACCTGGCGGTGGATTTTCTTCCTGAACATCCCGGTCGGCATTCTGTCTCTCTTCCTCACGCGGCGCATTGTGGAGGATCCGCCGTATCTGAAGCAGGTGCGGAAGCGCCAGGGCAGCGTGGACGGGATCGGCCTGGGGCTGCTGGCGCTGACGATTGGGGCGCTGCAGATCATGCTGGACAAGGGGCAGGAGGACGACTGGTTCGGGTCGCACGTGATCGTGCTGTGCGCGATCCTTGCGGTCGCAGGGCTCGGGCTATTTCTGTGGCGGGAAATGACGGCGGAGCACCCGATCATCGACCTTTCGCTCTACCGCAAACGCAACTTCGCGATGAGCCAGATCGTGATGGTGGTGATTGGCGCCGCGCTGTATTCCACTACCGTGATGATTCCGCAGTTTTTGCAGGAAATGATGGGGTATACGGCGACGGAGGCGGGCTACGCGCTCTCGCTCGGCGGCCTGGTGCTGATCGTGCTGCTGCCGATCGTCGGCTGGCTGGGACAGAAACTCGATCTGCGCCTGATGATCACCTTCGGCTTCGCCATGCTCACTTTCGGCATCTGGCGGATTGGCGATCTGTACCTGGGGATCACCTTTTGGGACGCGGCGAGCTGGCGCGTGGTCATGGTGCTGGGCATGCCATTCCTGTTCGTGCCGATCAGCGTGATGTCGTATGTCGGAATCCGGCAGGAAAAGAATAACGAAGTGTCGGGACTGACGGCGCTGGCGCGCAATATCGGCGGCAGCATCGGCGTGTCCTTCATCAGCACCATGCTGGTGCGGCGGGCGCAGGTACACCAGGAGTTTCTGTCGGCGCATGTCTATCCAGGATCGCGGCTGTACCGCGGGCTGGAGCAGACGATCGCGCGCGCGCTGGAGGCGCGGCACATCAATCCGGCCAATGCGGCGTCGTACGCGGCCAGCCAGATTTACAGTACGATGATGCAGCAGGCGCGGACGCTGGCCTATGTGGACACCATCCACGTGCTGGTGGTGCTGCTGGCGTGCCTGATCCCGATCGGATACCTGATGAAGAAGCCGCGATTCGGACGGAAGCCGGCGCCGGCGGCCGAGTAAAGGCGTTGTCAGCGGGCACTGCGGATTCGGACCTGCGGAGGGTCAGCGTTGGGCGGTCGCCCGCGAGTTGGTCCTCGATTGGCTTCAGAATCGTGACCCAGGTACGGCCTGATCGCCAAATTGACGTTGCTCCCCGGCAAACGCGAAGGGGTTCTCACTCTGCTCGCCGCAAGTTCCAGCAACATGCCCGGCTGCCTGAGCTACATCATCGGCAAAGATGCCGCGGACGAAAACGTGCCTTGGGTCACCGAAGTGTGGGAGAGTAAGACGGCGCACGACGCGTCGCTTACCGTGGCCGCCGTACAGGCTGCCATCCCCAGGGTCAAGTCGCTCGTCGCCGCTTTCGAGAGAATCGCCGAAACCGAGCCCATCGCCGGGTTTCCAGTCGGACCCTGACAGAACGGCCCTTCCTCGCGAACTCCATTCGGATGCTTATCGAGGTAAACGCCTCGGCACGCGAGCAGAAATCAGCGCTGGGCGGCGGTTGTGGCCGGTGCCGGAGGCGCTGAGCTGACCGAAGTGTAGGTCGCCGCTGCGTCGCGAGCCCGAGCCAGAACTCTGCCGGGGAAGATACCGAGGATGAGCGTGCCGCTGACGGTAATGGCGAGCGCCAGCAGCAGCGCAAAAGAGGGGCGCGGCACGGCGTGGACAGGTGAGGATTCCGCGGGGCGCGAATAGATGGCGGTGGCGACGCGCAAATAGTACCAGGCGGCGATGCCGCTGTTGATGAGGCCGATGATGGCCAGCCAGATGAGCCCGGAGTGGAGCGCGGCGACGAAGACGTAGAACTTGCCGAAGAATCCGCCGGTGAACGGGATGCCGATGAGCGAGATGAGGAAGAAGGCCATGACGCCGCCGAGGAGAGGCGAGCGGTAAGCAAGGCCACGGTAGTCCTCGATGAGGGTGAGACGGTCGTCGTAGCCGCCGGCGTGGCTGATGACGGCAAAGATGCCGACGTTCATGACGGCGTAGGCCACGGCGTAGAAGCTGGCGGCAGCAATGCCGTCGGCGGAGAGTGCAGTGAAGGCGACGAGCAGATAGCCGGCGTGGGCGACGGAGGAGTAGGCCAGCAGGCGCTTGACGTTGCGCTGGCGGAGCGCGCCGAGGTTACCGATGGTCATGGAGAGCACGGCGAGCCACCAGAGTACGGGAACCCAGTCCGCGTGCAGGAGCGGGAAGGCTCCGTAAACGATGCGGAGCAGCACGGCGAAGGCGGCGGCCTTGGGCGCAGTGGACATGAGCGCGACCACCGGCGAAGGGGCACCTTCGTAGACGTCGGGTGTCCAGACGTGGAAGGGCGCGGCGGATACCTTGAAGCCGAGGCCGATGATGAGCATGGCCAGGCCGATGTAGACGATGGCGGGCGCGTGACCGGCGGCCAGGGCGGTAGCGATCTGCGGAATGCGCGTGGAGCCGGTAGCTCCGAAGACGAGCGCAATGCCGTAGAGGAAGAACGCGGTGGCAAAGGAGCCGAGCAGGAAGTATTTGAGCGCAGATTCCGGGCCTTTGGCGGTTTTGCGGCGGAAGCCGGCCAGGATGTAGGTGGAGATGGAGGAAATTTCCAGCGCGATGAAGACCAGCAGCAGCTCGACGGCGCTGGTCATGAACATCATGCCGACGGCACCGAAGAGGATGAGCGCGAAGAGCTCGCCCAGGCCCTCGGTGGTGTCGCTGACGGCGTCGAGCGCAATGAGCAGCGAGGCGAGGACGATGCCCGCGATGAGGATGTGAAAGAAGACACTGAAGTCGTCGGTGCGGATGACGCCGTAGAAGGCGTCACCGGCGGGGAGGCCATATTGCCATAGGCTGGCGGCGATGGCCGCGAGTGCTCCGAGAACGGCAAGCCAGCCCAGAGGCTTGCGGCTGGCGGACTTGGGCATGACGGCGTCCAGCAGCATGATGAGGATGCCAAAGACGGTGAGAATGATTTCCGGCAGAACGCGCAGAGCAGGATTGACCGCAGGGTTCATCGGGCACCTCTCTGCGGGGCCGGCGCCGATGGGGTGGCCGCTAGGCCGGGCGCGGCAAGTTGCGCAGCTGGAGGATTCGCGAGGCCGGACATGGCGCCGTCAATGGCTTTCATCCAGTACGGCGAAACGACGCCCATGACAACCATGAGGACGGCCATGGGCCAGAGCGTGAGCTGCTCGCGCACGCCAAGATCAAGGTGCGGGCGCTCCGAGACAAGCGAGGATTGCTGGCCATAGAAAATGCGCTGAGCCATCCACAGCATGTAGCCGGCGCTGAGAATGACGCCGACGGTGGCCGCGACGACCCAGCCGGGATGCACGGGGAAGCTGCCGCTGAGGACGAGAAATTCGCCGACGAAGCCGTTCATGAGGGGCAGTCCGATGAGCGCGAGGGTAGTGACGATCCAGAGCGTGCAGAGCATGGGCAGACGAGAAGCGAGTCCGCCGTACCGGGTCATGTCAAAGGAGCCGTAGCGCTCGTGGAGGAAGGCGATGAGCACGAGGATGGCGCCGCCGCTGAGGCCCTCGTTGAGGGTCTGGTAGACCGCGCCGTTGAGGCCGGTGAGGGCAAAGCAGAAGATGCCGAGGGTGCAGAAGCTGAGATTGCTGAGGATGGCGTAGGCGACGAGGCGGCGCATGTCCGTCTGTGCCAGCGCGACCAGGGCGCCGTAGAGCAGGCCGATGACGGCGAGGGCGATCATGAGCGGCGCGATGTCGCGGGCCTGAGCGGGAAAAAGTCCGAGATTGAAGCGGAAGAGGGAGTAGAGGCCGAGTTTTCCGGCGACGACCATAGCCATCGCGGTCGGAGCTTCCTCAATGACGTCGGCCAGCCACCCATGCAGCGGAAAGACGGGGACCTTGACGGCGAAGGCGACGAGGAATGCGAGGGAGGCCCACCAGAGCGCGCTGGAGGCGAATCCGCCAGCTGCGAGGCGCGCCTGAAGCCGGACGAAATCAAAGGTGCCCGTTTGGGTGTAGAGCCAGATGATCGCGACGAGAAGCAGCGCGGAAGGCAGAAAGGTGTAGACGAAGAACTTGAGGGCGGCGCGCGGGCCGCGGCTGCGTCCGAACATGGCGATCAGGATGGCCATGGGGACAAGCGAAAGCTCCCAGAACGCATAGTAGAGAAAGAGATCGAGCGCGACGAAGACGCCGATCATGGCGGTCTGCTGGAGCAGGAAGAGGGAGTAGAACTCTTTGGTGCGGTGCTCGACGGCGCGCCAGGAGACGAGCACGCCGATGGGCCCGAGGAATGTGGTGAGCAGGATGAGCCAGAGCGAAAGGCCGTCGACGCCGAGGTGGTAGTGGATGTCGGGATGCGCGATCCACGGCATGTTGACGACGAACTGGAAGCCGCGCTGGGCGTAATTGTAATGCCAGGGCAGGTGCAGCGAGAGCACGAAGGTGGCCAGCGTGGCGAGCAGGGCGAAAGCCGGAATGACGCGGCCCCGGCGCGGCAGCAACAGGACCACGATCGCGCCCAGGGTGGGCACGAAAGTGATCAGCGTCAATATGGATGCGTTCAGCACAAGGCCTTTCCCGGTTTAGCGACTAACGGATCCCGAAGTGCGTGGTCCATCCGAAATACACAGCGACGAGCAGGAGGGCGGCGAATGCGGCCAGCCATCCCGCGTAGGAACGAATGTTGCCGGACTGAATGCGCGCGGCGAGCGAGCCGAAGCCCTGCGCGGTGCAGCCCGCGAGCAGGCCGCCGCCGTCGATGACGCCGCGGTCGACGAGCGCAGCGAGCACCCAGCGGGCAATGAAGAGCACGGGCGCAACGACCAGCGCGCCGTAGATTTCATCCACCCAGTACTTGTTGAAGACGAGCGAGTAGATGGCGTGGAAGCGTGCGGTGAGGCGAGCGGGCAGATCGCGCCGCTTGTAGTACATGAGGTGCGCGGCGCACCAGCCGCTGAGCGCCACCAGCGTGGAGACGATGGCGAGGATAATTTCGAGATTATTGGCCGGAGCCGGCGCCTGGTTCGTGGCGGAGGCGCCGATCCCGCCGGTGGCCAGAGCCACACGGACCGGCTCATACTGCAGATGCGCGCCGCTTACGGCGGGGGCAAGAAAGTGCGAGAACCAGTTGGTGCCGCCGAGACCTTCTGGCCATCCAAGACCACCGGCAATGACGCAGAGGATGGCGAGGATGGTCATAGGGACGAGCATGCTCTTCGGGCTTTCGTGGACGTGGTGCGCGTGCTCGGCCTCAAGGGTGAGCTTCGTATCGTGTCGCGCGTGGACGGCGGCCTCTTCGTACGCGACAGCGCGGCTCTCACCGAAAAAGGTCATGTACCAGAGGCGGAACATGTAGAACGAGGTGAGCCCGGCGGTGAGCAGACCGACGGCCCAAAAAACCTTGCCGGCTTCAGAGTGGACGAAGGCCTGGTAGAGGATTTCGTCCTTGCTGACGAAGCCGCAGAGCGGCGGGAAGCCGGAGATGGCGAAGACGGCGGCGGTCATGGTCCAGAAGGTGACCGGAATTTTTGTGCGCAGGCCGCCCATCGCGCGCATGTCCTGCTCGCCGCCGAGGGTGTGGATGACAGAGCCGGCCGCGAGGAAGAGCAGCGCCTTGAAGAAAGCGTGGGTGACGAGGTGGAAGACACCGGCGGAGTACGCGGCGACTCCGCAGCCCAGGAACATGTAGCCAAGCTGGGAGACTGTGGAGTAGGCGAGCACGCGCTTGATGTCGTTCTGCATCATGCCCATGGTCGCGGCGAGCAAGGCTGTCGCCGTGCCGATGGAGGCGACGGTGAGCAGCGCGATGGCCGAGCGGTCGTAGATGATGTGAGCGCGCGCGATCATGTAGACGCCTGCGGTGACCATGGTGGCGGCATGGATGAGCGCGGAGACGGGCGTCGGGCCCTCCATGGCGTCGGGGAGCCAGACGTAGAGGGGAATCTGCGCGGACTTGCCGACAGCGCCGAGGAGCAACAGAAGACCGATGGCGGTGAGGATGCCACCGTGCATGGCGGGGTTGGAGCCGATGGCACCGAAGACGTCACTGAAATTGAGCGTGCCGAAGTGCGCGATGAGCAGGAACATCGCCAGCAGGAACCCGACGTCCCCGACGCGGTTATAGAGGAAGGCCTTCTTGCCGGCGTTGGAGGCGGAATCGCGCGTGTAGTAGAAGCCGATGAGCAGATACGAGGCGAGGCCCACGCCTTCCCAGCCGACGAACATCAGCAGGAAGTTGGCGGAGAGCACCAGCGTGAGCATGAAGAAGAGGAAGAGGTTCATGTAGGCGAAGAATCGCCAGTACCCTTCCTCCTCGCCCATGTAGCCGATGGAGTAGACGTGGATGAGGAAGCCGACGCCAGTGACTACGCAGAGCATGACCATCGAGAGCTGGTCGAGCTGGAAGGCAAAGCTGGCGTGGAAGGCGCCGGCGGCAATCCACGTCCCGTGCGACTCAATGAAGGGCCTGGTGAGCGAGCTGAAACGGTAGACGATGCTGGCCACCTGAAGCATCGGCACAGCGGCGGCGACGATGGCAACAGCGGTCACCAGGGCCTTCGGGAATCTGCGCCCAAAGAGACCGTTCACCAGAAATCCAGCGACGGGAACCAGCGGAATCAGCCAGAGGTGAAGATCGGTCATAGCTTCATCACGTCGACCTGGTCGACATTGAGGGTGCTGCGCGCGCGGAAGACCGCGATGATGATGGCCAGGCCCACAGCGGATTCCGCCGCGGCGACCACCATGACGAAAAAGACAAAAATCTGGCCGCTGATCACGTGCCACTGCTGCGCGAAGGCAACGAAGGTCAGATTGACGGCGTTGAGCATGAGCTCAATGGACATAAAGACAGTAATGATGTTGCGCTTGATGAGAAAGGCGGCGACTCCGATGGAGAAGAGGATGGCGCTGAGGATGAGATACCAGGAAATGGGAACCATGCTCAGTGCTCCTTTCGCGCCAGCGCGACCGCGCCGAGGATGGCGATGAGAATCAGGATGGAGGTGACTTCGAAGGGCAGCAGCAGATCGCGGAAGAGCACGCCCGAGAGCGCCGCGGTGCTCACGACGTACTCGCCGACATGGACGCGGGCGAAATCGCCCGAGTGCGAGATGAAGATGTACGCAAGCAGACAGAGAAGCACGGCGGCGCCGGGAAATCCGATGGCATAGGCCATTTTGCTGCCGCGAGTGCGCTCTTCCCTGCCCGCGTTGAGCAGCATGATGACGAAAGTGAAGAGCACCATGATGGCGCCGGCGTAGACGATGACCTGCGCGGCGGCAAGGAATTCCGCGCCCAGCAGCAAATAGAGCACGGCCAGCGAGCTCATGACGACGACAAGAGAGAGAGAGCTGTTAATAGGATGGCTCTGAAGCAGGAGGTTCAGCGCTCCCGCCACACACAACCCGCCGAAAACTAAGAAGAGGGCCAGATGCATGAGTTTGACTTACTGGTACAAGTGAAAAAAGCCGCGGAAAACGGGCGTCCGGAAACAAGATTGTAAATCAATGCGCCGGCAGACTCAGGCCCATCCAGAGGCCGGTGACAACGATATTGGCAATGGCCACGGGCACGAGAAATTTCCATCCAAAGCCCATGAGCTGGTCGTAGCGAAAACGCGGCAGCGTGCCGCGCACCCAGATATAGAGAAAGAGAAAACCGAAGACCTTGATGACAAACCAGAACATGGCGAACAGTGCCGTGGCAACAGGTCCGCTGCCGCTGAGGAAATGACCGAAGGGGCTCGTCCAGCCGCCGAAGAAGAGCACTGTGGCCACGCAGCCGACGGTGATCATGTTGGCGTATTCCGCCATGAAGAACATGGCGAACTTCATGGAGCTGTACTCGGTGTGATACCCGGCGGTCAGCTCGCTTTCCGCTTCGGGTAAGTCGAAGGGGGAGCGATTGGTTTCAGCATAGGCGGCCATCAGATAGATGAAGAACGCGACGAACTGAAAACCACCGAAGAAATTCCAGTGAAGAAAGGCCAGAACGCTGTGCCCGGTCTGGACATCGACGATGGTGCGCAGGCGCAGGGAGCCGGCACGCATGATGACGCCGACCAGGGCGAGGCCGAGGGCGAGCTCGTAGCTGATGACCTGAGCCGAGGCGCGCAGTGCGCCGAGCAGGGAGTACTTGTTGTTCGACGACCAGCCGGAGAGCGCGATGCCGTAAACGCCGACCGAGGTGATACCGAGCAGGATGAGCAGGCCGATGTTGACGTCGGCGATCTGGAAAAGATCGACGCCATGCCACTGAATGTTGGCGCCGAAGGGGATGACGGCGATGGAGGTGAGCGCGCAGCCCAGTGCGATCATGGGCGCGAGCACGTAAAGCGGACGCTCGACGGCCAGCGGCATCAGGTCTTCTTTGAGGAACAGTTTGGCGCCGTCGACGAGCGGCTGGAGCAGGCCGAAGGGGCCGACGCGGCTGGGACCCCAGCGGTTCTGGATGCGGCCGACCAGCTTGCGCTCCAGCAGGACCGTGTAAGCCACCGCCATGAGCAGAATGACGACGACCACCACGATCTTGACGAGGTTGACGATGAGAAACGTGAACAGACCGGTTTCCATCCAAAAGCCTTCCAAAGGTTTCTAATCCGCGGCTGTTTCCACCGGTGCGCGCGATTCCAGAACCGAACTCAGCGTGACGCTGTACCGCCCCAGCGTGCCGGAGGTAAAGAGCGTGTCGTTCGAGGGCAGGACCAGGTCGCGGCGACTGGCGGCATTCTGGATTTGCACGAGTCGTGAGCGAAGGTGCTGATCGTTGCCGGCAAGCAGGTCCAGGCGCGGCACGTCGTAAGCGGGCACCAGGCGCTGAATCTCGTCGAAGATAGCGAAGGGATCGAAGGGGCTGAGCTTGGGCTCCAGATGATGCGCGGCCAGCCAGACACCGTGGTGATCGGCCTCGCCGGACTGCGCGCCGCGGGCCTGGCCCATGTCGGCACGCACACCGCCGTGCCCAAAGGGGACGAGCTGCTTCACGTCCGCGCCCATGGCGCCCGCCAGGCGAACGATCAGATCGAAGTCAGCGCGGGTTCCGGCGCGGTCAGCGGCTTTCTTGACGAGCTGCAGATCCCCGAAGGTATTGGTGACGGTGCCGGATTTTTCGTAGAGATTGGCGGTCGGGAAGATGACATCGGCAAGGCGCGCGGTCTCGGTGAGGAACATGTCCTGTGCCACCATGAAGGTGTTGCGCAACGCGGCGGGATCGATGCCATAACGCGCGACGGGATTGGAGCCGACTACATAGAGCGCTGCCAGCTCGCCGCGTCCGGCGGCGTCGAACATCCGGACGAGGTCGAGGCCGGGCTGCGATGGGAGCGACGCGCCGTACTCGTGGACAAATTGCGCGGCGGCAGTGACGGGCACGTAGCCGGGAAGCAGATCCGGATAGAGGCCCATGTCGGCCGCACCGCGGGAATTGGCGGAATCGCCGAGGCAGGCAAACCTGACGTTCGGCAGCGAAGGGCCGAATTTGACGAGAGCCTCGATGTCGCGCCCGCGGAATTCCGAACCGAAGACGATGAGGAGCGACTCTTCGCCGCGGACGGCCTCGCGGAAGGCCCTGGCTTCGCCATTGCTGTCGAGTGCCGCATCGTCGCCGACAAGGTAAGAGACAAGGGCGGCGTAATCGCCTTCGCGGATGCGGAGAAAAGACGCGGCCTGGCGGCGGAGCCTGATGTTCTCGTGGTTGGCGACGTAAAGGTGCAGGCCGCGCAGGCGAACGCTGGTGCGAATTTGCCAGGCGAGGCCCGGATGCTGCTCGGTGGGATCGTTGCCGAGGAGCAGGACAGCTCTGGCGGAGGCAAAGTCGCGCAGTGAGGCTTCGGATTTGCCGTTCATCGCGGCGGCGAAGGCCGGAAAATCCGCCGTGCGGTGGTGATCGATGTTGTTGGTGCCGAGCACCGTGCGCGCGAACTTCTGGAGCAGGTAACCTTCCTCATTCGTGGTGCGATTCGATCCGATGACGCCGATCGAGTGGCCGCCCTTTGTGTCGCGAATCTCGCGAAGCCGTCTGCCGGCGAATTCTATGGCTTCATCCCAGGTGGCAGGCTTGAATTCGCCATTGGGCTGGCGGACGAGGGGCCTGGTCAGGCGGTCTTCGCGGTTCGCAAAGTCGTATGCGTAACGACCCTTGATACACAGGAAATCGCCGTTAATGCCGCTCTTGTCGCGGTTGTCGCCGCGGACAATCTCCATGCCGTCGTTGGCGCGGCGCACGCCCAGGGTGGTCTTGCAGCCGTCGCCGCAATGCGTACAGACGGTGCCGACGTGGGACATTTCCCAGGGGCGCGTCTTGTAGCGGTAGGCACCGGATGTGAGCGCGCCGACCGGGCAGATGTCGATGCACATGCCGCATTCTTCGCAATCCAGATGATCCTGCTGATTGGGTGCAATGACGGAACCGGAGCCGCGATTCTGGATGCCGAGCGCCCAAACATCCATGCCTTCGCCGCAGACGCGGACGCAGCGATAGCAGAGGATGCAGCGCGGGCGGTCGAAAAAGACCACGGGCGACCACTGCTGCTCGTCGCGGTGATTCTTGATGTCCACGAATTTGGATTCATGCGCGCCGTACTTGAAGGTCATATCCTGCAGCTCGCACTCGCCACCGGCGTCGCAGACGGGGCAATCCAGCGGATGGTTGCCGAGGAGAAGCTCGATGGTGGCCTTGCGGGCCTGCGCGATCTCCGGGCTCTCCGTGGTGACCACCATGCCTTCGGCGACGGGGGTGGTACAGGCGGTCTGGAGCTTGGGGACCTTCTCGATGCGGACCACGCACATGCGGCAGGCAGCCTGCAACGAGAGGCCAGGGTAGTAACAGAAGGCGGGTATCTCGATGCCGTGGGTGCGGCAGGCTTCAATGAGAAGCGTGCCCGCGGGAGCGGTGAGCTTTTTGCCGTCGACAGTGAACGTAACGTCAGCCATTCAATTCCTTCACACCAGCGCGGGTTCGGGTTCGGCGGCGGGATGATACGGGCAACCGCGACCTTCGAGATGATCCTCAAACTCTTTGCGAAACTTCCTGACGAAAGCGATCGTCGGCATAGCGGCCGCGTCGCCGAGCGGGCAGAAGGTGCGGCCCAGCATGTTTTCGGCGAGGTAGCGGATGTTGTCGATGTCCTTGTCGACGGCGCCGCCTTCATGTAACCGGGTCAGCGACTTTTTCAGCCAGTCGGTGCCTTCCCGGCAGGGGATGCACCAGCCGCAGCTCTCATGCTGGTAGAACTTCATGGTGCGCAGGGCGAACTCAACCATACAGACTGTCTCGTCGAGGACGACCACGCCGCCGGAACCGAGCATGGAGCCGGCCTTGCCTACCTGATCGAAGTCCATGCCGATGTCGATTTCCTCGGGCAGCAGCACGGGGGTCGACGATCCGCCGGGAACGACGGCCTTCAGCTTTTTGCCATTGGGGATGCCTCCTCCGACCTCGTAAATCATCTTTTTGAGGTTGTAGCCCATGGGCAGCTCGTAGACGCCAGGGCGCACCAGGCGGCCGCTGAGGCAGAAGAGGCGCGTGCCGCCGTTGCGCTCGGTGCCGAGCCTGGCGTACTCCGCAGCGCCGATGCGGAAGATATGCGGAACGGTGGCGATGGTTTCGGCGTTGTTGATGATGGTGGGGCCGCCGTACAGGCCGACCACCGCGGGAAACGGCGGGCGGATGCGCGGGATGCCGCGTTTGCCTTCGAGCGACTCCATCAGCGCGGATTCTTCGCCGACTTCGTAAGCACCAGCGCCGGTCTGAACGACGACATCGAGATCGAATTCGGAGCCGAAGATTTTTTTGCCAAGGAAGCCTTTGGCGTAGGCGTCAGCGACAGCCTTCTCCATGATCTCGATGAGGTAGCGATATTCGCCGCGCAGATAGATGAAGCCCATCTTCGCCTGAATGGCGAGGGCTGCGATGATCACGCCTTCGATGACGGCGTGGGGATCGTGCTCGAAGATGAGGCGGTCTTTGCAGGTGCCGGGCTCGGATTCGTCGCCGTTGACGAGGACATATTTCGGCTTGGCAGACTGCTTCGGAACGAAAGACCACTTCATGCCGGTGGGAAAACCGGCGCCACCGCGGCCGCGGAGGTTCGAGGTCTTCATCTCCGCAATGATGCCGTCGGGGCCGAGTTCGAGCGTCTTACGAGCAGCCTGGTAGCCTTCGAGCTCGATGTATTTATCGATGTTGGTCGCGCCCTTGCCGAAGCGCCAGGAGACCAGGGGCACGCAGTCGGGATGAGTGGTGAGCGTGGCCATTACTTCCCTCCCGCTTTCTGCGACCCGTTTTGCGTTTTGGCGCGGTAATCGGCAAGCACCTGGTCCATCGACTCGGGCGTGAGGTTCTCGTGGAAGGCGTAATTGACCTGCGCTGCGGGGGCCCAGGAGCAGGCGCCGATGCACTCGACTTCTTCGAGCGAGAAGACGCCGTCGGGCGTGACACCTCTGTTCGGAATGCCGAGCTTCTTCCTGCAGTGCTCCAGAATTTCATTGCCGCCGCGCAGCATGCAGCTGATGTTGGTGCAGACCTGGACGTGATATTTCCCGACTGGTTTGGTGTGGAGCAGCGAGTAGTAACTGACCACGTTGCGGACATCGAGTTCGGATAGACCGAGGCGCGCTGCGACTTCGGCGATGACCGCGTCGGAGATGTAGCCGATCTCGTCCTGGGCATAGAGCAGCATGGGGACGAGCGCGGAGCGCTTGACGGGATACAGCGTCACCAGGCGGTCGAAGCGCGCGGCCAGCGCAGGCGAGAAGATGGTTCCGGGGCGGGCGGGTTGTGTACTCATTGTTCGTCTCTCGCCGAGCTTGCGGCTGCGTTCACTACGGAGGCGACCAGGTCGATGGCGGCGTGATCGAGATCCAGCGGCTTGCCGTCGAGAGCGATGCTGCCTTCTGGCAGAAGGTCGAGCCTGCCCTGGGTCAGCAGCGCTTCGCCGCGACTCATCGTCCAGTTCCCTGCTCCGGTTTTGGGATCGCAACGCATTTCGAGGCGGGCCGAACCGGCCGCGACGCGGATGGTTTCGCCGGTGACCGTGACTTTCGGCGTCGGGCCGGCATTTGCCGAGGCGACCGCGGCATAGGCGCGGACGAGCGAGGCGAACGACAGCCACAGTTCAGCGGACAACATTGTCTCCTCGGCGGCGGCACTCATCGATCGATCTCCCCGAGAACAATATCGATGGAGCCGATGACGGCGACGACGTCGGCGATGAGGCGGCCCATGCACATCGTCTCCAGCGCCTGAAGCGTGGCGAAGGAGGGGTTGCGCATGTGGACGCGGTAGGGTTTGGCGGTGCCGTCGGAGACGGCGTAATAGCCCATTTCGCCGCGCGGCGACTCGACGGCCTGGTAAACCTCACCTGCCGGAACCTGAAAGCCTTCCGTCACAATCTTAAAGTGATAGATGAGGGCTTCCATCTGCGTCTTCATCTTCTCCCGGTCGGGCAGAACGACGTGCGGCGCGTCGGCTTTGATGGGGCCGTCGGGCATGCCGTCGAGAGCCTGCTGACAGATCCTGACCGACTCGCGCATCTCCTGGAGGCGGACCAGGTAGCGCGCCCACACATCGCCGGCGCTGGAGACGGGGACCTGAAAATTGAACTTCTCGTAACTCGAGTACGGCATGTCGCGACGGAGATCCCAGTCGACACCGCTGGCGCGGAGGGGCGGCCCGGTAACGCCGAGGGACATGGCGTCCTCGGCGCTGAGATAACCGACGCCCTTGAGGCGGTTGATGAAGATGGGATTGCCGGTGAGCAGGTTCTCGTATTCGTCGATTTTCTCGGGCAGGACTTTGATGAGCGTCTGCACGGAATCGAAGAAGTCGAGGGGCGGATCGAGCGCGAGGCCTCCGATGCGGAAGTAGGAGGTCATCATGCGCTGGCCGGAAACGTGCTCGAAGATGCGGAGGATTTCTTCGCGCTCGCGGAAAGTGTAGAGGAAGACGGTAAGCGCGCCAATGTCCATGGCGTGGGTGCCCAGCCAGACCAGGTGCGAGTTCAGGCGGGTGAGCTCGTTCAGCAGCACGCGCATCCACTGCGCGCGCTCGGGGATTTCGATCTGGAGGAGTTTTTCCGCGGCGAGGCAGTAGCAGAGATTGTTGGTCATCGGGCACAGGTAGTCGATGCGATCCGTGAGCGGGACCACCTGCTGCCAGAATTTCGCCTCGCAGGTTTTCTCGATCCCGGTGTGCAGGTAGCCGATGTCGGGGACGCACTTGACGACGGTCTCGCCGTCGATCTCGAGCACCACGCGCAGCACGCCGTGCGTGGAGGGATGCTGCGGCCCCATGTTGAGGACCATGGTGTTGTCTTTGCCAGACTCCTCGAGGCGCTGCGGCACGAGGGTGGCCGTTTCCACGAAGCCGGGAATGTCGGGAGCGTGGGGATTGTCCGGCATCAGCGATAGCCCTCCACGGGATAGTCCTTGCGCAGCGGGTGGCCTTCCCACTCCTGGGGCATCATGATGCGGCGCAGGCCGGGATGGCCGTTGAAGCGGACGCCAAACAGATCCCAGACCTCGCGCTCATAGAAATTCGCCGCGGGCCATACCGGCGTGATGCTGTCGATGGAGGGGTCGAGGCTGCCGACCATGGCGTGGAGGCGGACGCGCTCCTTCATCCTGTGCGAGAGCATGTGGTAGGTGACCTGAAAGCGCGGCTCGACCGGATACCAGTCGACGCAGGTGACGTCTTCGAAGAAGTTGTAGCCGGCCTGACGGAGGTTGCGGCAGGCGGCGCGAATCTGGTCGGGGGCAATGACGAGGGTCAACTCGCCACGATCGAATTTCGCGTTGACGATAGCCTCGGGCAGCGCGGCGCGCAGTGCCCGGATGGCGACATTCCCGCTCAGCCCTTCAAAAACCGCGTCTTTGGTCAGCAGCGCTTCCGTCATCGATTTCCCACACGGCGACTTCGGTTTTGGTGCGCTCCGGGCGGCGCGCCCGGAACTCCGCTGTTACAGGTCTGCTTTGTCCGAGGCCCAGTCGAGAACGCCCTTCTTCCAGACGTAGAAGACGCCAACGACCACAAATCCCAGGTACACCACCATCTCCCAGAAGCCGAACATCCTCGACCCGGTGATGGCGGGGAGTTGCTTGTAGATCACGGCCCAGGGAACCATGAAGACGGCTTCCACGTCGAAGAGGATGAAGAGCATGGCCACCATATAGAAGCGGACGGAAAAGCGTCCGCGGGCATCGCCTTCAGCGGGGATGCCGCACTCGTAGGCCTCGAGCTTGTCTTTCAGATTGCGATGGCGGCCGATGAACCACGACATCGTCACCATGCCAAAGGTCATCAGGCCGACGACGCCGACCTGCATCAGCAGGGGGATGTAGTTCCAGATGTACGGATGATTGTAAGGACTCTGCATGACCGTGCTCGTGGAAAGAGCAGAGAATGCTGATCGCCCGCTGCCCTCATTTCGAGACTAAGTCTATGGTTGTCAAGAGTCAAGTAACGACCGCGCTGGAATCAACGCGTTGCAGTGTCGGAGCGCGACACGCGGCGATGCGTTACAGAGGGAGAAGGAAAACAGGCGCGACGCCGCAGGCTTGTGGAGGCTTCGCCATTCATCCAGATTGAATCCAGATAAGTGGGACAGACCATGAAAACGGTCGGATTGTTTGAGGCAAGGCAGCGCCTTTCGGAGCTTGTGGACGAAGCGGCCTGAGGAGAAACCGTCGGCATCGCATGCCGGGGCACCCTCTGGGCGATCCTGGCTGCCGCACCCCGCGCTCCCCAGCGGCCACTGGAGGACTTGTTTGCGTCCCTCCGTGGCAGTCTGTCGCTGCCCGTGGCGTCACCCTTGAAGACCTCATCGAGGATGGCAGGCGCCTGTGACAGGGTTCGTACTTGATGCCTCCGCCGCGCCGGGTTGGCTTCTCGAGGATTCGCGGTTCGCGTACGCACTGCGCATTCAGCGCCGGATGATCGACGGAGCGCGGCCTGTTGTGCCGTCCACCGGCGCCTGGAGATCTCCAACTCGGCGCTTTCGGCGGCGCGGAGAAAATCACTGCGACGCCTGGCCTCGGATATCATCAGTGACATCACTGCTCTGCTGCCCTTCATCGAGCAGAACATCTCGCCGGATGATCTCGGCACGCTCGTCGACCTGGGGCAGCGGCTACAGCTCACGGCTTACGACGCCGCGTACGTCGCTCTGGCCCTCCCCTGGGGGATCGCCCTGGCCACGGAGGATAAGGCGATGCTGGCGGCAACCCGCACGCTGAAAATCAAGACCCTGAACTGAAGAATCTCCGGCTCCCTGCTACGTACGCGGACCAGCCTGGCGGATGGCGTCGGGGACATCGAACCTGCGGAAGTTCTCGACGAACTTCGCGGCCAGCAGACGCGCCTGCGCATCATAGGCGGACCTGTCGGCCCAGACTTTACGCGGATTCAGAACTTCTCCGGGGACATCGGGACAGGCCAGAGGAATGCTGAGGCCGAAGGCTTCTTCGGTGACAAACTGCTCTTTTGCGAGGCGGCCGTCAAGGGCGGCGTGAACCATGGCGCGGGTGTGGCGCAGGCTGATGCGCTTGCCGACGCCGAACGCGCCACCGGACCAGCCCGTGTTGACCAGCCAGCAGGCGGCCTGATGCTCGCGCAGGCGGCGGCCCAGCATCTCGGCATAGACCTTCGGCACGAGCGGGAGGAACGGCGAACCGAAACAGGTGGAGAACTCCGGCACAGGCTCGCTGCCCAGCCCGGCTTCGGTTCCGGCGAGCTTGGCGGTGTAGCCGGACAGGAAGTGGTACATGGCCTGCTCCGGCGTGAGGCGCGAGATGGGCGGCAGCACGCCGAAGGCATCGGCGGTGAGGAAGAGCACGTTGCGGGGATGGCCGCCGACGCCGGGAATGACCGCGTTCGCGATGAAGTCGATGGGATAGGCGGCGCGCGTGTTCTCGGTGTAGCGAATATCGGAGTAGTCGGGCTGGCCGCTGCGCGGATCGAGGACCACGTTCTCAAGAACGGAGCCGAAGCGGATGGCGTTGTAGATCTGCGGCTCTTTTTCCGGGCTCAGATCGACGCACTTGGCGTAGCAGCCGCCTTCGAAGTTGAAGACGCCGTCCTGGCTCCAGCCGTGCTCGTCGTCTCCAATGAGGCAGCGTTCGGGATCGGCGGAGAGTGTGGTTTTGCCGGTGCCGGAGAGGCCGAAGAAGAGCGCGGTGGAGCCGTCGGCCCCAATGTTCGCGGAGCAGTGCATGGGCAGGACGCCGCGCTGCGGCAGGAGGTAATTCATCACGCCGAAGATGGACTTCTTCATCTCGCCGGCATATTTGGTGCCTCCGATGAGGATGACCTTGCGCGAGAAGTCGGTGAGGATGAAGGTGGAGGAGCGCACGCCGTCGCGATCGGGGACGGCCTCGAATTCGGGGGCCGCGACGATGGTGAATTCGGGCACATGCGCCGGCAATTCTTCTCGCGCGGGGCGCACGAAGAGCTGCATCACGAAAAGCGCGTGCCAGGCGTATTCGCAGATGACCTGAATGGGCAGTCGCCAGGCGGGATCGGCGCCGGCGGCCAGGTCCATGATGTATAGATCGCGCTCGCCCATGTGGCGCAGCACGCGCTGCAGCAGGGCGTCGAACTTCTCCGGCGGGAAGGGCTGGTTCACCTTACCCCAGGCGACACGCTCGCGGGTCTCGTCGTCCTCCACGGTAAATTTGTCGCGGGGAGAGCGCCCGGTGCGGGCGCCGGTGAGCGCGACCAGGGCGCCGTCGGCGGAAAGCCGACCTTCACCGCGGGCGATTGCCGCCTCCACCAACTGCGGCGTGGAGAGATTGCGATGAGAGTGGGGGCTCTGCGTGAGTTTCTTCAGGTCCTGCGCGACGACGACGGCGGCCATAAAAGGAGAATCTCCTTCCTGGGTCAGAGAGAACTCATTATTGTGCCACTTCGTTGTTTGCGCTGCCCAGGAAAATGGAGAAAGGTTCCGGGTAGAATGCGGTTCATCCCCTGAGGAGGCCGCTATGCCCACCCCATTTGAAAGCGCCCAGCTCAACCTGAAGCTGTTCGAGCTGCGCCGCGAGCCGGTGCTACGGGAGGCGCGCGCGTGGGTGACGCGGGACTTCAACCCGGAGAGCTTCGACGAGCTGATGGCGGAACTCCAGGGCAAGAACAACACCTGGTTCCGCATGGTGTATGGCTACTGGGACATGGCGGCGTCGCTGGTCACGACAGGGGCGATTGACCCGGAGGCGTTTCTTGCTGCCCACAGCGAGATCGTTGCCGCCTTCAGCAAGATTCACCCGTTTTTGAAAGAGATACGGCAGTCGATTGGGGAACCCCGGATTTTCCAGCACATGGAAGCGGTGGTGACGGCGTCTCCGGACGCTGAGGCCACAATGGAGCGGCGGAGGAGCCGGCTGCGGGCGATGGCCCAAGCGCGGCAGGCGAAGGCTGCGGGTCAGACCTGAGGCTGGGCATCGCCCGTGGAAACCAGCCAGGGCAGGCGGCTGGTGTGGCCGGCTTCGTGCAGCGCGGCATCCACATGGGCCAGAACTTCATCCACCGTCATGGTGTACATTTCGCGGCCGTTGTCGTAGCCGGACTCGATGGCCTGCTTCAGGTATCGCCCGGCGGCCTGGGCAGCCAGCGCGTCGGTGATGACGTGGCCGGTGCGCTGCTTCTGCTCCACCCATGCCACGCAGGGCATCGCGATCCAGACGGGGCGGCCGCTGACGTCGAAGCGGATGTCCACAGCATCGGCGTGGCGCGTGGCGATGGCGACGATATTGGCGGTCCAGCGGCAGTACAGGCTCTCGCCGGTCCAGCGGTCGGTAGCGTGGAAATCCTCATACATGACACTTTCAGCGTAGTGCATTCGAGGCGCTTCGACAACGCGCGCTGGCGGCGCCGCGGAAGGGCGCGCCTGGGGTGCCTACCCGGGAAAAGACAAAAGAAACACGAACGGTTGCGAAAATAAAACAAATCTTCGCAAAGATTATGCGTCCTATGACAATGTCTATTGCGCGCGGACACCCTTTCTCGACCCCAGGAGTAATTCGTCGTGACTCGTCAATCCTCATCTTCGAAATCCCGGCGATTTGAAGAACGGCTTCGCCATCAACAGCAGCAGCTCGAGCGCTCGATGCTCACCGCCGTGGAGCAGGGCCGCCAGACGGTGGCGGAAGAGACGCTGGATGTTGCCGACCAGGCGGTTTTCTCTTACCAGAAGGAAATGATTTTCAGCCAGGGAACGGAGGGCCACAGCCAGCTCTCGCTGGTGCGGCTGGCGCTGGAGCGGCTGGACGAGGGCAGTTTTGGCCAATGCCTGCACTGCGGGCGACCCATCGGCGACAAACGTCTGGATGCCGTGCCCTGGACCCCGTACTGCATCGACTGCCAGGAAAAGGTGGAGAACGGGGAGATCGAGAGCATGGTCCGGGCAGCATGAAGGGAGGCTGCAAGGGCGCATGATAAACTGAAGGTATCTCAGGTGGAGTGCGCGCGAAGCCGCTGCGCGCCCGCAACTTCCCGCTCAAGGGACCTTCAGGAAACTCGTGGACACACAGACCCGTCACGCGCTCAAACAGGATAAGTTCATCACCGCAACCACCTCCGGACTGGAGTGGCTGGAATCCAACCGCTCCAGCGTCCTCCGCTGGACGATTGCCGGGGTGGTGCTGCTCGGCCTGCTGATTGCCGGCCTTGTCGTCTGGCACCAGCGCAGCCAGGCTGCTGACCAGTTGCTCGCTCAGGCGATGGACATCTATGCCACGCCGCTGGCGACGCCGGGAGAACCGGCGCCTCCGGGACAGACGACCTATGCGACGGCGGCGGACCGCGCAGCGGCCGCATATCCCCTGTTTGAAAAAGCGGCCAACGAATATGGCTGGCTGGGCGCGGGCAGGACAGCCCGCTACTTTGCCGGGATTACCGCGGTCGACCTGGGCAAGACCGCTCAGGCGGAGTCGGAGCTGAAGCAGGCGTCGGATTCGGGCCCGAGCAGCGTAGCTGCTCTGGCGAAGCTCGCGCTGGCGAACCTCTACGCGCAGGACGGGCACGCCTCTCAGGCTGCAGCGCTCTTTCAGGAGCTGGTCGCGCATCCGACTACCACCGTGCCGAAAAGCGCGGCGCAACTGCAGTTGGCGCAGATGTACGAGAACACCGATCCCAACGAAGCGAAGCAGATTTACGCACAGATTGAAGATCAGGACAAGGGCACCGCGGCGGCGCAGCTCGCGCAGCAGCAGCTGCAGAAGCTGAAGTAGCTTGCTTCTCATCGGGACGCCCGGGCCTCTGCGGAGGCCCGTTTGCTTTTTTGCCAAACGAGTCGCGGCTGGCTGGGAAATGGCCAGTTTGTGCTAAAAGGGAACATGCTTCGCAAGCTGCTTTCCCTGCTCGCCGCATTCGCTTGTACGCTGTCTGCCTTTGCGCAAGCCGCCGCACCTCCTCCGCTGAAGTCCATACCCGCCGCAACATCCGGCATGACGCATATGCCCGGATTGATTCCCATGGACTGGGACGCGCGCACTGGCCATCTCTACCTGGAACTGACGATGAATGGGGATGCCGCGCATACGCGCTCCCAGGACTATCTCTACGTCAACTCCACGCCGTGGAGCGTGGGCACCAGCCACCTGGGCGGGTACGGACTGGATCGCGGGCAGATGGGTGCGGGGGTGATCGTTCATTTTGCGCGTACCGGGCCGAAGGTGCTGCTGGTGGAACCAAACCTGATGTTCCGCAGCTCGTCGAGCGATCCGGCAGAGCAGGCGTCGGTGGAGGAGTCGTTCCCCATCTCAGTGCTGGCTGGATTTACCGTCGCCGCACAGGACCCGGACGGAATGGTGCTGGTGGATGCGACGCAGCTCTTTCTGACCGATGTGCACCACATGGCGGCGGCGCTGGCCCAGGGCAAGCAGGGCGCGTACCAGGTCGATCCCGCGCGGTCAGCGATTGTCACCGCTGACACGAAGGATTTCCCGAAGAACACCGTAGTGGAAGCGGAACTGACCTTTGTGCCCTCGCCGCAGGATGCGCTGAAACCTGCGGGGCGAATCCTCCAGGAGGTAACGCCGAATGCGCAGGCGATGACCATCCGCGAGCGGCAGATGTTTGTGGAGCTGCCGCCGCCGGGGTATACACCGCGACGGTTCTCGCCCGACGCGGGCTATTTCGATTTCAGCTACCGCGATTACGATGCGCCGCTGGGCGAGCCCATCGATCAGCAGTTCATCATGCGGCACAGGCTCATCAAGAAAGACCCGAACTGCACGCATGCGTGTGAGGCGGTCACACCGATCCAGTATTACGTGGACCGCGGCGCGCCGGAGCCGATTCGCGAGGCGCTGCTGGAGGGCGCGCGCTGGTGGGATCAGGCGTTTCAGGCGGCGGGATGGGCGCCGGGCACGTTTCGGGTGAGCCTGCTGCCGGAGGGGGCCGACCCCATGGACGTGCGCTACAACATTATCCAGTGGGTGAATCGGTACACGCGCGGCTGGAGCTACGGCGACGCCATCGTCGATCCGCGAACGGGCGAGATCATCAAAGGCAACGTGACGCTGGGCAGCGGGCGCGGGCGGCAGGATTACCTGATCGCCGAGGCGCTGCTGGCTCCGTATAAAGACGGCAAACCGCCGGCCGACGAAGTGCACGACGAGGCCTTGCAGATGGTGCTGGCGCGCATTCGGCAACTGGCCGCGCACGAGACGGGACACACGCTGGGCCTGGCCCACAACTTTGCCGCCAGCAGCTTCCCGCATCCCGTCGACGAGACCGTCTCGGTGATGGATTATCCCGCGCCATGGGTGACAGTGGGGCCGGGCGGCGTGCCGGATGTGAGCCACGCGTATCCGGTGGGCATCGGGATCTGGGACAAGGTGGCCATCGACTACGGCTATCGCGAGTTCGATAAGGACGGCAAACCGCATGAGGATGAGGCCGCGTTGCAGAAAATCCTCAGCGATTCTCAAAAGACCGGCCTGATCTTTATCACCGATGAGGACGCGCGGCCCATCGGCTCGGCCCAGCCGCATGCGCACCTGTGGGACAACGGGACGGATCCGGCAGCCGAGCTGGACCGGGTGCTGAAGGTGCGATCCGCGGCGCTCGAGCGCTTCGGGGTGGACTGCATCCGCGAAGGGACGCCGCTGGCGCAACTGGAAGACACGCTGGTGCCGCTGTATCTCTTCCATCGCTATCAGACGGTGGCGGCCGCGAAGGAGATTGGCGGGCTGGACTATCGGTATAACGTGCGCGGCGACGGACAGATGCTGCCGCAAATTGTGGACCCGGCGGATCAGCGGCACGCGCTGGCCTCTGTGCTCAAGACGCTTTCGCCGCCGATGCTGACGCTGCCGCAGCCGCTGCTGAAGCTGCTGCCGCCCCGTCCGCCGGGGCTGCCGCGGACGGTGGAAGACTTCCCCTCCCGCACCGGCGTGACTTTCGATCCGATTGCGGCGGCGGATGCGGCGGCGGACCTGACACTGGAATTGCTGTTGAATCCCGAGCGGGCGAACCGGCTGGTGCAGTATCACGCGGAGGATGCAGCGGAGCCATCGTTGCAGGACGTGATTCAGGCGACGCTCGACTCGACGGAGGTTCCGGCAGGTGCATCGGGGCTGGAGCTGGAAGTGAAGCGGGCGGTCGACAACCAGATTGTGGAGGCGCTGCTGCGGCTGGCGGCAAACCAGGACGATTCGGCCGAAACGCAGGCGATTGCGCGCTACGAGCTGACGCAGTTGCGGGCGAAGCTGCAGGCGAATCCGGGTGCGGGCGTGGAGGATCAGGCGCTGCACGCGATGGAAGCGGCACGGATCGATGCGTTCTTCCGCGATCCGGCGAAGTTTGTGCCGGCGAAGCTCGTGGAAGCGCCGCCGGGGATGCCAATCGGGTGAGGCAGCAATCAGTGAGTAGAACCCGGAGCTGGCGAAGCTCCGGGTTCTTCTGGTTTACTTTCGTCGTGCGAGCTGGGTTATTGCTGGCCGTTTTCGTTGGCTCGGATGAAGTCCGCGGTGTCCTGGTGGAGTTGTCTCAGAGCCGACGTGGTGACGTAGACCATGTGGCCGGTCTGAAAGAAGTGGTACGTGATGTTGGAGTCGAGCGAGGCGGGAATCTGCAGGTGCTTGTCCTCATACTGCGCGGCGAAGAAGGTGCAGCCGAGGTCGAAGTAGCCACCCATCAGCATGATCTTCAGCTTCGGATTACGCTTCATCGCCATGGCCAGGTCGGGCATCACGTTCACGCTGGCATCCCAGCCGCGTCCGCCAGGAGGCGTGTGCCGCAGGTCCCAGCGGAAGTCGGGGCCATAGGCGCTGGGTTTGTAGGTCTGGTTGATGCCGTACTTCAGCGTGTCGCGGGTGTAGTCGTTGACCGCGGTGTCATAGGCTGAGTTGAGCGCCGCGTCGAAGGGATCGTACTCGGCGGAGCCGCTGAGGGGATTAAGCGCCGGGCCCTCGTAGCGCGTATCGAGACGGCCGGTGGTGATGCTGTCGTCCGCCTGCAGCTCGCGGGAGAAATCGCCGCCGCTCACGCGCAGGTCGGCCTTGATCCAGTAGGCCGCCGGGACGCCGGTGAAGCTCTCCAGCTTGGCGGCGATGGCCTGCTCCTGATCTTTGGGCAGGTCGGAGCCCTGCAGTAACGCGGACGCATAGGGGCCGAGCGCGAAGTTCTCCACCTGCGTGAGCCAGGGAAAGAGTGTGGCCGGCTGGTTGGGCACGCGGTGGTGGTACCAGGCGGTCGCGGCCATGGACGGCAGCGCGAGGAAGTAGCCGTTCTCAGTGCCGGGATTGCCCTGCGGGCCGTCGGCGCTGTCATCGAAGTTCAGAATCTGCGAGAGGAAGATAGAACCGTTCACGTCCAGATGCCGGCCCAGCAGATTCGTGAGGACCGCGGTGCGGGTGGTGCCGTAGCTTTCGCCAAAGAGAAACTTGGGCGAGTTCCAGCGGTTGTACTTCGTCACGAAGCGGCGGATGAAGCGGTCAAAGGCGTGCGCGTCCTGATCGGTGCCGTAGAAGGCCTTGGCCGCGTTTTTGCCGTAGATGCGGCTGAAGCCGGTACCGGGCGCGTCGATGAAGACCAGATCGCTGGCATCGAGCAGGCTGTACTGGTTGGGGACAAGCTGATAGGGCGCGCCTTCCGGGTGGGTGACGTCCTGCGGCAGGACCACGCGCATGGGGCCGAAGGCGCCCATGTGCAGGAACATGGTGGAGCTGCCGGGGCCACCATTGTAGAGAAAGGTGATGGGGCGGTTGGCTGGAGGATTCTTCTGGAAATACGCAACGTAATACATGCGCGCTGCGGCGGGACGCGCGGCTGGATCGGCGGGCAGTCCAGGCTCGGAGCCGGGCAGGTACTGGCCGTTCAAATCGATATTGACATCCTGCGCGTCGGAAGAGCCGACGACCAGGGTGCCGGCGACGGCGGTGTAGTCGATGGTCTGGCCACCCACCGTGACGGAGCCTGAGGTGGTGGAGTCGGGCTCAACCTGCGGCGCGGCCCAGGCGGCTTCGGGCTGGTCGTCGGATTTGTGCTGGGCTAGCGCTGCAGGCACGGCAATGAGGCCGGCGAGGAGCAGGACGCATGGGGAATAACAAATGCGCTGGAACATTGCGGGAAAGCCTCCTGAAAAGTGGGGATTCGGTGGTGGCGGAAGTATACCGGAGCGCATGCGTCGCTGGGCAGCCGCAGCTGTGCCTGATCGCGCGGGCGGATCAAAATTTCCGCTCATTCCTGACGGAGAGTGGTGATGGGATCGACGCTGGCGGCGCGGCGCGCGGGAATCCACGCCGCTGTGATCGCCAGCAGGACCATTAGCAGGGCCACGGCGCTGAAGGTGAGCGGATCGACGGTGCTGACGCCGTAGAGGAAGCTGCGCAGCATCTGCGCGGCGAGGACGGCGCCAGCGAGGCCCAGCGCGCAACCGCCCAGCGACAGCAGCAGGCTCTGGCGGACGACATCGCTCAGGATTTGCCCGCGCTGCGCGCCCAGCGCGAGGCGGATGCCGATTTCCCGGGTGCGCCAGTTCACGGTGTAGGCGATGAGACTATAGGCGCCTACGCCGCCGATGACGACCGCCAGGACGCCAAAGGCCAGCAGCAACAGAGCGAGCGAGCGAGGCGCGGATTCCGAGGCGGCGATCACTTCGTCCATGCTGCGCACGCGCGTGACGGGCACCTGGGGATCGAGGGCGGTGACCGTCTGGCGCAGGGCAGATGACGCGTCCTGCAAGGGGAGACTGGTGCGCAGCAGAACATACATCTGCGCACGCTCATCGGCTGGGGTCATGGGCAGGTAGACTTCGTCTCCGAAGTTACCGCTCAGGCTCATGTGGTGCGTATTGCTCACCACGCCCACGACGACCTGGGCCTGCTGCGGCGTCCACACCGTCGGCGTCTTTTCCTGGCCGACTTCGATGATGTGCTTGCCCAGCGGGTTCTGGTGCGGCCAGAGATGATTGGCCATTTCCTGGTTGATGATGGCGGCGCGACTGACACCGGACTCATCCTGCGCATCGAGAAGCCGGCCACGCTCAAGGCGCAGACCGAGGGTCGCGAAGTAGCCGGGGCTGACGATGCGTCCGCTGCCCTGCATGGCCGGCTGGCTGGGAGCGCGGGGGTGGTTCTCTGCGTCGTACACGTAGTTCTCGTCGAATCCGCTCATGGGCAGCGAGTCCACCAGCGCGGCGCCGCTGACCCCAGGGATGGAACGCGCGCGATCCAACAGGCTCGTGAAGAAGGCCAGACAGTGCCCAGCGGTCGGGCAGGCGCCCGCCCCCGACCATCCCGGCTCATCCACCCCATCCATGGAAACTTCCGCCGTGACAATGCGGCTGGTGCGGAAGCCCGGATTGACCTGCGAGAGCCGCCACAGCGTGTGCAGCATGAGCCCGGCGGCGGAAATCACCACCACCGACAGCGCGATCTGCGCCATGACCAGCCCGGTGGAAACGCGGAATTGCCCTGGCTTCCCGGCTACGCTGCGGCTGCCGGCGTGCAGCGCCTCGGTCAGATGTGGCGAGGCCATCCTGAGCGCGGGAATCAATCCGAAGAGCAGCCCTGTGAGCAGCGACGCCACCGCGGCGAAGAGAAATACAGGCCAGTGGACGGAGATCTCCGCAATGCGCGGCGTATTTGACGGCAGGAAGCTGACGAGCGCCTGGAGGCCGAAGACGGCGGCCAGCAAGCCGGCGGCTCCGGCCAGCGCGCCGAGGACCACGCTCTCCGAGAGCAACTGGCGAATGAGGCGGCCCGGCGTTGCTCCCAGCGCGCCGCGCACCGCGATCTCGCGCTCGCGGCCGGAAGCGCGCGCCAGCATCAGACCGGCGACGTTGGCGCAGGCGATCAGCAGAATCAGCCCCACGGCTCCGAACAGCAGCAGCAACAGAGGCTGCACGCTGCCCACTTCCGACTGGAGCAGCGGCACCACAGTGGTATCCGCCGCCCAGGCGGTGGGCATGGGCCAGGGAAAGAGCGGCAGCAGCAGCGGATGCAGGCGGCGCAAATCAGCCTGCGCGGCGGCGGACGTGACTCCTGGCTTCAAACGGCCGAGGGCGCGCAGCTCGAAATCACCCCAAGCGTCGTCGGGATCGCCGCCTTTGAAGGCCACCGGCAGCAGGAACTGCGTGTCGGCATAGGGAAAGTGCACGCCCGGCGGCATGACGCCAATCACGCGCCGGTCTGTGCCGTCGATGCGGATCGTGGAACCGAGGACCGCGGGATTGCCGCCGTCGTGCTCCCGCCAGTATCCGTAGCTGAGCACAACGACCAGATCCTGGCCGGAGATTGCGTTGTCCGCGCTGAAAAAGCGGCCCAGCGCCGGCTGGATGCCGAGCGTGTCAAACAGATCGACGGTGACCACCGAGCCCGGAATGCGGTCGGCAGCGCCGCCCGTGTCGATGTTCGATTCCGCGTCTGGCCCGAACCCTGCAATGGACGAGAAAGCCTGCGAGTGCTCGCCGAGGGCGCGTATCCAGCCCTTCGGAAAACTCGTGCCGGCGGCGATGCTCATCAACCGCTGCTGTTGCGGGAACGGCAATGGGCGCAGGAGGATGGAATTGACCAGGGTGAAAATGGCCGCGTTGGCGCCAATGCCAAGCGCGAGCGTGAGCACCGCAGTCAGGGTGAATCCCGGCGACTTGCGCAGTTGCCGCAGGGCGAATTTCAGGTCAGCCAGCATGGATGTCTCCGCATCGGCGCTCCGAGCATGTGCAGTATTGGGTGCATGTGAGCCTCCACAGTGCGCGGGGAGTGCCAATTCAAAACAAAGTGGTTAGGCGATGGCGGCGGCAGCCGGATGTCCGCAATCGGAACCGGGTGTTCAGAAGCGGACACGCGAAGTGCCTGGCAGGAAGCAGGGCTATTGCTGACGAAGGTATGCGGATACCCCGGCGGTCAGACGGACCAGCCCCTGAATATCCTGCCCGGCGCCGCGCGACTGGCCAAACTGCACGATGACGAGATTCTCCGAAGGGACGATCACGATGCGCTGGCCGAAATTGCCGGAAGCATAAAAGGAATCGGCCGGCATGCCGCCGGCGACTCGATAACGCGCGTTTCCGTGGCTGCCGCGATTCGTCCAGAAGCCTGCGCCGTAATCGGTGTTCAGCGTGGATGCGGCAGAGTAATTCGTCCAGCCCGCCGGCAAAATGCGCCGGCCGCCGATCACGCCGTTGTGCAGGTATAGCGCGCCGAAGCGGGCCCAGTCTCTGGCCGTCGCGTAGAAGTACATAGAGCCCACGGGGGTCCCGGTGGCGTCAAAATCCATGCGGGCGCTGCCCATGCCCAGCGGCCCGAAGAGCTCGCGCTGAGCAAAGCGGAGAACATCCTGAGCGTGGCCACCCACCGAGTCACGGACGATCCGCGACAGGATCAGGGTGTTGCCGCTGGTGTACTCCCAGCGGGCGCCCGGAGCTGCCTGAAGTGGTGCGCGCTCGGCAAAGCCGGCCATATCGCTTTCCAGAAACAGCATCCGTGACACCGGATCGAAACCGCTGTCAGACTCGGCGATGGCAAGGCCGGAGGTCATACGCAGCAGCTCGTCGACGGTAATGGAGCGGCGCGGATCTCCGGAGCTGCTCCAGGCGGCCACAGGAGCACATTGAGCCACCGACAGCTTCCCCTGCCGCACGAGAATGCCGATGAACGCATTGATCACTGACTTCGACACGGAATATCCCATCAACGGCGTCGCCGCGCCGTAGCCGGGGGCGTAGCGCTCTCCAAGGATTTCCCCGTTGTGAAGGATCACGATGGATTTGACGCGACGCCATGGCGGCCGCTGAGGCTCGACGAAGGCCCGGTCGAGAGCAGCCTGAATCGCCGGAGATGGAGGAGCGCTCGGGAGGGGGGTGCCGGCAGACGGCGGAGCTGCGGCGTTTGCGGCGTCAGGAGGGCTTTCCAGCGACGCGGCCGCGCGGCCACCCTGGTGAACAACCATGCAGCCCAGATCGCCACGGTAGACGGCGCGGCTCTCAAAGTGCCCGGCCCAGGTGACGATGACCTGATGGTCCTTTCGCTCGATCGTATAGCGGAGCCGACGGGCGAGCGCAGCCTGAGCCGGGTTCGCCAGGATGGCGTCGGCGTAGAGCTGCTCCGGATCGAGATGCGAGATGAAAACCCCGGAACAAAGCGTGTGACTGACGACCGCCGTGCCGACGCGGATAGCCGTACGGGCGCGGGCGGAGAACCAGAGCAGCGCGCCCAGAACTCCCGCGCCCAGCCCCAGAGCCGTGACCCGCATCCAGTCGCGGAACGCCATGCTTCCCCCGCTTCCACACCATGGAGTTCGAACCGCGCCGATTCGAGAATCTCGCGGACAGGCCGGCGCGGGCTACGTCACGCCGGCTCGCTCGCGCCTACTGCACGCCCAGGCCATCGTGCAGATGATGGTTCGGGTAGGGCGGAATCACCGGATAGATGACGGGGTGCGCCTTCAGTTGCTGCATCACGACCTCGACCGCGCGGTCGAGCTGCAGGTCGTGGCCGGCGGCCATGTCCTTCGGATATTCCTGCACTTCCACATCGGGCGGGATGCCGTGACCTTCCACCTCCCAGTGACCCTGCAGGCCGAAGATGGCAAAGCGCGGCGCGGTGACGTAGCCTCCGTCGATGAGGGAGGGATAGCCGCCGATGCCGACCAGCCCGCCCCAGGTGCGCGTGCCCACCAGAGTGCCCAGATGAGCCTTGCGGAAGTACCAGGGCATGGCGTCACCACCGGAGCCGGCAGACTGGTTGATGATCATGGCCTTCGGGCCGAAGATCGCGCCTTCGGGATCGTAGATCGGCTTGCCGTCGCGCTCAATCGCCCCGGAGAGCATCTTGCGGCTGAGCACGTCGACGATGTAGTCGGCAATGAGGCCGCCCTCGTTGTAACGCTCGTCCAGCACCAGTCCCTGCTTGTTGATCTGTGCATAGAAGTAGCGGTTGAAGTTGTCATAGCCCGCGCCGGCCGTGTTGGGCATGTACACGTAGGCCACTTTGCCGTCGGAGAGTTGGTCCACGACCTGGATATTGTGGTTGATCCAGGCCAGATTGCGCAGGCCGGCTTCGCTGCCGGTCGGCACCACCGTAACGTCGCGGGCGTCGGAGCCGTCCGGCTTGTGGCCCACGGCGATGGTGGTCTGCTGCCCCGCAGTTCCGGCGAAGAAGCTGTAGAGGTTATCCGTGGCGTAGAGCTGGCGTCCGTTGACGGCGAGGAGATACTCGCCGGTCTGGACGTTGATGCCGGGCAGCGTGAGCGGCGCCTGTAGTCCCGGCGTCCAGTTCTGGCCGTTGTAGATCGTCGAGAACTGATAGCGATTGTTGGCGACGGTATAGTCGGCGCCCAGCAAGCCCGTCATCGGCCCGCTGTACGGAACGTAGGGGCCACCGATGAACATGTGGCCCACTTCGATTTCGCCCAGCATCTCGTCGCACAGATAGGTGAATCCATCGCGCGAAGCGATGCCGGCAACGTAGGGCTGATACTTCGCCTCGATTTTCGCGAGATCCAGTCCGTGCAGGTGCGGATCGTAGAAAAAGTCGCGCTCGATGCGCCAGGTTTCGCGGTACATCTGCGCATACTCGGCGCGCGGATCGACGATGGCGTACATGCTGTGGTTGTTGACGGGCTTGCCCGTGGAGCCGCCGGGATGCAGCGCCGAGGCGTCGATGGTGAACCACGCGTCGCCCTGCATGTAGAAGAGCTTCTCGCCGTTGTGCGACACGCCGAAGCCGGTGAGCCCGGTGAGTACCTGCTCGGCTTTGCGGTCGGAGGTAGTGAAGCGCCAAAGCGCCTGGATATACGGCTCCTCAAACTGCGAGGGACGCCCGACGGCGGGTCCTTCCGCCAGATAAATCACGCCGGTTTTGCCCACCTCAAGGTCGACGTAATTGCGCTGCGGGATGGGCAGCGGGAGGATGCGATTGCCGATTCCGTCCAGATCGATGACCGTTGCGGGTGGCTTGTTGTTGTCCTTCTTCGCCGCCGCGTCCTTCGCTGCGTCTTTGCCGGCCGCCGGCTTCTCGCCGCTGGTGACCTTCTCGTCGCCGGTTTCCGGGGGGACGGGCGAGGCACCGTAACGCTTGAGAACCACCACGTAGACGCCGCTGTTGGTAGCGCGATCAAGCGAGGAGAGATCGATGCCGGTATCCGAAGGTCCGCCATTGGTGGAAGCGGTGAAGTACAGGAATTTGCCGTTGGGGTCGAAGGCCGGGTGGGCGGCATTGCTCATGCCGTCCGTGATCTGCGTGGATTTGTGGGTGGCAAGCGAGTAAAAGAAAATCGCGTCATATCGGTTTGGCAGATCGCGGGTGTAGGCGATCCACTGGGAATCCGGTGACCAGGAGATTTCCGTCTGGGGCCCAAAGCCGCCGCGCAAGGCCGTATCGATCAGCACCGGCTGGCCGGTGGCGACGTCCACATACCAGATATGCAGGTGCTTGTCGCTGTAGGCGATGTACTTCGAGTCAGGCGACCAGGTGGGGTGATAGTAGAACGACGGATGCGGACCGAGGTCGATCACTTTCGGCGGCTTCAGGCCGTCCTGATCGCGGATAAAGAGCTGGTATTCGCCGGAGGCATCGCTGAAATAGGCGATGGACCTGCCGTCGGGCGACCATGCGGGATCGCGCTCTTCCACGCCCGGAGTCTTCGTCAGATTGCGGGTGTCGCCCTTGTCGGTGGGCAGGGTAAAAATGTCGCCGTGGGCTTCCACCACCAGGCGTACGCCGGTGGGAGAGATGTCGATGTTCTGCGTTTCGTACGGCTGAACGTTGGCGAGGTGCGGCTCCAGCTCGGGGAGGTCGCCATCGATCGTTACACGCACCTCGTTCTGCTTATGCGACCTGAGATCGTACAAATGCAGCGAACCGAACTGCTCATAGACGAGCGCGCCGGGCCCGGCGGAAACAGTCTTCAGGTCGTAGCCCGTGTTATTCAGCAACTGGGTTACCTGATTCGACTGCGGGTTGTAGCTGAAGAGCGACACCGGGCCGTTACGGTCGGAGAGGAAATAGACCATCTTCCCTGCCCAGACGGGGCTGGAGTCGTTCGAATTATCGCGGGGAATCTTTACCAGATCGAGCGTCTTCAGGTTTACCAGCCAGATGGGGGTGGTCTGTCCGCCGCGGTAGTGCTTCCACGCCTGCTCCCACGGCAGGATCGGCACATAGGCGATTGTGGTCCCATCCGGCGAAATCGAAGCCTGCGTGCCGCTGGGCAGGGGGAGCACGGTGGGCGTGCCGGTTCCGTCGGCCGCGGTCTCAAAAATGCGCGGAAAATCGGAATAGCTGTAGCGCATGGAGTCGAACAGCACGTCCCTGCTGTCCGGCGTCCATCCCACGGCTACGTTGCCGCCGTGCGAGGCGTTCCAGGTGAGCTGGCGCGGCACGCCGCCGTCGGCGTCGATCACATACACGTCGGTGGCGCCGTTGACGTGGCGGGAGTAGGCGATCTCGGAGCCGTCGGGCGAGAACCAGGGCCCGGAGACCACGTCGTTCTGCGCGGTCAGGCGCTGCGCGACACCGCCGTCGCGGGAGACCGTCCAGATGTCGTCGGCATAGAGGAAGGCGATCTTGTTCGCGCTGAGCGAAGGATTGCGCAGCAGCAGCGGCGTTTCAGCGCGGGCGGAGCCGCACAGCACGGCGCTGAAAAGGAGGACGGCACAGACAGGAACGGATATCCGGCGCAGGATGCGCACGGCACTTGAGAGGCACTGAGTCATGCTGAGGAACCTCGAGCGCCGAAGCGGGCCCTCGCGCGCAGGATGCACCGCGGGCGTTCCGCACCGGCAGATATCTCCCCTGGGAGTGCGATAACGATAGCACGCAGGGGGAAAATTGTGCCGGACCAAAATACGGGTCAGGCTCCGCTTGCCGGTGAAGCTTTCGGAGCAGGCTTCCGATGAAGGTGGGGACACTATGTAAAGTTCGCTTTACACGCGCCCGGTCCCCTGTTATGCTTCCCGTGCAGTCAATTCCCCGCCCTGGCCGGAGAGTCCCGTGGAAGTTTTGGTGCAGCTCGCGCACGTATCGAAATCCTATGAAGAGAAGGCCGCGGTCCGCGATCTGAGCCTGAAGATCGAGGCGGGCAGCATGTTCGGCCTGCTGGGCCCGAACGGTGCGGGCAAGACCTCGACCATCCGCATGATGATCGGCATTACGATGCCGGACTCCGGTTCGGTCGAGCTGTTCGGCAAACGGTACTCGAGCGAAGCGCTGCGGCGCGTCGGCTATCTGCCCGAGGAACGCGGGCTGTACAAGCGCATGAAGGTGATCGACCAATTGGTCTTCCTGGCCGAACTGCGCGGGCTGGGCGCGGTCGAGGCTGCGCGGCGCGCAAAGGAGTGGTGCGAGCGGCTGCAGATCGCCGACGCCATCCACAAAAAAATGGAAGAGCTCTCCAAGGGCATGCAGCAGAAGATTCAGTTCATCTCCACGCTGCTGCACGATCCCGAGCTGATCATCATGGACGAGCCTTTCTCCGGTCTGGACCCGGTGAATGCCGTTCTCCTGCAGGACACCCTGGTGGAACTGAAGCGCCAGGGCAACGCGGTTCTCTTTTCGACGCACCGCATGGACCAGGTGGAGAAACTGTGCGACTCCATTTGCCTGATCGACAAGGGTCACCCCGTGCTCTCCGGCGGGATGCGCGAGGTCAAGTCGCGCTACGAGCGCAATCACGTCATCGTGCAGTACGAGGGCCCGGATGGATTTCTGAACCATCCCGCCATCGCGGAATACAAAAGTTATGCGGGCCGCGCTGAAATCCGGCTGAAGCCGCATGCCGACGCGCAGGACCTGCTGCGCACGGCCGCGGCCACTTCGACCATCACCAAATTCGAGCTGGTCGAGCCGTCGCTGGAAGAGATCTTCATCGAGACCGTGGGAGGACGCGCCGATGCTTAGCCGATCGATGCTGAGAAATACGCTGCTGGTGGCGAAGCGGGAGTATCTGGAGCGGGTGCGCAGCAGGATGTTTCGCATCACGACCGTGCTGGTGCCGGTGGGCGTGGCCGCCATTGGCTTCCTGGCGGGGATGGGAGGCAAGCGGCTGGATCAGGGCATACGCCATCTGGCGATCGTCTCGAACCAACCGCAACTGGCCGCGGACGTGCAGACGGTGCTGAAAGAGAGCGCGCATCCGCCGCTGAGCATCGAGATCTTCGCTCCGGGAACATCGGCCGACCTGAGCATGCTCAACCAGGCTGTGGAGCAGCACCGCATCGGGGGCTATCTGATTCTCAGCCAGGATCCGGGCCCGTCACGCCCGGAGGCCACCTGGGTTTCCGGCAGCGCGACGGACTTTGTCGGGCGGGACGTGATGAAAAGCGCGGTGACCGACGCTTTAATGCGGGAGCAACTGGCTTCGCGCGGCATGACGGACAGCCAGATCAAAGCGCTGATGAAGAGCGTGAAGCTGAATACCATGCAGGTGAAAAACGGCCAGACCGTGGCGTCGAACGCCGGCCGCAGCTTCGCCGGAGCCTATGTGCTGATTCTGGTGCTGTACGGCGCGGTGCTCATCTACGGCATCAACATTGCGCGCTCGGTGGTGGAGGAAAAGACCACCCGCATCTTCGAGGTTCTGCTCTCCACGGCCTCTTCTGACTCGCTGATGATGGGTAAGCTGCTGGGGGTGGGCTCAGTGGGCCTGACGCAGATGGGCATCTGGGCGGCGCTGGCCATGATCTTTGCCGGCTCGTCGCTGGCAGCGGCGGCGAAGGTTCACGGACTGGCATCGCTCGGTCTCACCCGCCCGGAACTGATCTTTTTTCCCGTGTTTTTTCTGCTGGGTTATTTCTTTTACAGCGCGCTGGCGGCGGCTCTGGGCTCCGCGGTCAGCGGCGAGCAGGACGTGCAGCAGTTCATCTTTATTCTGGCCGCGCCGCTGGTCATCAGCGTCCTAATGATGATGTACGTGATGACGAATCCGTCTTCGGCGGTTTCCGTGGTCATGTCGCTGATTCCGCCGTTCACGCCCATCGTCCTGTACATGCGGATTTGCGCGCAGGTTCCACCGTGGTGGCAGATCGCGCTGGGCGTCGCGCTGCTGACCGCTTCAGTGTGGGCGATGATCTGGCTGGCCGCGCGCATCTACCGCATCGGCGTGCTCATGTATGGCAAGCGCCCCACGCTGCCGGAGATTGTGCGCTGGCTGCGGTACAGCTAGGCGCCGCCGCAAAACGGGCGGCGTAGGCAGGCGGGGTGCCGGCGGGCTGTGGTCCGAGCCGATTCCGGTAGACTGAAGCCATCGGAGAGGTGGCCGAGTGGTTGATGGCTCCGGTCTTGAAAACCGGCATGCCCGCAAGGGTATCGGGGGTTCGAATCCCTCCCTCTCCGCCGGAATCTGCAAGATGACCATCGCGTGGGGGCCGCCCCTCTCCGCCAGTTTCTCCCGATGCGTCATCATCCTGTAACAAAGAGTGACTACTGTGGTGGGGCAATCCTCCAGGTCCCACCGGCGCGGCCATCCCCACGGCCCCACAACAGGAGTCCTGCCATGAATCGAATGTTCCGCATTCTCGCAGCCGGATGTGTTGGCGCACTTGCGGGAGCCGCGTTCGCAGCCGCGCAGATGGCGCCGCTCACGATTTCTGAAACAGGATCGACGCTGATTTACCCGCTCTTCCAATCCTGGGTGGCCGCGTACGCAAAGTCTGATCCCAACCTGCACATCAGGGTGGGGGCCACCGGCTCGGGCGCGGGCATTTCCCAGGCGATCGCCGGCCGCGTGCAGATTGGAACCTCGGACGCCTATATGTCGGACGGCCAGGCGATGGCCAACCCGAACATTCTGAATATCCCGCTCGCCATCTCGGCGCAGACGGTTGACGTCAACATTCCTGAACTGCACGGCGGCACGCTGAAGCTGAGCGGACCGGTGCTGGCCGGCATCTACTCGGGCCGGATTCGGATGTGGGACGACGAACAGATTGCGGCGATGAACCAGGGCGTAGGGCTGCCCCACAGAGCCATCGTGCCAGTGCGGCGCGCAGAGGGTTCCGGCGACACGTTTATCTTCACCCAGTTCCTGTCGTTCTCCGACGACACCGGTCCCGATTCAGATTCGGATCCAAACGCGTGGGGAAACAAGACCGGCTACGGGACGACGGTGAGCTGGCCTTCGGTTTCAGGGGAACGGGAGGCAACCGGCAACGAGGGCATGGTGCAGACCATTGCCCGGACACCGTATGCCGTGGGCTACGTGGGCGCCAGCTTCGAGACAGACGCGGCCAAAGCGGGCCTGACGGTTGCCATGCTGCAAAATCAGGACGGGAAGTTTCTGCTCCCGAACGCGGAGACCATCAGCGCCGCCGCGGCGGCCCTGACGCCGCGCACGCCCCCGGATGAGCGGCTGACGCTGGTGTTCGCGCCGGGCGAAGATTCCTATCCGCTCATCAACTACGAATACGCCATCGTCGCAAGAAAGCAACCGACGCAGCAGGCCGCCACGGAGATCGGCAATTTCCTGCTCTGGTGCATCTCCCCGCAGGGTGGCAGCGCCCCCGGCTTTCTCGAACCGGTTCATTTCATCGCGCTGCCGACGCCGATCCGCGCGCGCAGCGAGATCCAGATCGCGAAAATCCAGTAGGAGAGGAAAACCTTATGCCTGACGATGCCCACGCCACACCCGCCGGAGGCCGGACCGTCCAGGAGTATATCGATGAGCGGCCTATGTGGCCGGATGGCACGCATCTGCCTTCGATTCCCATGACGAAGATGCAGCGGCGCATCTGGTCGCTGGCGGCCGCCGGCAAGTTCTTTGAGGGATTCGTCGTATTCATGACCGGCGTGGCGATTCCGCTGATCGCGCGCCAGTTCGAGATCACGCCCGCGCAGAAGGGCCTGGTGGCCGCGGCCAGCCTGTGTGGCATCCTCATCGGCGCCCTCGGCCTTGGCAGCCTGTCCGATACCTTCGGGCGCAAGTCCATGTTCGTGGTGGAGATGGTTATCTTCACCGCCTTCCTCGGAGCGGCGGTCTTCTGCACCAGCTTTACCTCGCTGGTGTTCTGCCTCTTTGGGCTGGGGCTGGCGCTGGGATGCGATTATCCAACGGCGCACATGATTATTTCGGAAAACATCCCCAGCATCAGCCGCGGGAAACTGGTTCTGGCGGCGTTCGCTTTCCAGTCCGTGGGCGCGCTCGGCGGCGCAGCGGTCGGCTATGCGGTGCTGCGGGTCGTACCCAATCTCGATGCCTGGCGCTGGATGTACGCCACGGCTGTGGTGCCCGCGGTGATTGTGACCGTGGGGCGCTTCTACATCACGGAGAGCGCAAACTGGCTATTCACCCGGGGCGCCACCGACCGTGCGCAGGCCGCCGCCAGGAAGCTGCTGGTGCGCAAACCGCAGTATCCGCAGAATATCGTTCTGGCCAGGCCGGCCAAAGCCAGCCGCTCGGGTCATGGCGGCGGTTCGTTTCTGGCTCTCTTCGGCAAACGCAACCGGCGCGCCACCATTCTCGCCTCCGTGCCCTGGTTCCTTCAGGATTTGGGGACCTACGGCATCGGCATCTTCGCACCGACCATTCTGGCGACGACCATCGGCCAGAAGGCGGAGCACGTGCGCAGCATGAGCGACCTGATTGCCAATGCGAGCCTGGCCGCGCGGGGCGATGCCATGATCACCTCGCTGCTGATCGTCGGCATCGCGTTTGCGGTGATGCTGGCCGACAAAGTGGGCCGTATCCGGCTGCAGATTTTCGGATTTATCGGGTGCGCGGTAGGCCTGCTGATCGCTTCGTTCTCGGTTGGCGCGAGCGGCGGCCTGAAGATCGCCCTGATCTTCATCGGCTTCATGCTTTTCGACTTCATGACCAACCTCGGGCCGAACGCGCAGACCTACCTGCTGGCCGGCGAGGTCTTTCCGACCTCGATCCGCGGCAAAGGAGCCGGCTTTGCCGCAGCATTCGCCAAGATCGGCGCCGTGACGACTGCCTTCCTGTTCCCCATTCTGCTGGCCACGATCGGCACCCGCCTGCTGCTCTATGGGTTGGTCGTGGCCTTTGTGCTGGGAGCCGTGGTGACGTGGGCTTTCCGGATCGAAACCACGGGCGTGAACCTCGACCGGATCGGCGAAGAGCCGGCCGAATCGAAACGATCGGCGGCCGTCGCCTGAAAGCAAGGCGGCTGCACGGCTGCTCGCTGCCGATTTGGCTCGTCCCGGCAGGAATCCGGAACCTCTAATCCGAGACGCGCCTGCAGCTCCCGCCGGCCCAGAGTGGTAACGCGCAGTGCGCGGCTGTCCAGTTCCCCTGCGACCCAGCGCATAGCCAGCGCGGTCTTCAGCACCGCCGCTCCGAGCGCTCCGCCGAGGTGTGGCCGGCGCTCCGACCAGTCGAGACACGCGTACGCCAGCCTGCGGCGCTGCCGGCGCGCAGCTTCCACATCCACGCCCAAAGCTCTCAGCGCCTTCTCTCCTTCGCGCGTGATCTCATAGCCGTTCCCCCGCCTGGCCGGATGGATCCAGCGCAGAGCAGTCAGGCGATCATGCAGCGAGACGGCGAGCGCCCCGGCCATGTGGTCGTAGCAACTGCGCGCCGCGCGGAGCGGCTCCGGCGTGCTGGGCACAAAGCGGCTGCCGCCGGCCAGCACGCTCAGGCTCTCCAGGGCGCGAGCCACCGCGGGCCGCGCCAGCGAGTAGTAGCGGTGCCTTCCCTGCACGAAGACGCGCACCAGCCCCTCGGCCAGCAGCCGATCCAGATGCGCGCTGGCCGTCGACGGAGCCACACCGCCCGCGATGGCCAGCTCCGTGCTGGTCCGCGCGTGGCCCTCCATCAGGCAATAGAGCATGCGCGTGCGGGCCGGCTCGCCAATGGCGGCCGCGACCGCGGCCACTCCGGAATCGACATGAGTATCGACATCCATAGTTCGTTCCTGAGCGAAGTATAGCCGCATGGCATTGCGGATACTCCTTCCATGAGATCGAGTCTCGCGCACCTTCTCAGCGGCCGCGTGCTCGCTGGCACAGCCGCCGCGGGAGTCCTGCTGGTTCTGCCCCAGGCGCGCGCCCGGTCCACAGAGAAAGGAAAAGCATGTCTGTCACCTGCATCATCCGCTACCAGGTCGACCCTTTTCAGCGCGAAGCTTTCCTCCGCTGCGCGGAGAACTGGGGCGGCATTATTCCCCGCTGCGGCGGCCATCTCATCGGGTATTTCCTGCCGTATGAAGGCACCAACGATATTGCCTGGGGCCTGATCGCCTTCGACAGCCTGTCCGCGTACGAGTCCTATCGCGCGCGCCTGAGAACCGACTCAGCCGCCCGCGAAAACTTTGCCATGGCGCAGAAGCTGCGCCTCATCCTGCGCGAGGAGCGCAACTTCGTGGAAACGGTGGAGGGAACTCTGTGCGTCCCGCCCCAAACTGCCTGATGGAGGAGGCGTCATGATCAGCCAGCAGGAAAAGGCCTTCCGCTTCCGCGCCCTGCACCAGCGCGAAGCCGCATTCATTCTTCCCAATCCCTGGGACATCGGCACGGCGCGGCTCCTGGCGCAGACGGGTTTTGAGGCTCTGGCAACCACCAGCGCCGGCTTTGCCTTTTCGCGGGGATTGCCGGATGGCTCCCTCAGCTGTGCAGACGTTCTGGCACACGCTGCCGCCATCGCTTCGGCAACGGAGCTGCCGGTCAGCGGCGATCTGGAAAACGGCTTTGGCGATGAGCCCGAAATCGCCGCGGAGACCATTCGCCTGGCCGCTGCCGTCGGCCTGGTGGGCGGCTCCATCGAGGACGCGAGCCGGCATGCCGATTCGCCGATCTATGACGTGGATCATGCAGTCGAGCGCGTCCACGCGGCGGCGGAAGCTGCACGTGCGCTGCCCTTCCCTTTTATGCTCACCGCGCGCGCTGAGAATTACCTCTGCGGCCGCCCCGATCTGCGCGACACGATCCGGCGTCTGCAGCGGTATCAGGGAGCCGGCGCCGACGTCCTGTACGCGCCGGGCCTGACGACGCGCGAGGAGATCTCCGCCGTCGTGCGCTCAGTCGATCGACCCGTGAATGTGCTCATGGGGCTGGCCGGCGCGGAGTTCACGCTCGCCGAGCTCGCGGGGCTCGGCGTCCGGCGCGTCAGCGTCGGCAGCGCTCTCAGCCGGGCCGCGCTCGGCGCGTTTCTGGCCGGAGCCCGCGAAATGCGCGATCAGGGAACGTTCACGTTTGCACGCAGGGCCGCCGGACTCCGCGATCTGAACGCCGCGTTTGGCGACGAAGGCAGCTCCGCATGAAGAAGATCGCCATCGTCAGCGGACTGGCGTGGCGATCGACGGTCGAATACTATTCCGAGATTTGCCGACGCGCGGAACAGCTGCACCTGGTGCGCCATCGATCTGGCCCGCCGGCATCGCCGGAGATGGCGATCGAGTCGCTGGATCTGAACAAGGCCTTCACGGCCATCGGCAACGACGAGGACGAGAGCTCCTGGAGCCGCTTCGACGAGTCTCACCGCGCGGCGCTGCTGCGACTGGAGCGGAGCGGCGCGCAACTGGCGCTCATCGCCAGTAACACGCCGCATCACCGCTTCCGCGAGATTACGCGTGGAGTGCGCATTCCGGTCGTCAGCATCCTGGCCGCAACTGCCCGGGAGGCTGCGCGCCTGCGCGTGCGCCGACTGCTGATTCCGGGGACGGCGCTCACCATGCGCTCGCCGCGATTCTGCCGTGAGCTGGCAAGGCACTGCATTGAAGCTGCACGGGCGGCCGAGGACGCCGCGCCAGCCGCCATCCTCGAGATGATCGCGCAATTGCAGCGCGGGCAGACCGAAGGCGCCGCGGAGCGCCTGACGGCTGTGGTCCGCACCGCCTTCACCGGCGAGTTTCGGGGTTCTCGGGCGGTCTGCCTGGCCTGCACAGAACTGCCCCCGGCTTTTCCTGAGCGTCGGGCGCGGGCATCGTTCATCCAGGGTGGCGTCCCGTGGATCAACAGCTCCGCGGCACACATTGCGGCGGTCGCGGAGCTGGCCTGCGCGGAGATGACGCGCCAGGCGCGACTTTCCCCTGAAGAACCAGGGTATCTCGGCTGGCGCCGGGCTTCCGCGTCTGCGGGACATTGCGAACCGTCTACAATCCCTGAAGGCTATGCTGCGCTTTCTGCCCCTGGTTGGGCCTGCCCGGCAGGTTTCCGCGCTGTGTCTGCTGCTGCTGGCGGCCGGGACCGCCCACGCCCAGCGGGTCGATACCGACCCACTGAATCGCCTGCCGGAAGTCCGCGCGGCATTTCAGCGCGTCTACAGCATGGACTACGACGACGCCATCCGGCGCTTCGAGGAGATTCAGCGCCAGCATCCGGGCAATCCCATGGCCACCGATTATGTACTCGACGCGGTGACGTTTCAGGAGCTGAACCGCCTCGACCTGCTGGACACCACGTTCTACACGAATGACGGCTTCCTGACCGGCAGGCACACCGTCACCGAGGATCCGAAAATTCGCGACCGCATCCGCGCGCTCGGCGCCGAGGCCGTGAACGAGGCTGACGCGGAGCTGAAGAGCAATCCCTACGACGTGAACGCGCTCTTCGCCCGGGGATTTGCGCGCAGCCTGGAAGCTACGTATTCCGGCATGGCCGACCGCGCCTTCGGCGCCGGGCTGCACGAGGCGTGGAACGCGCGCAGCGATTGCAGCCGCGTGCTCCAGATCGATCCCGACTATGTGGACGCCAGGCTGGTAGTGGGCGTCTACGACTATGTGGTGGGGGCGCTGCCCTTCGCGTTCAAGCTGCTGATCGGCTTTGTCGGCATTCACGGGTCCAAAGCGCAGGGCATGGCGCTGCTCCACGATGCCGCCGCGCGCGGCGTGATCACCAGCGTCGAGGCGCGCACCGCGATGATGCTGTTCCTGCGCCGCGAAGGAGAGTACGCGCAGGCTGCGGGCATCGCTCGCGGCCTCGCCCAGGAATATCCGCACGGCTTCCTCTTTCAACTGGAGGAAGCCAACCTGGAGAAAGACGGCGGCGAAGGCATGACTGCGGTGTATACCTATCAACATTTGATCGAGCTGGCCCGGCGCCCCGGCTATTTCGACTCGGCGCACCTGGAACTGGCGTACTACGGTCTGGGTGAAGCTCTGCGCGGCCAGGACCACTACGCCGAAGCCGTGGCCGCTTACCGCGAGGGCGCCTTTCAGCCCACTACCAGCCTGGAGCTGCGCCGCCGCTGCCTGCTGAAGGCTGGAGAGCTTCTCGACCTGATGCATGATCGCGCCGCCGCGGTGAAGGAATATCAGGCGGTGATGAACGCCGGTGCGGACACGGTTCAGGGGGAGATGGCCGAGAAGTACATCCGCTCCGCCTACACCGGCCACTGAGCCACCATCGCCAGGCCGTGCCTGGGAGGCGCAATCCTGCCGGAGCTATAATCAGCCTCGGTTCCGGAGGTGCAGCCATCTGGATCCTGATTTTGAAGTCGGCATTCGCCACACTCCTCCTGTGGTTCATCTGGGAGGCGGTGAGGCGTGCGTTCACCAGGCCGGACCAGCCTGCCGAGCCCGAGGAGTTCGAGGGTGGTCCCGCGACGCTTCGACCACGGCCGAAATTCGGTGCCGGAGCAGTCGCAGTCGCCGAGCCGGACGACGACGAGCCGCGCGTCTACATTCCCCGTACAACTGAACCTCGCCGATAGCCTGGTTGCCGCAGGGGCGGAATCCCGGACCGTACTGCCGTGCCGGAAAAAAAATGGGCGGCCGGCTCACGTGAGTCGGCCGCCCGGGGGATTTCCATTTTGCTGCGGTGTTAGTTGTCCATGTCGTCCACGTGGCGCGCCAGCAGGATCGTCTCGCCTGATGTTGGATCCTCGAGCAGCAGGCCCACCACGCGAATGTTCATGCCCGCGCTGACGTCGTTCAGCCCGCTGAAGCCGTAGCGATACGAGGTGCCGCCGGCGGTGCAGACCGTGACCGTCTGCGGAATCAGCACGCCGGCAAAGCCGCTGATCTGCATCTGGAAGGTGCCATTGCCGGTGTTCACCGTGCCAGGAACGATGCTGCCGTTGAAGCCCCAGTCGCGGAGCACGACGCGATTCACGCTGAGCGCCTGCGCGTTGGCGGCGCCGCTCAGCGAGCCGCCCACGGCGATGTGCTGTCCCGGCAGCAGCGCAGAGCGATTGAAGAGGAATTGCGTGAATCTGTTGTGCATCCAGTAGATGTAGTAGTTCTCGCTGCCGGTCAGATTCACCTGGGCGATCTGCCCCAGCGTGACCCCGTCGCCGCTGGCGGGCAACGTACCGCGCACATAGAACTGAAAGTCGTTCGCCGGACCGCTCGCCGGATCGACGTACGTCGTCGTTCCCGCCGCGTAGAAGCCGTTCTGCGAAAGAATCAGCACCTCATCCGCATCGATGGTCGAATCAGCCCTGTCGATGGTGCCCGAGATCTGCACGATGCTGGTGCTGGTCAGATCCGCGAGAGTGCTCCCGTCATCCCATTCCGTCTGCCCATTCACATCCACGGTGAAGTTGCGCCCATGCGGCCCCTGGATCACGAACGACTGCGCGGTCTCATCCACGCTGACCACCCCGGCAATAAACTCGTCGATGTAGCCGCCGGAATCGTCTGGCCCGACCGCGGTGATGTCCAGCGTCGGATTCACCTGTCCGGTAATCGAACCACTGGAAACCACGATGGACTTATCCAGACGGAAATCCATCCGGATGCCCACCGGTCCGGTCTGCGAAACGATCAGCGGGTTCGCCAGCGTGACCGTCACGGTGGGAGTGGTAAAGGACGCGGTCATGGTCTCGATGGCGGGCGGCGAGCCGGCCGAGGTTTGCAGGTAGCCGATGGTGGCGCCGCTGAAGGTGACCGCAATCTGCGTGTAGGTGTCCGCCGGAACGTCGTTCATGTCCAGCAGCGTCTGCAGTCCGTTGAAGCGGGCAAAGTCCACGGTCTGTGGGCTGCTGAGCAGCTCGACCGAATTGCCATTGGCGTCGATCGCGTTAATGGAGCTGATGGTAGCGTCGAAGGAAACCACACTGGCCACAGGTGCGTCGGTCCCAATGACAAAAGCCTCGCCGTTGGACGCGGTGGCCTGCTGCTGGCTGGATGTATTCAACGTGCTGCTGCAGCCTGCCAGCAGCAGCGCACACAGAGCAATCGGGACCGCGCAAAAGCGCAGAACCGAATTGCGCGAGAAAGAGGGTGCATCGGCAAACATAGTGCATCGCTTTCCGCGGCGATGGACCACACCGTTACCGGAAGGATCAACCCGCCGGGCACACGAGCAGCATCCGCACAGAACACTGGCGTCACCCGGCAGTCAAACTGTCCTTCTCGGAAACGGCAGCCGCACTGAATCGCGCGGCGAGCCCATGAGCCACTTGCTTTTTCAATTGACGACGACATCGTGCATGGATCGCCGTTCGTGAGCGTGAACCCGCCCCCTGTGGGGAAGTTTCGAAAAATTCTGCAACCTTTGGTAACTTTGCGGAAACGTGCCCACGTTCTTCCGGCTCCGCCATTGACACAATCGCTTCCCCGGGATCGAAATTCCACGGAATGTAACCACACGTTGACGGAATCTTCCCGCGCAGCTGTCACGCTGGCCCTGAGCAGAATTCACCGACGCGCTCCCGGAGGCCACATGGCGACCCGCAACGCCGACAAACGGGCGGACCTTTTGTTTCCGTTCACGCACTGGAACTGGAAGGTGTCGCTGCTGACCGCGGTGCTGCGCGGCCTGGCCTGCGTGGGCATTCTGCGCCACCTGCAGGCGCCCATCCGCTGGCGTTTCGGCCTGGTGGAGGCGGGCTTCGTCCTGCTCACCTGCGGATTTTTCTCCGCGCTGCAGCAACAGACGCTGAGAATCGCACGGGAGGTGATGGCGTGGCTGGCCTGTGTGATCGCCGTGCCTCTTACGTCGCTGGCGTGCGATGCGGGACTGCACTTCTGGCTGAATGGACGCGACACGTGCCGGCTGGGCGTGGTGGCGCTGGTCTTCACCGTCGTTTCGGCCACACTCCACTGGCACATGATCCGCAATGGCGCGCTGCTGGTCGGCGACGAGGCGCATTCCTTTGCGACGGATTTGAAGCGCATCCCGCGTCTGGTCGGCACTTATTTCGCTGCGCCGGTTCTATGGGGATGGAAAGCCGCCAGCGCGACGATGCGGCGGGTGGCGGAAGAGGGCGCGGCCGCCTGAGTCCAGCCGCTTCCGCGACTCCCCGCACTTCCGGACTGCCGAGAGGAGCAAGCACGTCGTAAAGGCCTGCGGCAAGTCTCCAGAAGACCTCGTCAGACTGAAGCTCACGCCGCTCGGCGTATTTTTTCAGCCTGCACGTGGATCATTTCCCGCTCAAGTTGCAGGACATATTCTTCCGCCCGCATCACCAGAGCACGGGCCTCCAAATAGTCAGTGCGCTGGAGCGCCTTCTCGGTCTCAACCAGCGTTTCCAGCAGAGTCGCGGTATTCATGTGCATTGTTTCCTGCGTGAACCGGGCCCGTCAGCGCCTGTTATATGCAAGCACAGGTCCAGGTCAACAGGATGGCAGCAGGCCAGCGCGGTGCATGAAGTCATTGCATAGCAGCAAGTTGGGCGCAGGAATTGAGGGCATTACTGAGGTAATTGCCGCTGCTGGTGACCCGGAATCTACCTCCTTAGGTAAAAACTACATCCCCAGAAAAGGTCACCGACCAGGGAATACGCGCCGGGAATTCCAGGGCGCTGGCGGTCCGCAGCGCCCAAGGCGCGGCCGTCTGCCCAACTGGCTAGGCGTCCAGCTTCTTCGTCACCAGCTCGTTCAGCAGCGCGGGGTTCGCCTGTCCCTTCGAGGCCTTCATCACCTGGCCCACGAAGAAAGCGGCCACGGTCTTCTTGCCCTTGCGGTACTGCTCCACCTGCGCCGGATTCGCCGCGATCACCTCGTCGATCATCTTTTCGAGTACCGAGGAATCCGTGATCTGCTGCGGCTTCTCGCGCTCGTACACCGGCCCGAAGTCTTCTTTTCGCTCGAAGCACAGGTCGAAGAGCTGCTTGAGTTGCTTGCTGGACAGCTTTCCTTCCTCGGCCAGATCTGCGGCCTGCGCGACGCCTTTCATCGTGATGGGCGACTGCTCCAGCTCCAGACCCGCGGCCTTCAGCCGCATCGTCAGCTCGCTCTGCACCAGATTGGCCACGCGCCGCGGATTCTTCGCCGCCCGCGCCGCTGCCTCGAACTGGTCCGCAAACTCCCGCGTGGCGGCGAGCGTGTGCGCGTCCTGCTCCGTAATCCCGTACTCGGCGATTAAGCGCGCCCGCCGCGCCTCCGGCAGCTCCGGCATGCGCGCGGCAATCTCCGCTTTCCACGCTTCGCTCATGATCAGCGGCGGCAAATCCGGCTCCGGGAAATACCGGTAGTCGTGCGCCTGCTCCTTGGAGCGCATGGAGTACGTCCGGCCTTCGCCGGCGTTCCACAGCCGCGTCTCCTGCACCACGCGCCCGCCACTCTCGACAATCTCGATCTGGCGCTCGATCTCGTACTCCAGCGCCGCGCGGATGAAGCGGAAGCTGTTCACGTTTTTCACTTCGGCCTTCGTGCCGAGTTTCGGCGCGCCCTTCAGCCGCACGCTCACATTTGCGTCGCAGCGCAGCGACCCCTCTTCCATGTTGCAGTCGCTCACCGCGGTGTAAAGCATGATCTCCTTCAGCCGCGTCAGGTACTCGTGGGCTTCGTCGGGCGTGCGCATGTCCGGCTCGCTGACAATCTCCACCAGCGGCGTGCCACAGCGGTTCAGGTCCACATAGGTGCGTGTCGCAGAGTCGGCAAATCCCTCGTGCATGGACTTACCCGCGTCCTCTTCCATGTGCAGCCGCGTGATGCCGATGCGCCTGGTGCCCTCGCCCGAGGGCACCTCGATCCACCCATGCTCCGCGAGCGGCTTGTCATACTGCGAAATCTGATAACCCTTGGGCAGGTCGGGATAGAAGTAGTTTTTTCTCGCGAAGATCGAGCGCTCGCGCACCTGGCAGTTCAGAGCCAGCGAAGCCAGCGTGGCGAACTCGACAGCCCGCTGATTCAGCACCGGCAGCGCGCCGGGCAATCCGAGGCACACCGGGCAGACGTTCGTGTTGGGAGGCGCGCCGAAACGGTTGGGACAGCCGCAGAAGGCCTTGGTTTCCGTCAGCAGCTGGACGTGGACTTCAAGGCCGATAACGGCTTCGTACTTCGCGCGCACTTCAGGAGCAAGAGTCATGGCGGACGCCATGGAGACAGTTTAGCAACCGGCTGCGCCGCGTCGTCAGGAAGGCTTCACCGGTTCCCGCTCGCCAACCAGGCACGCTCAGGGATGCTCGGCCAGCCAGCGCTCGATGCGTTCCGCCTCGGCATCGGACAGACGGAATGTGGTGGCGGGGAGAATTCCTTCCACCTGATCGGGACGGCGCGCGCCGACGATGGCTGCGGTAATCGCCGGATTGCGAAGGGTCCACGCAACGGCGACCACGCCCGCCTGCACGCCGTGCTCGCGGCCGATCTCGCCGAGAATCGCAGCCAGTGCGAGATTCCGCGACAGCTTCGGCTCGTTGAAGTTCGGGCTGTGCTTGCGCCAGTCATCCTGGGGAAGCTTCCGGACGCGCTCGGCGGTCATCTTGCCGGTGAGCAGGCCGGAAACCATGGGCGAATAGTTGATGATGCCGATGTTGTGCTGGCGGCAGAAGGGCAGGATCTCACTTTCGATGTCGCGGCGCAGCAGCGAATACGGCGGCTGCAGCGAAGCGATGGGCGCAATCGCCTGCGCGCGCCGCATCTGCGCGACCGTGAAGTTGGAGACGCCGATGTGGCGGACCTTGCCCTGCTGCTGAAAACGAGCCAGCGTCTCCCAGCCTTCATCCAGCTCGTCTTCGGGATTGGGCCAGTGGATCTGATAGAGGTCGATGGTCTCGACGCCAAGGCGCGCGAGCGAGGCCTCGATCTCTTCCTGGAGAGAGCCGGCTTGCAGGCTGCGGTAGATTTTGCGGTCGGGAAACCAGCGCATGGAGCACTTGGTGAAGACGTACGGCTTCTGCGAGCGGCCCTTCAGCGCCTTGCCAACCACCTCTTCCGAGTGGCCGAGGCCATAGATGGCAGCGGTGTCGATCCAGTTGATGCCTGCGTCGAGCGCACGATGGATGGCACGGATGGACTCATCGTCATCCGCTGCGCCCCACGCGAACTCCCAGTTCCCTCCTCCGATAGCCCACGCGCCGAAGCCGATCGGCGTGAGATGGAGGCCGGAGTTGCCAAGCACGTGGGTGGCGAAAGCTGAGCCAGTCGTGATCGTCATGGGTTTTCGATGCCCGCGGCTCAGCGCAGGCTCCAGAACGTTACGGGTGGGTGGGCAGAACTTTCCAGATCGACGGATCCTCCGTGCCCAGCACCCAGGAGCAGAAGCCTTCGAGGCCACGCTGCTTCACAAGATCGTAGCGCGCGGCAAAGCTGCGCCCGGTGGTGAAGTAGACCCACTCGCGGACGTTGTCGCGATAGAACCAGAACCACGAACTGCGGTCGACCGGGTCCCACTGCACCGTTGCGCCCCAGGTTTTGGCCAGCAGGAGCGCATCTTCACCGCCGATGTAGTCGGCGGTGGGATTGGGAAGGTCGTTCCCGTCTGCGCGCGCAGAGAAAGGCGCAGCGGGGTTAGGCGGGCTCGGTTTCGGTGCGCCCGCAAACCAGTGCCGGCCATAGAGCGGGATGCCGAGCGACAGTTTCGCCCTGGGGACGGCCTTCAGGGCGTAGTCGAGATTCCTCACCACCCATTGCCAGCCGGCGACCGGCCCGGGCGGTGTGTAGGCCGTGTCCTCGTCGTAGGTCATCAGGCAGATGAGGTCGGTGGATCTGGCCAGCGCAGCGAGGTCGTAGGCACCTTGCCAGTGAGCATAATTCCACGTGGAAAACGCGGTAGCGCCTGGATAGCCCGGCGCGCCGGGGACGACGGCGATGGTGAGCTGGAACCCGGCCGCATGCAGCGCGGCGGCGGCGCGGGCCACCAGCGTGCTGAGGGCATCGCGATCGGTCCAGGCAACGTTCTCAAAGTCGAACTGGAATCCCTTGTAGCCGTGCAGGCGGGCTTCGCGCAGCAGCGCGTCGATCATTCGCTGCTGGGCATTGGGGTTCTGGAGCAGCTGATGGAAAGACTCCGGTGTGGCGAACTCGCTCGCGAGGAGGGGCTCGACGGGCACATGCGCGGCCTTCGCCGTCGCCATCACCAGCGGATCAGGCTCGCCGGAAACCAGCCCGTTCTCATCGACACGGTACCAGGCGGGCACCAGCAGATCCACCTGCGACGCATGGGCCAGGAAATCGCGCACCGAGTCAGGACTGCCAGTCATGTAAAAGAGCGCCTGCGGCGCCTGAGCCAGGCAAGGCAGCGCGATTGCGATGCACAACGCCACCGCAGCGCGACGAAACCACGGAAAAATCGGCATGGTGGAAACGATAGCAGGAAATGAGGCGCGCCAGACAAGGGTCGCCTGCCGGATCAGCGAAACAGCGCGGCGGTTTGGGTGGCCGCGGCGGGCGCCGCCGGCGTGCCTGGAAAGGTCTCATTCGGCGAGGCCGCGATCACTGTCTTCATGAAATCGGTCCAGATCGGCAGCGCCGCGCGTGCGCCGGTTTCACGATCGCCCAGCGACTCGCGGCTGTCGTAGCCTACCCACACGCCGCAGGTGACAGACGGCGAGAAGCCGACAAACCAGGCGTCAGTGAAATCGTTCGTCGTCCCGGTCTTGCCACCAAGGGGGTAATGCAGCGCCGCCAGCGACGCGGCCGTTCCCTCGCTGGCCACGCTGCGCAGAAAGATCATCATGGTGCGCGCGGTTTTCTGGCTGATGGCCTCGGTCACGTCGGGCGTGTCCTCGAACAGCGGCGTGCCGTTGGCGGCCACCACGCGGCGGATGAGATGCGGTGCTACACGTAAACCGTCATTGGGAAAGACGGAGTACGCCGCCACCTGCTGCTCCAGAGTCACGTCGGCCGAACCAAGCGCAATGGGCAGGTAGGGGGGAATATCCGTAGTGATGCCGAAGCGGCGCGCCGTGTGGATCACGTTCTCGATCCCGACGCGCTCGGCCAGCTCCAGCGCGGGAATGTTGCGCGAATCGGCAAAGGCCTTCAGCAGCGAAATGCGCCCCAGGAATCGCCCATCGTAGTTGTGCGGGACGTAGGTGCCGAAGGACACCGGGCGGTCGACAATCGTGTCCTGCGGGGTCAGACCGTCCTCGACGGCAGCGGTGTAGACGTACGGCTTGAAGGAGGATCCCGTCTGCCGCTCGGCCTGGGTGGCGCGGTCGAACTGCGAGAGGTTGAAATCGCGGCCGCCCACCACAGCCAGCACGTCGCCACTGGTGTTATCCATGGCCAGCAGCGCGCCCTCCGCGCCGGTATCTTCTTCCAGAGTGCCGCGCAGCAGCCCGCCGGAGGCATCGTCGCCGCCGGTGATCTTCACATAGATGATGTCGCCCACCCGCAGAAATTTATCCGCTGTCGCGAAGCCGGTCCAGGCCCAGTCCGGTGGCGTAAGAATCAGCGTGTGGTCTCCGATTCGCGCCGTCACCTGCCACGGCAGCACGCCGGTGACGACCGCGTGGATGTAGCTGCCCGGCGTGGGCGGCTGCGTCCAGTCGGGATGCCTGAAGCCTTCAACCGAGTAGCCCCCGGCAATCACGTTGAGCAAATGCCCGCGCCAGCCGCGGCTGCGCTCGTAGGCAGCCAGACCGTCCTCGACAGCCTGATTGGCGGCCTGCTGGAAGTCCAGATCCATCGTCGTGTAGACGCGCAACCCGCCGGCATAAACTTCTTCCGAGCCGAAGCGCCGATCCAGCTCCTGCCGCACGTCTTCCACGAACCAGGGCGCGACCGAATTCGGCGGCGGCTCAATGCGCAGGCCCAGCGGCGCCGCGCGCGCGGCGTCTGCCTGAGCCACGGTAATCTTGCCGTCTTCGAGCAGGGCGTCGATCACCAGATTGCGGCGCAGCAGCGCGCGCTCCGGGTTCAGGATGGGCGAAAACTCCACCGGCCCCTTCGGCAGACCGGCCAGCATCGCTGCTTCGGGCAGCGTCAGGTCGCTCGCGTGCTTCGAGAAGTAGTATTCTGCGCCGGCCTCAAAGCCATAGACGCCGCTGCCCAGGTAAATCTGATTTCCGTAGAGGGTAAAGATCTGCTGCTTGGTGAAGCGGTGCTCGATCTGCAGCGAGAGAAAGACTTCCTGCAGCTTGCGCGAAAGCGTGCGTTCGTTGGTCAGGAAGAGATTGCGTGCCAGCTGCATGGTCAGCGTGGAGGCGCCCTGCGCGCGTCCTCTGGAGAAGACGTCGTGCCACGCAGCGCCGGCTACGCGGAACAGGTTCACACCCCAGTGGCTCTCGAAATCGCGGTCTTCGGTGGAGATCACCGCCTGGCGCAGCAGCGGCGAAAAGTCGTTGTAGCCAACCGGCGTTCGGCGCTGCAGCGCGAAGGAGCCGATAATGCGCCCGTGAACGTCGTAAAGCTGCGTAGTGGCAATCGGGCGGTAATGCTCGAGCTGGTCGATTTGCGGGAGGTCAACGGAGTAAACCAGCATGAGCCCTGCGAGCGAGCCGGCTGCGGCAGCCAGCAGGAACAGAAAGGCCAGTACGACGCCGCCGGCAATCTTCCGGCGTCCGGCACCGGGCCGAAAACCAGGCCGCTCCGGCTCGGGTTCGTCGTCCCGCGGCGATGGAGTAATGAGATTCAACTACCCGAGTTTAGCTCTTAAGCGCTCTTCTGCTTCAGAATCTCGAGAGCCCTGTTCAGCTGATCGTCGGTGTGCTGCTGTTGCGCGGTGGGCCTGGTGCCGGGCAGGAAATCCTCCTGGTTTTCCGCCACCACAACATTGGGCGTGACAGCGTTGTCCTCGATCTTCTGGCCGTCGGGCGTCTCGTACTTGGCCACGGTAAGCAGCAGGGCCGCGCCGTCGGGCAGCGTGAAAGTCTTCAGTTCGCCGCCTTCTCCGAAGGTGCGCTCACCCACCACGTCGCCACGCTTGTTGTCCAGGATGGCGCCGGCGACGATCTCCGCGGCCCCGGCGGTTCCGCCATTGACGAGAACCACCACCGGTGCCGCGGTCACGAATTGGGAAGGTGCGGCGCTGAAGGTCCGGGTCGGAACGGTCTGTCCGGCCAGCATCGCGATGGTCCCCGACTTCAGGAAAGCGTTCGCCAGGCGAATCCCCTGATCTTCGCTGCCCACGGCGGTATCGCGCAGATCCAGAATCACCTTCCTGTCGCTCTCTTTGGGCATCGCGCGCAAATGGGAGATGATCTCATCCACGCGATCGCGGGTGAGCACGGTCGGCTTGAGATAGAGAATGCCCGAGTCCTTGTATTGCTGGACGACGAGCGGCGGCGGGGGCGTATTGACGCGGGCCAGCGTGATCGTATCCGGTTTGGGATCGCCGGGCCGCACCAGATCGAAGGTAACGGTGGTGCCCGCCTTGCCCTCCAGCAGCAGGCGGATCATCGCCAGCGACATCACGCGGGTAGTCTTGCCGCCAATCGCCTCAATCAGATCGCCGTCCTCGATCTTCGCTTTCGCCGCGGGAGTGCCGGGAATCACCGTGACCACACTGCCGTAGCCGTAGCGCTTGGATACTTCCATGCCCACCTGCGCCTGGCCTTCGTGCTGATGGTCCAGGTAGGTGGCATACTCGTCCTTCGTCAGGTAGCCGGATTCCGGGTCGAGCGACTCCAGCAGGCCGTGCAGCGCGCCGTTGGTCACTTCGTCGATGTTCGGGGTGGTGACGTAATCCGTCTGAATCTTGTGCAGCACATCCTCGTAGACGCCCATCTGGACGTAAGCTCCATCGTTCTGGCTGGCGCTGACGCCTGCCGGCCCGAAGGCTCCGAGGAAAACCACAAGGACGACGGCAATGGAAATGCCGAGGATGGCGCGATGGAAACTTCTGGACATAGCTGAATGAGCGGGGACCGGGGATTCCCGGAAGTTCTCCGGAAATGCCATGCCGCCGGCTGCTTCCATGATAGCGCACGGGCCATCCTCACGCTCCCGGCTGCCGGCTGCCGGCTGCCGGCTTCGGGCTCCTGGCTGCCGGCTACTCGTATCTCAGCGCTTCGATGGGATCCAGATTGGCCGCCTTCCATGCCGGATAAATGCCGAAAACCAGCCCGATGGCGCAGGAGACGACGAATCCGGTGACCGTCCAGAAGATCGACATCGTGGCGGGGAAGCTGATGCCGTAATGCACGATGACGGTGATGATGCCGCCGAGAAGGATGCCGATGAAGCCCCCGAGCGCGCACAGGGTGATGGCCTCTACGGTGAACTGCACCAGCACGTTGCGCCGCGTGGCGCCGATGGCTTTGCGCACCCCGATTTCGCGCGTCCGCTCCGTCACCGAAACCAGCATGATATTCATCACGCCTATGCCACCCACCAGCAGGCCCACCGAGGAGACGGTGAACATGAAAATGACCAGGCCGGTGGTGATCTGCGACCAGAAGCTCAGGATCGATTCCGGGCTGAAGATGGCGAAGTTATCGTCCTTTTCCACGCGCACGCGCCGCCGCGCCCGCAGCATCTGGCGCACTTCCTCGGTCACCAGGTCCTTGTTCTTATCGTTGTCATACTTGACGACGATGACCGTGTCCAGGACTTCGGGATGGATCTTGTTGAAGGTGCTCAGGGGAAAGTCGGCGCGATTATCCTGCGGATCGGGGCCGCTTCCGAAGGCCTGTTTGAACTTGTCCATCACGCCGATCACCGTAAAGACGTCGCCTTCGATGATCACGTCCTTGCCGATCGGGTCTTCGTCGGGAAACAGCTTGGCCGCCGTATCGTGCCCGAGATCCACCACGTTGGCTGCGCGAAGCTCCTCGTCGGCGGTAAACGGCCGGCCCTCCTGGAACTGCACGTTGGAGACCTCGGCAAAGTCCGGCATGGCGCCTTCCAGGATGGTGTTCTGGACGATATGGTTCCTGTACTGAACTGCGACCGCCCCTACGTTCAGTTGCCAGTTTGAGAACTGGCGTGCCGCGTCCACCGCCACCACGTGCGGCAGCGTCGCCAGATCGCGCGCATCGTCCAGGGTCAGATAGGGCCGCGCCAGCATCTCCGCCGTCGGCCGCGTGCCGATGGGATTCCAGCGGAAGATCCACAGCACATTCGTCCCGAAGGATTTGGCCATGTCCGAAACGCGGTTGTTGACGCCGTTGATGAGCGAGGAAATCGCGATGACCGTAGCCACGCCGATCACGACCCCGAATATGGTCAGCCCGGAGCGCAGCTTGTTGGCGCGCAGAGTGGACATCGCCATGCGTACGGATTCGCGGGAGTCGCTGAGTGCCATATGTCAGAGCTCCGCGCGCAGCGCGACGATGGGATCGAGCATCGCCGCCTTGCGCGCCGGGTAAACGCCGAAAAAGACCCCTACAACAGTCGAGACAACGAGTCCCAGTACCACCGCCCATGCGGGCACAGCCGTCGGGAAACCGACCAGCAGTGTGACACTTTTGCCGATCCCGACGCCGAGAAGTACCCCGAAAATCCCTCCGATCAGCGCCATCACTCCCGATTCGATCAGAAACTGCAGCATCACATCTTTCTGCTTCGCGCCCAGCGCCTTGCGGATGCCGATCTCCCGCGTCCGCTCCGTCACCGACACCAGCATGATGTTCATGATGACCACCCCGGCAATCACCAGCGAGATCGAGGCGATGCCGCCAATAACGGTGGCGAAGGTGGAGGTGATCTCCTTGAAGATGGAGATGAAGGTGTCGTTCGTCGAGATGCTGAAGTCGTCGTCCGTGCCGGGCAAATCGTGGCGGCGCGCGCGCAGCAGCGCCCTCACCTGATCGATGGCGTTGTCCAGCGCGCCGGGCGCGGTGCTGGCCGCGGCGGAGATCTCGATGCTCTCATGCTCGCCGTGGGTGTGCAGGTAGGTGCTGAGCGGCATGTCCACATAGTTGTCCTGGCTCTGCCCAAAAATCGCTCCCTGGCGCTCGCCCACCCCGACTACGGTGTACGCTTCTCCATCCACGCGCAGTTCCTGGCCGATGGGGTCCATGTTGGGCAGCAGGTTGTGCACGATGTCGTAGCCCGCGATGATGTCGTGCGTGCCCAACTCGTCATCCATCTGCGTCAGCGGGCGTCCTTGTACCACCTTCAGGTCGTTGATCTGCTCCATGCTCGCCGTCCAGCCATTGACGTCCGTGTTGTTGCTGGACTGCTTGCCGCTGATCACCGTCCCGGACGAGGACAATTCCGCTCCGATGCTCTGGCACAGTGTGCAGGTCTGCTGCAGGTACAGATAATCCCGGTAGGTCAGATCCTTCCGCTTGTTGTCCTTCAGATATTCCTGCGGCGTCATGATGACGGCGGGGAGTTTAGTCACCGTCAGCGTGTTGGAGCCTTTGGTTGCGATTTTGTTGATGACCCACCACTTGGCCCCCTGCACCAGGGTGATGACGGCTATGAGCGAGGCAATGCCGATGACCATGCCGATGATGGTCAGCACCGTCCGCATTTTGTTGGCCCACAGCGACTGCAGGGCCACTTTGAGGGCTTCGGCTAATTCCATGCGCGCTGGTTCCTGAAGCCCGGCGGTTCCGGAAAGGGATGAATCGCGGGGGTTCTGGTCTCAGTGTACGCAGAAATCCCGCGCGAAGTTCCCAGCCGCTTCTCGCGGAAACTTGTGGGACGGCCGTCCCGGATGCGGCGGAGCAATACCTCCCGGCGCACCCTCCTTTTCCCCCCGGAACGCAGGCGACTGCGCTCCACCCGGCAGGGTTGGCGGACCAGATGCCCGGTCCCCTGGCGGCGACCGTCTCTCGTGCATACTGGGAAGGCATGGAAACTCTCTCGCCCTTTCGATTGTCCCCTTTTTTTCGGACACGGCCCTGGGGATTTCAGGATCTCCGCCCCTGGTACGACTACCAAACCGACGGCGAACCGATTGGCGAAGTCTGGCTGACCGGCGAGATGTGCACGGCCGATACCGGTGCGCTGCGCGGCATGAGCCTGGCCGAGATTACCCGCCTGCATCGCACCTTTCTGCTCGGTCCTGGCCTCGCCGGCCGCAGTTTCCCGCTGCTGATCAAGCTGCTTTTTCCGAAAGCCAAGCTAAGCGTCCAGGTGCATCCCGACGACACGCTGGCGCAAAGTTACGGCGAGCCGCGCGGCAAGACGGAGTGCTGGTATGCGCTGGATGCGCATCCGGGAGCGGCGGTCGCGCTGGGCGTGCGCCCCGGCGTCTCACGGGACCAGGTATCCTGCGCCGTAAAGGACCATACGCTCGAATCCCTGCTGAATATGGTTCCCGTCAACAGGGGCGACATGATTTTCGTCGAAGCGGGCACGGTCCACGCGATGGGGCCAGGCGTCGTGATTCTGGAGACGCAGCAGACCAGCGACCTGACTTACCGACTCTACGATTACGGCAGTCCCCGCGAGCTGCATCTGGAAAAGGGATTTGCTGCCATGCACCTTCAGACGCGGGCCGGCAAGGTGGCGCCGCGGCCGGTGGACAGCCACAGCGTCCTGATCGATGAGCGCTATTTCCGCATGGAACGCTGGCCCATCCGCGCAGGGTCGGCCCCCGGCCTCACAACTCCTGTCCTCAAAGTGCAGATGCTCTTTGTGCAGGAAGGCCGGATGCGCGTTGGAGGACGGAATTTTGAGCCATTTGTTGTGAATCGCAACCAGATCGCGATTATCCCCGCGGCGGCAGATCAGTGGTCGCTCTCTCCCGAAGGGCCGGTGGAAATCATCCGCATCCTTCCGGTCGAGGGCTGAAACTGAAGACCAGAATTCTGTACCATTCGCGGTGGAGACCAGGATGGCAGACTCTCTCGACTTTTGTCCGGTAATTCTTGCCGGAGGCAGCGGCACGCGCTTCTGGCCGCGCAGCCGCCGTGCTCATGCCAAGCAGGTGCTGGCGCTCGACGGCGAGCGCACCATGATCCAGCGAACCCTCGACCGCCTCGCTCCGCTGGCCTCTCCGGAGCACGCCTGGATCATCACCAACACTCTGCTCTCGCAGGCCATCTGCACCCAGCTCGACTGCGTTCCCGGCGAGCAGGTCGTCTGCGAGCCGGCAGCGCGCAACACCGCGCCTGCCGCTGGCCTGGCGGCATTCCTGCTGGAACGTCTCCACCCCGAAGGCGTGCTCGGGATCTTTCCTTCCGATCACGTCATCGCCGACGAACCCGCCTTCGTCGCCACCATCCGGAAGGCCATCGATCTGGCTGCCGCCGGTGACAACATGGTGGTGCTGGGCATTGAGCCCACGCGCCCGGAGATCGGCTACGGCTACATCGAAACGGGGGATACGTATGTGGATGGCGTCCTCCGCGTGCGCCGCTTCACCGAGAAGCCCAACCGGCAGCGCGCGGAAGCTTTTGTGGAAGCGGGCAATTATTTCTGGAACAGCGGCATGTTCATCTGGGGCACGCGCACCCTGGCCAGCGCCATGCGCCAGCACCTGCCGGAAACCTCTCCGCTGCTGGAACGGATCGCCGCAGCCTGGGGCACGCCGGAATTCGGGCGCATCTTTGCCGAACTATACCCGCAATGCGAAAACATCAGCCTCGATTACGCGATTCTGGAGCCACGCTCCGCCATGGGCGAGCATCATTCCAATCTGTACTGCCTGCCGGCGCGCTTCGGCTGGAATGATCTCGGGTCGTGGACGGCCCTGCATGAATACCGGGTGGAACGCGGCGGGGCCGATGCCCACGGCAATGTTCTGGATGCCAACGGCACGGTCGCGCTGAATGCTTCCGGCAATTACGTATACAGCCCGGACAAGCTGGTCGCGCTGGTGGGCGTGCAGGACCTGGTCGTGGTGGAAACCCCGGACGCCCTGCTGATCACCACCCGCCAGGGCGCGCAGGACGTGGGCAAGGTAGTCAGGGAGCTGGCCGGGCGCGGCCAGGAGAAATTAACCTGAGAAAGCGCTGAAGAGCGAAAGGAAAGAATCGGATATTCACTCCAGCCCATGAGCGAAAAATCTCCCGTAAAATTTGGCACCGACGGTTGGCGCGGCATCATCGCCGACGACTTTACCTTTGCCAGCGTGCGCATCGCCGCGGCGGCGATCGCCAGCTACGTCCTCGCGAAAGAGGATTCCGCCAAAGGCATCTGCGTGGGCTTCGATACCCGCTTCGGATCGCCGGCCTTTGCTTCCGCCGTGGCCGACGTCCTTGCCGGCGCGGGCATTCCGGTGCGCCTCGCGGACCGCATCACGCCCACGCCGGCGCTCTCGTACGCCGTCAAGCACCTGGACGCGGCCGGGGGCGTCATGATCACCTCCAGCCACAATCCCGCGCAGTGGAATGGCGTGAAGTACAAGGCGTCCTATGGCGGATCGGGCAGCCCGTCCATCATGGCGGAGATCGAATCCATGCTGGGCAGGCCACTGCCCGCAGCGCCGATCGCGAAGATCGAGCGGGTGAACTTCGTTCCGGAATATGTCGAGGCCATCGAGCGCTTCGTTGATCTCAATCTGATCGCCAACTCCGGTTTTCGCTTCGCCATCGACTGCATGTATGGCGCTGGCGCGGGCATCCTGGCCGGCATCTTCTCGAAAATCGGCGTGGATTTCGTTCAGATTCGCGCCAATCATGACCCGCTTTTCCCCGGAATCAATCCCGAGCCCATCGAGCCGCACATCCGCGCCTGCCAGGACGTGGTGGCAGAGCGCAAATGCGATGCCGGCCTGATCACCGACGGCGACGCCGACCGCATCGGAGCGGTCGATGAGCACGGCAATTTCGTCGATCCGCACAAAATCTACTCCGTGATTCTGCAGTGGCTGCTGGAGCGGAAAAAGTGGCCCGGGGACGTGACTCGCGCCTTCAACACCACCTCCATGCTCGACCGCATCGCAGCGCGCTACGGCCGCAGGCTGCATGAGCACGGCATCGGATTCAAGTTTGTCTGCGACCTCATGCTCACCGAAGACATTCTCATCGGCGGCGAGGAATCCGGCGGCATCGGCCTGAAGCGCCATCTGCCGGAGCGCGACGGGCTGCTGAATTCCCTGCTCCTGGCCAACATCATGGCCGAGGAAAAGAAGACGCTGGGGCAGCTGGTCGCGCGCCTGCAGCAGGAGTACGGCGAACACCACTACGGCCGCATCGACCTGCACATTCCCGACGCGCAGAAGAACGCGGCCATCGCCTGCGCGAAGGCGGGCGTGAAGGAACTGGCTGGAATGAAGGTGGAGAAAGTCGAAACGCTGGACGGCATCAAGCTCTGGCTCGACAATCCCGAAGCCAAAACGAAGCCCAGCGCCGCGAAAACCTGGCTGCTGCTGCGGGCCTCCGGTACCGAGCCGCTGCTGCGCATCTATTCCGAGTCGTGTTCGAAGGAGTCCGTGCAGAAGCTGCTGTCCGCCGCGCGCGACTTCGCTATGAGCAGCGCGGCCTGACGGCGGCAACGGCAGGCCCCGGTCACTTTCCCCTGCGCGGAGCAGGGATCAGCCGCGGATCGTATTCCGCGCGCGTGGTTCGCACCACGCGCACCTGACGGGCGTCCTCGTGCTGGGGATTCAGCAGCACATTCCAGGTGTCGGGCAGGATGGCGGACGGAACCCGCGCCAGGGCCGAGCGCCCGGAGCGCAGCCATTCATCGCCCAGCCGGCGGGTGACAGCCGGCTTATGCTGCCAGTTGTTCACGGGCCGCGGCTCCAGAGTCTCGATTCGCATCCTGCCGGGATGCTCCACCTGGAAAAGCTGATAACTCCGCGGCCAGTCCTGCTCCTCCAGCTCCAGATGCACCAGAGCTTCGACCAGTGCGCCTGCGGGGGATTCCGCAAAGCACACGATGCGGCGTCCCGCCGTGTGCCAGCGCGCGGAGAAGCGCAAGCCGCCCTCGCCGTCCAGCGAAGCGTAGTTGCTGATGCGCCAGAGCGAAGCCATCAGGCAAACATGCCGTAGTCCATCTGGCCGAGCATTTCATCCACCATGCGCGCGCCGAATTCCGTGCGCAGCATCTCAAGGGGCGTGCGCCCGGCAAAGCGGCGGAGCGAGCGATTCAGCCAGTGCAGCGCCTTCTCGCGCGCGCCCAGCACGCTCACGGCATGGTCGTAGATGCGGATGAGTCGCGCCAGCTTGTCCGACTCATCCGGGGTCAGCGATTCCCTGCGCGCCCGGCGGTGTTTGAGCGTACGGGCCGGGATCACGATCTCGTAGAGGTCGCTCAACTGCACACCGGAGGCGGCCACGAAGTCCGTCATAGTCGCGATCGGAACCCCGGACTCGACGGACCTGAGGTCGAGGCGCAGAGCCTTCATCAGCGGGCGCAGGCGTTCGGCATGGGCTGCGGCTTCCATGAGGACATTATGCCACACTTTGCCCGGCAAAGTGTCCTGCGTGCCTGCGCGCTTTTCCGAACCCGGCGCGGCGTACCATGGAAAACGAGCCTATTCGGAGGTCTCCATGACCGATACTGTCGCCAGCTACCCCTATGAAACGCGCCTGAACATCCTGCATTCGCCTCTCGAAGTCATCGACGAGCAGGCCATCGCCGATGCCTGCGAATACAAGTGGTTCAATCAGACGCTCTGCCAGGTGAACAGCAGCGTGGTGCGGATGGCCGTAATCGAAGGCGAGTACCACTGGCACCAGCACTCGGACGACGATGAGTTCTTCTATGTGGTCGAGGGCACGCTGCTCATCGACCTGGAATCGGGGCCCGCGAAGAGCCCGGATCTGGTTCAGCGGGGTGGTCAGGGCCGCACCGTGGAACTGCGCCCGCGCCAGGGCTTTGTGGTGCCGCGGGGCACGATGCACCGCACGCGCGCGCCCCGGCGCACCGTCATTCTCATGGTCGAGAACGCAGGGATCAATCCAACGGGCAACTGAAATCTTGCCCGGGTCAGCCTTTTCGTGAGCGACCCGCACCGCCGCCACGGAATCAGAATGGACGAAGCGACGAATGAAACCAATCAAGTTCCGGAGGACACGATGAGGGCAACCGCGACCCCTGTGCAGAGCCCACTGACACAGCTTCCCGCCTGGAAGGCTCTCCAGGCCCATTACGAGGCTATCCGCACGAAGCACCTGCGTGAGCTTTTCGCCAGCGACCCCGGGCGCGGCACCCGCCTCACCGCCGAAGCCGCCGGCATCTACTTCGACTACTCGAAGCACCGCGTCACTGACGAAACCCTCAAGCTGCTGCTGGAACTGGCTCGCCAGAGCGGCCTGGCGGAGCACCGCGACGCCATGTTCAACGGCGGGAAGATCAACATCACCGAGAAGCGTGCGGTGCTGCACACCGCGCTGCGCGCTCCGAAGGACGCCGTTATCAAAGTGGACGGCGAGAACGTCGTGCCCGGCGTGCATGAGGTCCTCGATCACATGGCCGACTTTTCCGAGCGCGTGCGCAGTGGCGCCTGGAAAGGCGCCACCGGCAGGCCCATCCGCAACGTCATCAACATCGGCATCGGCGGCTCCGATTTGGGCCCGGTCATGGCCTATGAGGCGCTGCGCCACTACAGTCGCCGCGAGATGACCTTCCGCTTTGTTTCCAACGTCGACGGGACGGACTTTGCCGAGGCCACGCACGACCTCGATCCGGCGGAGACGCTCTTCATCATCTCCTCCAAAACGTTTACCACGCTGGAGACGATGACGAACGCGCGGACCGCGCGCCAGTGGTCGCTGGCCCGACTCAAGGATGAGAGAGCCATCGCGAAACACTTCGTCGCCGTGTCGACCAACGAGCAAGAAGTGACGAAATTCGGCATCGACGCGGCCAACATGTTCGGCTTCTGGGACTGGGTCGGCGGGCGCTACTCGATGGACTCCGCCATTGGCCTTTCGACCATGCTGGCCATCGGCGCGGAGAATTTCCACGCCATGCTCGCCGGCTTTCGCGCCATCGACGAACATTTCCGCACCGCGCCGCTGGAAAAGAATCTGCCCGTGCTGATGGGCCTGCTGACCGTCTGGTATGCCGACTTTTTCGGCGCGGAAACGGTGGCCATCCTGCCTTACGACCAGTACCTGAAACGCTTTCCCGCCTATCTCCAGCAGCTCACCATGGAGAGCAACGGCAAGCACGTGACGCTGAGCGGGCAGCGGGTCAACTACGCCACAGGGCCGATCTTCTGGGGCGAGCCGGGCACGAACGGGCAGCACTCCTTCTATCAGCTCATCCATCAGGGCACTCGGCTTATCCCCTGTGATTTCATCGGCTTTTCGAAGACTCTGAATCCTTTAGGTGTGCATCACACCCTGTTGATGGCCAACGTCTTCGCCCAGGGAGAGGCGCTGGCCTTCGGCAAGACGGCGGAGCAGGTCCGTGGCGAAGGCACTCCGGAATGGCTGGTGCCCCACCGTGTCTTCGAGGGTAATCGGCCCTCGAGCACTCTCCTGCTCAGCGAGCTCACGCCGGAATCGCTGGGCAAGCTGGTGGCACTCTACGAGCACAGTGTCTTCACCCAGGGAACCATCTGGCAGATCGACTCCTTCGACCAGTGGGGCGTGGAGCTGGGCAAGGTGTTGGCGAAGAAGATCATCGGCGAAATGGAGGGTTCGGGCCCGGCTCCGGGCAGCCACGACAGCTCGACCACGGCGCTGATGGAGCGCTTCCGGAAGGAGCGCGGGTAATCGGCTTTGGCCGCCAGGTGACGATGGTATGTGTTACGTTTTTTGGCATGAGACTTGTCGAGGCCCTCGCCGCAGGTGATCGTAAGAGGCAATTTGCGACATTTGCGGGAGCCTTGCTGTTGTCAGTGGCCTCCGTTTCACTGTTCATTTATCTGTGGGCGAGCCTGCCACCCCTAAGTTTGTGGCTCTTCAGGAGAATGCCTCCCCCCGCTGTCCGGGCGCTATCTCACTTTGCCTGGACGCTTCCCGTCGTGATGGTGCTGATAATTCCAACTTCCGGCATGACGGCACGCAGGCTGGGTTCAAACCGCGGCTAAAGGCGGGTTTTTCCAACGGAGAAACGCTCCCGTTTCCCGGTGCTTTTTCCGGAACTTTTCATCCAATAAAGTGTTGGAAAGGGTGACGCTTCCGGCGGAGGCGCGTCGGAAAACCAGCCACCCGGTTGCAGGGAAACGGACGCGAACGGCGACAGCCGGAAATGCGGAGGACACGGAATCATGAACGCATTCTTTCATCCGAAATCTTTTCTCACGGCGGGCGCGGTTCTGGCGCTGGCCGGGTGCCTTGGCGTGCCCGCCGCAACAGCTCAGAGCGGCAATCTGCAGTCAGCGGTCAACAGCGCTCTGGCAAATGACGCCGCCCTCCATGGGCAGCATGTCACCGCGACGGTGCAGAATGGCGAGGTCACGCTGAGCGGCACCGTCGAGACCGCCCAGCAGCGGCAGGAAGCTGAGACGGCCGCAGCGAATGTACCGGGCGTGGTCGGCATCGCCGATAACATTCAGGTGCCTGGCGAGAGCCAGACCGCTCCCGCGCCGCTCGCGACTGCTGCGCCACAAAGCGCGCAGCAGGCACCGCCTCCCCCGCCGCCGGACCAGTCGAGCGAGCCAGCCGCGCGCATGCCCTATCAGGGATACGCCGGCGCGCCTCCGCCGCAGCCCCCCGGCGGCCCGGTCACGATACCCGCAGGCACGCTGCTGCAAATCCGCACCAGCGAGCCGCTGAACGTGACCAAGCTGCAGCCCGGCGCCGCGTTCCAGGTGACGGTCGCCAGCGACGTGTATGAAGGCAACGTGCTCGCGATCCCGCGCGGCGCGGTCCTGCAGGGCACGGTGGTAAACGTCAAGCAGCCAGGACGCTTCGGCGGCAGCGGCGTGCTCGATCTGCGGCTTACGCAGCTGGATCTGGGCGGCAAGAGCTATCCGGTCGAGACCGATCTCTGGTCCAGCAAGAGCCCCAACAAGGCCGGCTACACGGCCACGAACACCGCCGGCGGAGCCATCGTGGGTGCCCTGATCGGCGGTCTGATCGGACGCGGTCCCGGTGCAGCAATTGGCGCCCTGGCCGGCGGCGGCGCAGGTCTGCTGGCTTCGGGCGCAACCAGCGGTCCGCGTGTCATGCTGCCGCCGGAAGCGCTGCTGAACTTCCATCTGGCGAAGCCGATCACGGTGCAGCCTGTCTCGTGGCAGGAAGCGCAGCGGCTCGCGTCCAGCGTTCCGCAACTGCAGCGACGGCCTGTTTATCGGCCTTATCCGTATTACCCTCCCCCACCGCCGCCGTACTACGTGTACCCGTACTGAACGGGCAGCAAATTCCAGGGCCGGGCAACTTGCCCGGCCTTCCCGTTTTCTCGGCTCCTCCTGCTTCGCTCGCGCGTCCAATGAACAGTGACCTCCTCCTTGTCCGCGCAAATCGTCGCTTGCGAAACCCGCCCGTATGATGGAGAAGTGGGAGAACCGCAGGCATCTCCAGGATTCCGCCTCACGCGCCGTTCGTTCCTTGGGCTTTCCGCCGCCTCGCTGGGCGGCGTGGCGCTCTACGCAGGCGAGATTTCACGCCACGAGCTGAGCCTGGAACAACACACGCTGCGCCTGGCGCGCCTGCCCGATGCCTTTCGCGGCATGCGCATCGTGCAGATCTCCGATTTTCATTACGCCGAATACACCGAAGGCTGGTTTCTGCGCGAAATCGTGCAGCACGTCAATCGCCTTAAGCCGGATATGGTCCTCATGATCGGCGACTTTATCACCTACTCACCGCTTCCCTATTCCTATGCGCGCCGTCATATGCCGCAATGCGCCGCCATCCTCAGCGGGATCGAGTGCCCGCTGCGTTACGCCAGCCTCGGCAATCACGACATGACGATCGGGTCGGCGTACGTGATCGGTCCCCTGCTGGATCACGGCATTCCTACGCTGGTCAATCAGGCTGTCGCGCTGGAGCGCGGCGGCCGGCGCCTGTGGCTGGCGGGGCTGGGCAGCGCCTGCTGCGACGACGCGGACCCGGCCGCCGCAATTCCGTCCGCAGCTCGGAGCGGCAACGAACCGGTCATCGTAATGGCGCACGAGCCCGATATCCTGCCCGAGGTCGCTCGCTACAAAGCGGACCTGATGCTCTCCGGCCATACACACGGCGGGCAGGTGCGCTTTCCGCTTATTCCTCCTCTCGACCTGCCGGAGTACGGCCGGATTTACGTCGAGGGGCTGTTTCGTCAGGGACCGACACAGCTCTACGTAAACCGCGGCATCGGGACGGTGGGCGTGCCCTTCCGCCTCAATTGCCCGCCGGAGATCACCGTCCTGACGCTGGCCTGAAGCGATATCTCACCGTTCCGCGGGCTCGCGCAGCGCAATGCCCAGCGCCTTCATCTTCCGGTAGAGGTGGCTGCGCTCCAGTCCCAGCGTCTCCGCGGCACGGCTCATGTTGCCGTTGCAATCGTCGATCTTGCGCAGGATGTATTCCCGCTCGTAGGCGTCGCGCGCCTGCTGCAGCGTGTCGAAGTCGCCGGTGCGCCCCGCATTGCGGTGCACCAGCATGGGCAGATGCCGCCGCTCGATACGCCGCGCCTGCGGATTCAGGATCAGCACCCGCTCGATCACGTTCTTCAGCTCGCGCACATTGCCGGGCCAGTGATACTGGCGCAACAGTTCCAGCGCTCCTTCGTCGATCTCCACATGGGGCCGGCCGTATTCGCGCCCGAATCCGCGCAGAAACTCGCGCACCAGCAGCGGGAGGTCCTCGCGCCGGTCGCGCAGCGGCGGCACGTAAAACGGAATCACGTTGAGCCGGTAGAAAAAATCCTCCCGAAAATTCCCCTTCGCGATCTCGTCTTCCAGATTCTTGTTGGTGGCCGCAATTACCCGCACGTCGACGCTGATGGGCTGTGTCGCGCCCACGGGCACGAAGCGCTGCTCGTCCAGCGCGCGCAGCACCTTCGACTGCGTCTTCAGGCTCATGTCGCCCACTTCGTCCAGAAAGAGCGTGCCGCCGTTGGCGCGCTCGAAGGTCCCGCGCTTTTCCGGAGGTCCGCCCGGCACGGCGCCATGGCGATAGCCGAACAGCTCGCTCTCGATGTAATCTTCCGGGATCGCCGCGCAGTTCAGCTCCACAAAAACGCGGTCGCTGCGCAGACTTTCCGCCTGGATGGCACGCGCGATCAGTTCCTTGCCCGAGCCCGACTCGCCATAGATGAGCACGCGCCCGTTGGTGGGAGCCATCAGCTTGATTTGCTGCCGCAATGCGCGCGCCTGCACGCTTTCGCCCGTGATCTGGCGCTCCAGCGCCAGTTGCCGCCGGAATTCCAGGTTTTCCGTGCGCAGCCGCCGTGCTTCGATCGCGTTCTTCACCGCAATCAGCGTGCGGTCCAGGGTGAGGGGTTTTTCCAGAAAATCAAATGCCCCCAGCTTGGTAGCCTTCACCGCAGTCTCGATCGTCGCGTGGCCGGAGATCACGATCACCTCGGGGCGCGTCTCCGCGTCCAGCCCGTGGATCTCGCGCAGCACATCCAGCCCGTCCTGATCGGGCAGCCACACGTCCAGCAGCAGCAGGTCGTAGATCGGATCGCGCGCCTGGTCCAGAGCTTCCGCCGCCGAGCCCACGCTCGCGGCCGAATACCCTTCCTCGCGCAGAATTTCCTCCAGAGATTCGCGAATCTCCGCCTCGTCGTCCACGATGAGGATGTGGTACATGGGAACCGGAATCTCAGACCCTGCTCACCGCGGCAGCCGTCGCGTTTTCTGCCGCGCCGGTGTCCACCAGCGGCAGTTCGATGATAAAGCGCGCCCCCGTGGGCAGATTATTTTCCGCCCGGATCGACCCGCCGTGATCCTGCAGAATCTTCGCCACGATGGAAAGACCGAGCCCAGTCCCGCGCTGCCGCGTCGAGAACCAGGGCAGGAACAGCCGCTCGCGCATTTCTTCGGTAATGCCCGGACCGGTGTCCGCCACGATGATCTCCGCCATGCCGTGCCGTTCACCCGGGCAGGTTTCAATGGAGAGCACGCGCAGCAGGCTTTCGCGCATCGCCTCCGCCGCGTTGTCGATCAGGTTAGCCAGGGCGCGCCGCAGCGCCTCGGGGTCGGCCATCACCGGCGGCAGCATGGGATCCAGCCGCTTTTCCACCCGGATGTTCTGAATGCGTCCTTCGAACAGCAGCAGCGCACTCTCCACAATCTCATTGAGGCTGGCAGCGCGCGGATGCGCGACAGGAAATTCTGCCAGCGCGGCAAACTGCCCCACCAGTGTGCGCAGCGTGTCCACTGATCCCAGAATCGCGTCGCAGCATTTGCGGATCACCGCGGGAGACTCCGGCAGGTCACGCTCCACGTGACGCCGGATGCGCTCCGCTGAGAGCGCAATCGGCGTGAGCGGATTGCGGATTTCGTGCGCGATCCTCTGCGCCACTTCCTTCCACGCCGCCTGCCGCTGCGCGTGCAGAAAATCCGTCACGTCCTCCATCACCAGGATGTACCCGCGGTCCAGACTGCCCGCCGCGCCCAGCGCGGCAATCGTGACCGCGACGTGCATCGTGCCGCGCGACGTGCGCAGTTCCAACTCCGCGGACGCCACACCCATGCGGTGCGCGCGCCGCTCCAGGCGGATCAGATCGCCGGAAAACTCCTCCGGCAGCAGCGCCTCCAGCGGCGCGCCGGCCAGCTCAGGATGGCTCTGTACGCCGGTCAGCTCCGCAAAAGCACGATTCCCGATCAGCACGCGGCGGTCGGCGTCGAGCGTCACCACCCCCGAAGGAATCGTCTCCAGAATCGTCTCCAGCTCTTTACCGCGTGCCTCGAGCGCGAGGTTCGCCGCGGACAGTTCCCGCGCCGACGTTTCCGCGCTGTGCCGGCTCTGCTCCAGATCCGCAGCCATGTGATTAAAGCTGCGCACCAGCTCGCGCATTTCTCCGCTTGCCTCCGCAGTCACGCGCTGGCGGTAGTCTCCTTTCCCGATTTCGTCCATGGCGTCGGCCAGCGCTTCCAGCGGGCTGGTGATGCGCCGCGAGACAAACAGCGCCAGCCAGCTGCTGGCGAAAAATACCAGCGCCGTCAGCATCAGCAGCAGGAGAAAATACGTGGCGCGGATGATCCGCCGCTCGCGGTAGAGCGCCCAGTATTGTCTGGAGCCGTTGCTCAGCTCCTCCATGACGCCGCGCATGCCCGCGGGCATAGGCAGCGCCGCCACCACGACCCCACCGTCGTCCAGGCTGGCCGAGCCCAGCGCATACTCCGATCCACCTGCGTCCAGCATGGGCTCGTCGGCGCGCTGCGATGCCTGCAAAATCGCCGCCGTCAACGGCTCGCTGGCGGGGATGCGCTGAGTATCGTCACGATTCAGCCAGGAATGGACTTCCACCGGCCCGGATGCCTGCGGCATTTCGTAGGCCGCCACGGGCTGGGCGTCGTGATACAGCACCGCAAATCCGCCCTGCAGCGTGACCTGGTGAGTACGCATTTGGTCCAGCATGGCTGAGCGGTTGCTGCTCTCCAGCGCCGCTGCCAGCGCCGGCGTCTGCGCCATGCTCTCGGCTTCCGCGCGCGCGTTGAGCGAGGCGTAATGCGACAGCTCCATGGCGATCTGCGCGGAGTCGTCCCGCACCTCCGAAGCCGGCTGAGAAAACCATCTGTCGATGGAGCGGTTCATCAGCAGAAAGCTGAAAAGAAACATAAAGAGCGCGGGCACGAACGACAGCAGCAGCGCCCCGATGAACATGCGCGTCCGCAGCCGTGCTCCCAATACCTGGCTGCGCTGCTCGGCCAGCAACTTAATCAGGTTGCGCAGCAGCAGCACCAGCACTGTCACGAACAGCAGGAATACCACTACGGAAAGCGACGTCAGCAGAAAGATCTGCGCCGTCGTCCGCGGATTGAACGAGTGGACGTTGAATGCGTTCAGCGCCAGCAGCAGGAGGAGCAGCAGGAACCCCGCTGCCCCAAGCAGAATCAGTGTCACACGCCGATGTTTCGCGTCCGCCAGGACTGATTCCTCCTGAATACCCGATGATTATAGGCCGCCCGCAGCCCCGTCAGACACGCGCCCGAGGGCCATCCCGTGCCTGACGGGGCAGTCCGGGGCAACCATTGCAATTCGCGACTCATCCCAAAGCCGCTCATGAAATTCTCCCGGACTTGCACCCTCGCAGCAGGCGCGGCGCTGGTGGCGATGCTGGCCACGAGCGGCTGCAGCAGGAACCAGCACCAGCAGGCGAGCCATGAGGCCCCGGCGGCGCCCCAGCCAGCGGCGCAGCCCTCCGGCGGCGGCAATCCACCGCCGCCGCCCCCCGATCAGTCCGGTCCTGTTCCTCAGTCGGCGGCTTCTCAGCAGCCGCGGACGCCTCCGCCTCCGGCGACCGTGGACATTCCGGCAGGCACGCGCATCCGTGTGCGGATCGATGAGGATCTGGGTTCGAAGATCAGCGAGCCGGGAGAAACTTTCAGCGCCACCGTCGTCGATCCCGTCGTCATGGACGGCCAGACGGTGATCCCCCGCGGTGCGCGAGCCGAAGGGACGGTGATCGAGGCCAGGCCGCTCGGCCACTTCAAGGGCGGCGCGCTGCTGGAGTTGCGTCTGGAACGCGTGAGGACCCAGTGGGGCAGCTGTGCCGTTCACACCAGCACCATGGAGCGCGTGGAACAAGGCAAAGGCACCCGCACCGCGAAGTTTGCCGGAGGGGGCGGCGCGTTTGGCGCTTTGATCGGCGGCCTCGCCGGCGGCGGCAAAGGCGCGCTCATCGGCGCGCTGGCGGGAGCGGGCGCGGGCTCGGCGGGCAGCGCCATGAGCGGCAACCGCCAGATCTTCCTGCCCGCCGAAACCCTGATCACCTTCCGCCTGGAACACTCGGTGCACGTGACCGAAGGCCAATAAACACGACGGCGAGCCGGTTCCCGCCTGCTCGTGGCGACTTCAGCTCAGCAACTGCCGCACCGGCGCCCACGGCTTCTTCTGCGAAGCCGCCACCGGCTCGCAGGTCAGCGTCCCGGCACACGTGTTCACGCCGTCGCGGATGCCGTCGTCGTCCAGGATAGCCTGTTTTGCGCCGTGCCGCGCCAGCCGCATCACGTAGGGGAAGGTCGCGTTGGTCAGAGCCAGGGTGGAAGTGTTCGGCACCGCAGCGGGCATGTTCGTCACGCAGTAGTGGACCACTCCGTTCACCTCAAAAGCGGGGTCGCTGTGTGTGGTCGGATGCGCGGTCTCCACGCAGCCGCCCTGGTCGATAGCCACGTCCACGATCACCGCGCCCTTCTTCATCTTTCCCACCATCTCGCGGGTTACGATCTTCGGCGCCGCGGCGCCCGGAATCAGCACCCCCCCGATCACAAGGTCGGCGTCCCGCGCCGCGCGCGAGACGTTCCACGAATTCGACGCCAGCGTGAACAGCCGCCCGTTGAAAATGTCGTCCAGCTCGCGCAGCCGGTTCAGGTTCACGTCCACCAGCGTCACCTTCGCGCCCATGCCCAGCGCGATCTTCGCCGCGTTGGTGCCCACAATGCCTCCGCCAATAATGCACACGTTCGCCGGAGGCACGCCTGGCACGCCGCCCAGCAGGACGCCGCGCCCTCCGCGCTCTTTCTCCAGATACGAGGCGCCCACCTGCACCGCCATCCTGCCCGCCACTTCCGACATGGGCGTCAGCAGCGGCAGCGTGCCCGCGCGATCGCGAATCGTCTCGTACGCGATGGCAATCATTTTCTTTTGCAGCAGCCTTTCCGTCAGCTCCGGCAGCGGCGCCAGATGCAGATAGGTGAACAGCGCCAGTCCCTCGCGGAAGAAGCCGTATTCTTTTTCCACCGGCTCCTTCACTTTCACCACCAGGTCGGCGTTGCCCCAGACGTTGTGTGCGGACCCGACAATCTCCGCTCCGGCCGTCTGGTATTCATCGTCGGTAAACGCCGACAACTCGCCGGCCCGCGTTTCCACCAGCACTTTGTGGCCAGCCTCGGCCAGTGCTTTCACGCCCGCGGGCGTTACCCCCACCCGGCTCTCATGGTCCTTCACTTCTTTCGGAACGCCAATAATCATCGCTGTCTCTCGCGGCTCTCTGCCCGGATGCAAACTCTTCATCCTACCGCACGCGGGGAGGTTCCGGGGAGCGTTTCAGAAATTCCGGGGCGACGCGGTCACACCTCCCGCGCCAACAGGCGCTCCAGCTCCGCCTTCAGCCGCTCCGGAGAAATTGGCTTGCTCAGAAACAGAATCCCGGGGTCACCGCTCATCCAGGACGCGCCGTGGTCTGCGCTCCCGCTCACCATCAACACCGGGATGCCGGGCCGCAGGGCGCGGATCGCGGCGATCATCTCGCGGCAGTCCAGTCCGGGCATGCTGGAATCGGTAATCACGGCATCGATGGGATTGCTGCGCGCCATCGCCAGTCCCAGCGTGCCATCCTCGCAGGCAATCACCTCATAGCCCGCGTGGCGCAGCACCTCGGTGAACAGATAGCGAATGGAGCGATCGTCTTCGACCACCAAAACGGTGCGCGCGCGAACTGGCATGACGGCATCCACAGGCCCGGACCCGCTTCAACCATGCCTGATTCCTGCCCGCAGCGCAAGCCATCCGGACAGCCATCCGGAGTGCCGGCAGGAGCCTCATCGCGACTCACCACGCCGACCCGCGGGCGTCCACAGGTTTTCCCCGGGTCTATGGACGCGGCGCCCAGACCAGGATGGGCCCTCCGATCAGCAAAGCCCCGTGCACCGGGCGCGGATCAGGCCGGCGCTGCATTCGAATTGAGTTTTGCGGAAAGCAGAGTCTCCAGGATCCGGATACCGTCAGCCCGGCGAACAGCGTCCGGAAGTATTAATCGTTGCAAAAGTACTTGCATTATACAAATAGTTGTTCTATCCTCTGCGCATGGCTGAGAAAACTAAGCGGGCTGACAAAGGCTCTGAAAAGACGAAGAAGGTGAGTGCGAAACTTGAAT
>Ga0335075_10000434_pt1 | contig 74582 bp, 72 predicted proteins | sample Lox_Sample_24_FD_206723 | JGI IMG/M metagenome (GOLD analysis project Ga0335075, IMG submission 206723) | Soil microbial communities from Loxahatchee National Wildlife Refuge, Florida, United States - Lox_Sample_2.4 | ecosystem: Environmental > Terrestrial > Soil > Wetlands | place: USA... | reverse complement strand
CTTGGTATTATATTAAAAGAAGTGAAAATTTCTTTAGTTCTTTCTAGAGTAAAACTCTGGGGCTCTAGTGCGGAACCCTGCAGATAGTATCTCCTTCTTGTCAAGCACAAATTTGGGGGAGATTATTAATAGTTCACCACCACCGAACTCAGTCTTTAAACACGGTTGAGCCCATCTACTGTTCTGAGAAAACTTGTGGACGACTGCGAAGGAAGGCACTTCTGTGCCCGAGATATAATAAGTCAACGAAAATGCTTTAGGAAATGTTTGGTACCATATCGGGCGTTCTAAAACCAGGATATATTTCGTACCTAACCATTCATGTCCACATATACGTTCCCACCTAATTCAACACTAGCACATCATCAGCACCGCTCAACTTCTCTCCAGCCACCTCCTTGATAAAACTCTCGATATCTACAGCCGCCTGACCCGCCTCATCACTCACTCCTCTCAACGCAATAAAAGCATGCGGCGCGCCTGAATAGATCTTAATAACCGCCTCCCCACCAGCCATCAACCACTTACAACCCATCATGACCGTATCATCAAGCAACGGATCCTGCGTACCGCACGTAAACAGCGCCTTCGGAAGCCTGCCCCTAAATGCTTCTATATCCTCATAGAATGGGCTGATTTTCGGATCTTTGCGCTGAGAAGTAGTAGTATTGGGTAGGAACGAGTCAGTGAAGTGGTTTATTTTTGTTAAGTCAAGAATTGCGGAGTCGGGGCCGAAGGTAAAACATTGCGGGAGGAAGGAGAGGTCGTAGGCGCCGAAGTGGAGGAGGAGCGAAGGGCAGGGGGTGTTGGGGAACCTGCGGAGAAGGTGGAAGGCTGTGAGTGCTGAGAGGTGACCGCCTGCTGACTGTGCGGTTTTGGGGTGGTTAGTATGATCCAACATCATCGCTGGGTTGGTTTTGACAAAAGAAAGGATACAGTGGTAGATCAGTATCAAGCAAATTTTAAAGCATTAGAGCACTTTGATAAGTGACCACTTCATTAAAACACCTTAACTTGAAATAGCATCTTCTCAGTTCTTTCAAGGTGACAAGAGCTCGAAAAGCGGATATGGAAGGAGACCACGTACCTCGCCGCCCATAAACTTCACCGGTCCACCATATTCCTTTTCCGCATTCTTGACCAAATACTCAGCAACGTCAAAGCAATCCTCTGGACCTGCTGGGAATGGGTACTCAGGTGCAAGTCTATATCCGGCGCTTATGACAGCGCAGCCTGATACATCGGCGTAAAATTTTAGCAGAGGGTCGGATGTGCGATGTGACATGAGGACCCAGCCACCTCCATGGATATGAAGAATTGCGCCTCTTGGCTTCGAAGAGGCGGGCTGGAAGAGGCGGCAGGGAATTAGCCGATTGGAATCGCGAGAGGGAATGCTAATGTCGTGGCCTTCTGGTAGGACGGTTGGCTTGGGAATGGCAGTTTCACCATTCTCGCGCATTTGACGGAACTTTGCAACACCGACCTTGAGATTTCCCATAGTAATTAGAAACTTTGAAGTGTTTCAGTGTAGGGCAGCGAGTAGAGAATACCTACATCCCACCAATTAGGATCTGTCCTGCCAATTTTTATGAGATGTTCATTGAGCTTTGTAGTCTTTTCGGAGACTGATTTCGGGTGAAATTTAGTGACATTGATCGTGATGTCTGATTGAAGAGGCATTATGACGATCGGACTTGCAATTGAAATTTTGGATGAAAATACTTTCACGTCATTAAATTAAAACACAGGTCGGTGATTGACCCCGCACCCCTCATAACCACGGGTAGTTCCAAAAAGTGGGGTTGTACCTCGTAACCTAGGTAAAACTTCCTAAAGTGTCAACTCAGCTCAGCAACCAGAAAACACAGACAGATAAGAATCACGAGTGCTGTCGCATTAAAGACAGTCCTGTTGTTCATTTCTTGTGCTTATGATTACGAAGGGGTATATGTAAATCATCAATGCTCTGATATCATGCCCAAATGAGTGTCCATAACTCCGTCGCTAATGTACCAAATTTCCCCCAACGGCGGTTAGAAAAGCAGACCAGAAGGGCTATATCCCAGATTTCAGCGCCAAAACTAGCAGAACTGAGTTCACGGTATTCGCCCTGGGTATCTATCATCCGATGTTTGGGACAATTTATCAATACAATTACGGAAATCCATTACATTACCTGGGATTCATGGTTCTTCATCTCTTCAAAGCTTTCCCTTGTACTCGATCCGCACCAATTCTGCCGTGGGAAGCAGTCCTACCGGTCGCTGTCTTCCGGCTTCTCTCAGGAGGCCTGCCAATAACTGTAGTTTTCCCATACCCAATCAAAGCGATGATTGTTTTAAAGGGCAGGCAGGCCAGAGCGCTGAAAGCCTGTAATGGCAGCACAATCCCTGAGGCTATCCACTCCACCAACATGGTCCACAGACCATATCTTTGTCGTTGCCCAGTCTGAGCGGCCGCTGCAGCTAGCGAAATGGCGTCCGCAAGTCGAGTCTCAAGATCAAGCAGCCTAGACTCGGTCTGCATAGTTTGGAGCGTGGCTCGCTTCTCATAACGACGGACCGCTCGATTAAGGGCATCCAGTTCCGGCTGTAGCGTCCGACGAACTTCTGTAGTCATCAAGGCAGCTTGCTTGCCATTAATGGTTGGTTCTTGTGCGCTACTTGCAGCTGTTGGATCAGACGCCATGGTGCGTGCTTCGAGATCTTCCAACCGTTTAACTAATTCCTTCAAATCACTCGTAGTCCCTCTATTGATGCTGTCGTAGGGATTCGCATGAACCACACGCTGGAGATGCAATGTCCTTGCCTGTATGAGTTTAAATAGATGAGATACGGGTCGGAGCTCTGAAGCTAGTAAAAAGATCGTAAGGTTATAATTTGATACAAGTCCTTCGGACGGTCGAGAGAGGTAGCCTCGTATCGAGTGGAGTAGATAGGCACCGATCATAGGGAACAGGAAGCACGAGAATAGTGCGAACATTTCGTGTAGGTAAAGTTCGTTTGAGGCTTTTTCAAGAGCAGGAAGTCTCGCCGTTGGTCTTGTCCCTCGGTCTGGTACGGGGCCATCTTCCGGCACATCTTTTAGGGGATCTAGAGGAGCTTGCGATTCATCAACATGATCCTCATCCACACTCTCCTCGCTGATGAACGTGTCCATATTATATTCTTCCTTCTTGCGTATTGTCTGAGTTGAGTAATACCAATCCCTACCGAATGAATTAGTCATGGAATTTAGGAGCCGTTACTGGAGGACGCCTACCAAGGTATTCTGACAGACCTTAGGTTTAGGATTAGCTCACAACTCTGGTCAATTTTGAGGAATTCTGACTGACCAATTTAGGAATATTGCCGCTAGTCCAAGTAACATTATATCCGTTACCACAGCACTTCCATTTTGGAATAGCATGCCCCCGATTGCAGGTAGAAGTGCGAATGCGAGGGGTGCTGAATGCCAATTTGAAGGCGGTGGATGTTCGTCATGATTGTTTGAATTTGGCCTTGGGAGTAAGAGGTCATCTGTAGAGGACTGAAAGTTCTTTCGAATTTCGTTCAATGAGTATTCCGAGAAGTTCGAGCTTCGACGTCGTGTAGGACCGGGACTTGGTGTATCATTATTCGTGCTGAATCGACTTGTTGATGCTCGATGTCTGAGTTGTGTAGATTCATCCACCGTTTGAGCGCGCCTCAAACCATGACCTGTTAGTGATGTAGTGCTTTTAGGTGATGCCACTTCCTCTGCCATGACAGCGAGGACTCGAGCTTCTTGAGCTCTAGAGAGGTGATTCGATGGCGGAAAAGTCCGATAGATTTAGAACAATGATGGATGACAAGAAAAAGAAAGTAGCAGAATCGCGACATCGGCCGTGATGATTCCACAGTTGATGAGCGTTGTCGCCGAAGCAAGTAGATTCATTGTCAGCAAAGCGTGCGCCACTCGTGTAGCCATTTAAAAGCGCGTCGTCATTTGTAGCTACATCATCGAACTATTGCCACAATAGAGATCGTCGCTAGGAGAGACCTCTGTCGCCAGACTCCGATCTCTTGTTCCTCGAAAACTTATGCACGAACCATGCCAATTTCGATAAGTATCTCCAATTAAAAAAGAGATTATTCTGACGGGCTGGTCGAAAATCAGGATTCTCATGCATCATCATGCAGGCCCAAAGATTACTGTGCACTGACCACCGCAATCCTTTCAGCCTCGATCATGAACTTCACAATATCACATGGAATTCTTCTTTACTACTTGCAGGTTACGAGTATAGCAACCGTTCTATCTACTACAGAGTTGTACCCTTTTAAATCTCAAGCATACAACTTACAATTATTGTAACTCCTCTGCCACGCAGGCATAAGCAATACATACCATCTCCATTCATCCTTCGCTCCATGACGAGTGGAAAGATCATGAGCCATATAAGTCTATGTCCCGGCATCTTCTCGGTGACTCGGTCTCTGTTTCAACTTTCCTCTTTAAATTCTTCATCGCCGGCATGCGTTCTATCCCTGATGAATTTTGTGAATTTAGACACCTGAACCTCTCTCGGCAAAGCTTGAGCTTTGACCGCTAAAATTTAAGGATGTACTTGTGAGTTAGTGAGTTTTCCAATTTTCGCCACCCACTACACTTATACGTACTCTATAGTTTTACAGCACAAATGAAATAGAATTCACAGAAGTTTATATTTGTTGAATGTTTAAAATGTAAGGTAATTCTCTTGCCCTGCAAAAAGATCCTGAATACTGTCACCAAACCCAAAACCCCCACCACCTATTTCATCGTCATCATCTACAGGTATAATAAACTGTGTATCTACTTGAATCTGCTTTTTGGGCTTCCTCTATGCAACCTTCTCTGCGACTTACTTTTGTGCGTCCTTTACAGTAATTGGACTTTTGCTTCCAGTTTACATTCTAAATGTTGCCTTTGCCTTTTATGATTCCTTCACAGCCATTCCAATTTGATTTAGATCATTTTGTACCAATTCCCCTATCTGTAGCTGCTCTTCCACACTATATGTGTAAGATTTAAACTGTCAACGAGAAGGACTACTCAAAGCATTATTCTTTTATTCTAAGCCTCTTTTGCACGCAACATATAAGAAATAGTCTTTAAAGTAGAAAGTAATACATTCTTTTCTGTGATTAAAGGAGAGAGAGTTTTAACAAGATTAGAATATGACTTTATCTGATTAAGAACGACATTTAAATTAAGTGACCACATGCCAGATTTCTTGAAATAACATAATAGTCTTAAAGTAAATATAAGGTCCTAGATCTTTAGTAGATCTTAAAAGAAAGACGATGTATTATAACTAAGTTCTAAATGCCGCACTGCAAAACAAACAGCATAATCATGCTAATATTTAGAACTTTAAAAGCATTCTACATCAAGTAGTATTGTGGAGGGATAAGATGGGTGCGCCATCGAAGTGTCAGGGCAATAGGTAGGTCAGCGTACACTCTAAATACGCTCGGTGGGAGAAATAGAGCCCAAAACCACACAATAGGTAGCTAGCATGGTAGCTAACGATAGCTAATATAGAGAAACGACTGCATTCTGTAGCTGTAAAACTGCCCGTAAATCAATCGTGTCCGTAAAAGCATCCGTAAAACCTGTCCTTAATCTGTAAGTCTTACCCTAAGCCATGTGGATGATCCCCTTCTTGGATGCCTCCCTAAACGAGGTCTCCGAACTGATTAAATATGTCAAAGCTCTTGGTACAGGAACAACTATTGCCCATAATCATACGATTTTGCAGGGGATTACGGAACCTCACAAAAATGCCAATCTAATTGTTTATATATTTAGTATTGCTTATATCGATAACTGTTTCTAGATTAAGATTAGTATTAAACTAGTTATCCATTCGCCGTTTCCTGTTAATAATAATATAAGGAGGGATTATATCACTAACAGCAGAGATTCATTTAATAATCGTATTCATTTTGCGATTCTTAGGACTATTGAAGAATAGCTGCAAATATATAAGTAGGTATTCATGTTTTATTTAAGAGCTATAAACTAACCTCTTTGATTTCTTCAGGAGCCCACACCTCTATTCCTTTTGGACAAGCTAAACAGAAGCCAGATTCACCAAAATTCCACAGGTCCTAAGTTCTAATGTTGTTATTTTTTTAATAGGAGCTTCATAGTCCTTGAACCACTAAATAACAGAACCCTTATCTTATGCAGCTCTTCTCTTCTAGTCTATTGTTTTCTACTTAATGATATGAAAATCCTTATAAGCTGTCATGAAGTTCTTAGCCTATGCTTTTGACAGCGCAGGCAGTCGTACATCGTTAGGATCTCAACCTTGGTTCTGTATATGCTCGACGGCAGCCCTAACCAACTCTCAGTCGCATGGCCAGCCAGTGTGGGCTTAGCTCCGGCTATAGGCTAAAATGACAGCTTCTTGAGCTGGGGAAAGGATTTTATTCTTGCCACCTAATTGGGAAACTGATACACAAAGGTGAGGCTGGATGAAGAACATCATCAATAGGATTTTGCTGGCATTGCCGAGTGAGAGACTGAAGTGACAGCTGCGCCCAACGTTGATTTCAATTGGCAAACGCATTTAAAGTCCAAACCCCAATTCAAAGGATGTGCAGGTTAAAATGGTCGCCATGCGGCCATGCTGTTTGCAGACCCTTGTGTGATCAAATCACATTGACGAGATGAACGATGCCTAATCAATTACATTCACTGAGCTTTTCCTGCCGCACCCACTCTCCCTTGTTGTGCAGTTCACCTTCTTTTCCCTTAATCTGATAGATGTATTCACCACTGACTTCGTCCTTCTTCCGCGAGACAATTGTAACTTCAAATGAACCTCTCCTAGGAATGCTGAGCCATTCAGTGTCTCCTTGGGAGAACTTTGGGATTGACTGAATCATCAGGCATAAGCCTCTGCGTCCAATTAACGTTTAACAAGCGACTTACCTCCATTGGGTTACTACCAGTGTAATTAGCTATAGAACTCATAATTGGAGTTGACGACTTGATTGATTCTAAATGATAGGAGCGAGCTTTTAAGACTAGTCGCTTATACTAGCGTAGCGTTATGTAAAGTTATAAAGGGGCAGAAAAGTGAATATTCTAACATTGGAGTATCCTCCGGGCGTCTTAGGTCTCCGCTTAGGCATTACCACATGAATCAACTATAGTACGAGTGTTTTTGGAATTCGCGTGGGCCATCTTCCCTTTTGTTAAGGCATTTATGGAAGATGCTTGTCAGGGTACAATATATGTAGGGGGATACGATAGGGAAAACTCGCCACATAATTAGCGTGCCATTCCACAGTTCATACTCGTCCCGTCCACGCACCAATCTATCTTTCGTATTGGCAGGTACCTTGTACCAGGCATAACTTTTATATCCTAACCCCTCCCTTTCATCTATAACCGCTATGGGGAACGAGAACAACATTTCAAGCTACCATGCTGAGGCCCGCCCAGCTCCTCAGAACAGATTGGATACGGTGCCATCGCACAGGGAATGGGTGCCGACCCTTCTCTCGCAATGTACGATAAAAAAAGTTATTTCTTCTAGCATCAAGATCGGTTAAATTTCCTAGGCTGTTAAGCGCCAAAGAAGCTACACAAAAATGGCTTTTTCCTGTCTAGTCACTGAGTCGTATCACAATAACAGATCATTGTGTTCCCATATAACTACTGCAGAAACACAAATACCGCCACTTTAGTACACTTAACGCGCGGAATCCCCTTTATCTTCAATCCGAACTCGCTGAGCTTGAGGGAAAGTTGCTGGACGAAGACCAGAGGGCCATCATATCAACAGACACCGACGTTGGGACCACTCCCAGATCATGGTACAAATTGAAAAGCACTAACAGCCTGTATCTAAACCTCGTGCTTGAGATCCGAGCTAAGCTCCTTGACTACGGTGCGCTATCAATCTATTTACAGTATGCCATGTTTGTCGTATATTCGATTCGATAACGTCTTGTGGTTTTTGAGGTCAAATTGGCGAGCAGCTTCCATCATTTGCACGATAATAGTCCTCATCGTCTTTCAAACGTTGCTCAAGGCCTTTTGTAGCTTCAAACATAATGTGAGATGGTAATTGTATTGATTTACAATGCAAATGCTATCTACTAGTGTGTCCAGAACATAAGAATAAATGGGAGGGTTGGGTGGCGAAAATGGGAAAACTCCCACTACGAGTATATGTAGGTTTAAGGATCCCCTATCACTAAACACGCTATCGCAGTCAACTACGAACAAAATGTTCCAGCGCATCAATAACAAGCTTAAACGAAAGAGGTTAGGATGTCTGAATTCATAAAATTCACCACCAAAGGGATACTGTTTGGTGGGGTTTCTCCTTTTGACGCCATACCAAAACGAGATATCAAAAGAATCAGGTAAGCCTCAAGCCACAAGCCTGTAAAGCTCTCTAAAACGACTTGATACAAGCATTCTCAAGGGATCTGGCTCCTACATTAGGCTGCTTCCGGTCTCAATCTTCATTAAGCAGCAAGCCTTCCGCTCCGTGTCTATTTCTGAATCTTGAGGGGCTGATATGGCATTCTCTTCCACTGGGACAGTCAAAGTTTACTACGCTGGCTCATTGAGTGACTATTTACATGCCAGTCTCATTGTGATCTCATTATGGTACATTTTTGTTCACATCTATCGCCCCTGAGCAAATAGGTTATCTTAGATCTTGAGCGGATTCATCTTGCCAAGATAATCATTCATAGCCAATCAGGACACCAAGTCTGGGAGTTGAAACTTTCATCTTACTCTTTATCTCTGCTGTGAATCTCCACTTTGACGGTTTCGGCACATCGACTGCTGGGTTGAGAGCGGAGCAGGTTGACTCCGTATTGCTTTCTACGGAGATTACAACCATCGTGTCCAGGTATATCAGGCTCATGGCTCCTTTTCTATTCTGCAGGATCTTTACTACCGCTCAACTTTTCGTAGTGCTTAGTGGGCGGGATGGACACTGAAAACATGAACGCCACCTACCCAAAGTCCGCCGAAGCTATACTCCTGCCAATCTTTGCGTCCTTGGCCATCATACTTCTGATCGTCCCATTTATCTGGCATTGGAGACTCAAGAATATCGGTGCCTGCAGTCTCATTTTCTATATCTCGCTCGCCAATTTCTTCACCTTCATAAACGCTATCATCTGGCCCACGGAAGACTTCGACAACTGGTGGAACGGGGCTGGCCTCTGTGACATCGAAGCCAAACTTAAATGGCCCTATGTCACAGGTCTTGCCTGCGCTACTCTGTGCATCACTCGAAATTTAGCAAACGTCCTAGACGTTGACCGAGCGGAACTCTCGCCGACAAGATCATCTAAGAGAAGAAAGGTGGCAATCGACTTGGCTATTTGCTTTACTGTTCCAGTCTTGCAGATTGCCCTCCACTACATCATCCAAGTCAATCGGTACTACATTACAGCAATCGGGGGCTGTGCCCCATCCTATGATAACAGCTGGCCAACCATTGTCATCATGTTCATGTGGCCCCTGATATTTTGCATCATCAACTGCTATTATGCTGGTAAGCACCACCCTCTCCATCCCTCTTAGGCCTGCTTCCCTGCTACATCTAAAAACTAACAACACACCACAGTTGCAGTAATCTATCGCCTCCACAAATTCCGCTCCTCCTTCTCAGCCATCCTCTCCACCTCCTCTTCCAACTTAACCACTGCCCGCTTTCTCCGCCTCTTCATCATGTCCTTCACCCTGCTAGTCCTCTACACCCCCGTATCAATCTACTTCTTCTACGTAAACCTCGACATCCAATGGCTTCCATACTCCTGGTCCGCAATCCACGACCCTTCCACCTGGTGGGTGATAATCTATCTGCCTCCGCTTGGCGTCCGCACTTTCGACTGCTGGGTCTCGATCGCCATGGCCGTGTTCGTGTTTGCTTATTTTGGCATGGGTGGCGATGCTGTGGACACTTATCGGAAGTGGATGGTCAAAATTGGCTTAGGGAGGTGCTTTCCGGCGCTGACGCAGCCAAGGAGACGGCAGGCCGGGAGTCGGGAGAGAAGCTGGACTAGTCAGTTTAGTCTTGTTAGTCGGGCCAAGCATTATTTTGACGCTTCGAGGAAGGGCTCAAGTGCTACGACGCTGGGGACGAGTATGGATCAGTAAGCCCTCCCTCTGCTCTTCCATCCATCCTCCTCCCCCGAAAGCTCCTCACAAAGTCCAAAATACTCACATTTTCTACTTGCAGGGCATCTACAACTCGGAAACCCTCCATCATAGCCCTCGACCATAAACCCTTTACAAAGCCCGTCCCCAGCCCCCCGAGCCGAAATACCTCACTCTTTTCTTCACACTTGCCCACCTCTTCCTCATCCACACCCAGCACGCTCGCTCCCACCATCAACCCCAACATCTACACCGGAGAAGCCCTCAAAGCGGACCTCAAAACCCACATCTGGTCCAGCAGCGACCCCCGCGGCGATGTCGCTGATATCTTCCAGGTAGCAACGGGCATGAGGGACGGACAAGTCAGAGTCAATACCGTCGTCGATACGGCTAGAAGTCAAGATCTCGAGACGGGCCTGGTCCCAGGCCTCGAATAAAGAGAGATGTCTAGCCTTAACTCTTATCGCCCACAGCTGTACGAGCATGGAATATGGGAGCTAGAAAAAAAGTGCGGTGTGGATATGCGGGAATGTTCGAGAAAAGTCATGTGCGCTGCTTCGAATAGGAAAAATTCCTCTTCGATGTTTTCTTTGCCAGTCCTAATTAAAAAGAGTACTCGGTGTATTTCCTTGTGAACTTTGCGATGGCAAAAAAAAAGCATCGTATCATTGCACTTCTATTTCTGTTTTTGTTTCCTAGATTGGTTTTTGTATTGTCGTGGAAAACGGGGGGGAGGAGCCGAGTGTTAAGTCGAGATGGAATATGTAACCTATCAAGTAATGAGATGCAGTTTATATTACTCCGTGAGCGTATTTACGATAGCAAACATAACAGTAGCATTACATGGGGTTTGAGCCTTGGTAAAAACAAGTAGATGGGTATCTTGAAATTTTCTAATCCGCTTCTCACCTTCTTCTTTTCCTCTTGCCCACCTCTCCATTTTACTAAAGAAGGATTAACTATGGCAATTAAAGAGAGTAGTTCCACGGACCCCAAAGGAGGCCCATGGGTTCCATTGTCCAGTTCCGACCCGTCTGAATTACTATGAACACAAAAGACTCGCTCGCTATGCAAAAAGCAATAAAGCACAAAAAGAATACAAAATTAAGATATCCAAGAACGCCCTGCTAATCTGGTCTCATCCGATGCGGTCTGATTCATATTATGACGACTTTTGTGGTCTTTGATGGGTATTTAAAGGTTGAGAAGTGTAAAGGTGTGATTATAATGGTTACTTGGGTATCGTTTTCATCGAACGTGAAGAATGTACGTACTGTACAAGGTATACAAGTTCCGTGAGGAAGCGAATCTCAATCTGAAACTGAATATCGGTAGGCGAAACGAAGTAGAATGGGTATAGAGGATATATAACCGTGAGGAAGAGGCTGGAGCGTTATTGTACGGCGCTTGTTTCTGCATGCTGTTGCTGCGGTGCTGTTTCATGAGCATTTCCGTCGTCGGAGTCGTCGCCCACTTCGCCGATTTGGGGAGTAGGGATTTGGATATCGAGCTTTGACAAGTCAGAAAGTGATATCGAAATTGGAGGTAGCAGAGAATATCGCTGCAGAGCTTTAAAAAGTAAATAGAAGAAAGACATACTGTCAAATATCCACTTCTCCTTAACGGGACAAACTTCGCACCCATCCCACCATCAGCATGCTTCTCAATCTCCGCATTCCACCTCACTAAGCTCTCCTCAACCTTCTTCAATTGCATTTTTGCATATGTGAAACCGAGATCATCCCATACCCAACCGGTCACAAGACCCAGAACCGCATCAAGAATATTCCTCCAATTATAAGGATTGAAAGTGAGGATAAGCTGATTATTCACGTCTTCCACGACTCTCCGGAACTCACCTTCACCGAGACCCGCATCGGCGAGGATCTCAGGGTACAAGCCTGAGAATGTAGGTGCGAGATCACCTTCAAGCATCCAGTCGCGCCGTATGCGAATTATGCGGGTGCTCTGGTAGAGTGGTGATGAGATTGGGACATGGGGATTGAGATGTGGATAACAAGGATGAGATGGGCCCCATTCTGCGTCCTCACCGGGGAGGACGACATCGTGGGCGGAGCCGTGGATAGAAGATGCTGATGAAGAGAGTGGCGGACCAATGCCACTGTGTTGAGAAAGCGATGTCCTTGACCTGTTTTCAGGTAATGCTGCCCGATCGGATGGATTGTAATTTTGCAATGATTCGGGTACACCCAGTTCGAGGTCTGGTGATGCCATATTCAACTCTATCTCCCCCGTCTTGGTTTTCCCCTTGCCTCTCTTCCGGGCCTCCTGTCGCTCAAGGGCGTCAAGTTGCTGTTTGAGCGCTACGGGTGGTCCGGGAAGGGATTGTCTCTTTTTGCGCTGTCCTGTAGCCTGCTCTTCGTTGTCCCCTCCAACGTCCTTCCCCTTGCTTTTGTCTTTATCTCCTTCAACTTCGGTGCTACGCCGAATGTCGAGAGATACCGACCGTGGCAAAGATATGCGAGCCGAGCCCGAAGCCGACGAATTGTACTCCACTTGCAAACTCCCTCGTGGCGTGCCAGTGCCGGAATGTCGGGTCTGCCTCTGCTCCTGGAGCGTAAGTAAGGGATAATCACCTCCTGCTTCTCCAGTTGCTGCTTCTCCACCAATCTGCGGATGATGCAAAGGAACCGGTACTACTTGTGCGGCTTCAAGATCCGGGGAACGAGGGCGAGGCGCACGTGGGGTTGAATTTGTAGGATTCCACAGCCGGCCACCAGGGCGAGGATGTATAATGCTACGAGTGATTGTCTGTGGCTGTAATCGAGGAGGGAGGCCGTGCCGGGCTTGAAGGTTTATAGGAGGAGGTACGAGTGGGGAGAAAGCGTTGCGAAGCGACCACCTCCGTGGAGGTGAGGCTCCGGGGCTTGGATATGGAGGTTGGAAGCTCGGGGACGGGACTCTGGGATTTGCATCTGCGGATGGCGTGATCGTGGAGTCGTTGTTGCGATGGGCATCTTCTGCCACACTCAGAGAAGAGTTTTGGATTCTAGCCGATCTTAGTGGGAAGTCCGAAGTTTGTCCGGCGGTCGCACTGGCTCCTCGTCTTCTGCTCGAGGCATGCGACGCCGTTGGGACGACTGTATTAATGTCAGCGCCTGCTCGGCAATATCCCTCTCGTCGTTGTCGTTAACGTGGTGAGGTGTTGCTCGCAGTGGATATCGGACTGCTACAGGAGGAATACTGGAGCAGTCTGCGATAATTATTAGAGGTGCAGAAAGTGGTAACGGGCGGTAGCGCAGAAAGAGGATAGGGGCGCTGCAAGGTACGGCGCTGACAGGGGAGCAGCGCATTAGGGAGAGAGTGAAATTAAATCGCCTGTCAGAGTGGCCAGCACAGTGGTACGGTATTTCGATAATTAATGCCCGGTAAGGATATCGAAACAGGACGGAATGTCGTATTCTTAATCGCATCGAAGGGGGGTAGTCATGTACGGAGTAGTCATTATATGTATGTGGGCTCTGTAGGGCAGCTCTTGTGATGTCCCTCCGGCCGCTCCCAAACTAAGTGGCCCGCCCTGAACCGGACTGGCATGAGAAACGTTCCCCTGGGACGGAATTCGGCTGGACTGTCAGTGCTGAGCAAAAGTGCCTAAGCCCATTCACAAACCCCATTTCTAATTGGCGTTGCCACGCTCTGGACCTCACGAAACCGGGTCACTTCATGCAGTCATCGCACGGTGATCGGTTGCATTGTGCCTCTCAACTTGCTTCAATTCTTACTTCTCCGCAAATCCATATGTCAGCCGCAAGCTGTTGCTGTCAAAGCGCAACACAACCTCATGAACTCAAACCACCCTCCCTGAGGCTTCTGACGTCTCAAGCTGCTCGGATGGCGGAATCAAAGAAGACGAGCTCATGACTATCTGTCAGGCATGGTAAGAGCCTCGCTTCCAAGGTGGCGTTTTGTTTGCCTAAGGTAAGGTTATGGTGGGCAGCGGCTGTGGTGGAAATGACTTGCAGGATGGCATGAGGGGATCTCGAACCTTGGTAAATTAAGGTCCTTGAAACAGCCTTCTCTAAGCCTTTATTATTTACGCGGCACCCATCTAGTTTCAACGTCCATCCATCGCCTTGTTCTGCGTATATCGGCGAGGGCTACGAACTTCATTTTGCTACCGTCTATTGACTTAGCAATATAGACTATCCTCAGTCGACCCATCCTATGAAGACGATACTGTTCTCCATTACTATGACCCGAATTACTTTATGTGGTACTAGATACCATAACTGTGGTGGACTGTATCCTACACGGTGGTTGCTTCGTAGTAATTGATATCCACTTTAAGGGGGACCTCCCGTTTAGGACATAATTCTCTGTGTATGAGCAGAAAGCAGAGCACGATTTTATTTTACTTGTAAAAGATTCATTGATATGGTATAGTTAATGGTACTTGAGGCAGATGGTGTCGGCAGAAACACCTGAACCATATGCCCACCCATCTGGTATGCCAAGCCTAGCCCATTCTGTTGTACCCCCAAACCATAGCCATGCCAGTCCCGTATTGCCACCCAGTCTATCATGAATTAGATATTAGTGTAAACGTAGTTAGTCCTGTCCCATGCAACGGGCTAGCTCCTCACACATGCTTATTTGCCTCCTTTTGCATCCTCCTCATAGCCTCCCTGTGTGCTTCGAGCATATCACCTTTCCTCATTCTCTCATCGAGCGCATTCTCCCTCATGCCCTTCCTCGCCTGCTCTATTTCTTTCTGTCTCTCTGCAATCATCTTCTCCTGAAGCAAAGCGCTTCTCGACTTGTCCAAAGATTTTTTCGGTTGTACATTCGCTTGGAGATCTTGTTGGACAGAGGCTCGCCATTGAGCAAGTTGATTATCTCTAGACAGACCATTGACGGGTGTACTGGACTGACGACGTGGTTGATGGGAATCAAAGGTGGGGTTCTGTCGGAGTTGAGGGGTCAAAGTAGACAACGTGGATTGCCGCATCACAGAACGCCGTGCTGTGATAGACGTGTTTTCGTCATCATCAAGCCGCGAATCTCGTATTTTGCTAGACCGTATATCTGATGAGGAACGGGAAATAGCTTCCGGAGCAGTGGGCAAAGAGTTGAATCCAAAAGAGGATTTATTACGAAGTGTGGTCTCGCGCTGGCCAACTGAACTGCTAGGAAGGGGCCCAGGGCTGTCTTCGATAGGAGACTCCACAAGAGTCTGACTTACGTTAGGGGTAGAACTATTTCGGTAAGACCGCATTGGCTGCATTTGCTGTGTGGTGACCTGTTGAAGTGATTGGTGTGACGCAGACCTCGAGATTACTGCTTGTGGCCACGGTACGTTTGTTGGCTGAGCTTTTGAAGAATCGAGTGATTGGTATGAGTTTGTGCGAGGTATCTGCGGAGGAAATGGATAGCTTGACAGTTGTGACGTGCTTCTTACTGCTGGCGGTGTTATAACAGGTTCCGGCTTCTGTTGTAAATCCTTCACATGGACTACTACAGGCGCTTCCTCTGGGATCGAATCTGCTTCAGTCGGAGGTTGGAACAGCTTAATATCCTCAACCTCGGGAATATCAGCATTGCTGAGATGCTTAGCCCATTCGTTCGTTCGGTATGATGATGCAACTTTGGGCAACGCTGGAGGCAATGCTGCTTTTGTCAACGCAACTGGCAGCGGCTCAGACATAGCTATCTCTGACTGGGGCGGGGTAGCGGACTTTTCTCCATTCTCGGGATTTATCTCTGAAGTTTCCTGAGCAGCTGACGATTGAGGCGCCACAGCATTGATAGTAGGCGCTTGCGGTTCATCATTCACAACAGAATTTGTAGTAGCCGGTGTTTTAGATGCTTCAGGATTTTCAACCGTTCCATCTTGAGCTACCTCTTCGGAAATATCCTGGTCGACTTTCTGTTCTCTAATGACATGCTCAGATAACTCTGGTAGACTTCGAGAATCTCCATCGTCCGTCATCTCATCGACCGTTGCCGCAACGGAAGATCGGTCGTCTTCAATGCCATTGTGACCGACCAGTTTTTCTGTAGACGTAGACAGTGGCCTCGACAGCGCGTCGCGCTTCAGTTGTGATTTGAGAGACAAGCTACGTAAAAGCTCTGAACCTTGAGAGAACCGCCTAGAAAATCGATTGCCGTTGTCATCATCAGCAAATGTTGCGACCGAAGAACTATCATCCCTGTCACCTTCCGGAACTTTGAATGGTAATGGAACAATGGCTGGACCTGCCGAGGTCTGATGAGGATCATTCTTAGAGTTGCGCCTGGTGCCTGCTTGCCCAGGTACTCGATTCGAATCCTCGTGTGGCGCTTCCACCTCATTTGGACTGAGTTGGCTATTTCTGACAGAGTTGTTACCCGGGTTGGGACTCAAGTGGTTCGTGTCGTGTGCTACTGGTGTCTGACTCTCCGGTTGTTCCAGAGCCGGCTGGTCGCCAGCAACCACTCTGACCAAAGTGGTGTTCTCGGTCCCCTTTTTAGCTTGCTCAAGATTTGCTCCAGTCATTACAGGTAGAGAAGAAATCTCGTCCATCTCAATAGCTCGTTCGCCTGAGTGCTCTGTAGAAGTTACAGTACTCCCATGGCCTTCCTTCATTATGCTTCCAATTCCAGAATCAGCAGAAGGAGCATGATCCTTATTGCCATAGACCGCCTCCCAATAAACTCTCTGACGAGAATTCGCACGCTCAATTCGTCGACCAACTTTTTCCTCCTCCTGTCTTAAATTCCGCTCATCATGCAGTCGATCAAGAGCTCGTCTCTCTCTGCGCTTTTTGATTATATTCCAAAGCTTGGATTGTGATGCCATGCCAGCCAAGAAGAGGACGATGATGACAAAGATTTCGACTTTCATCCCTTTCGTTAAGGGATATGTTGTGGCTCCAAGTGGGAACAAATTCTCGTTGAGATTCCAGATGTAGGCCCAGAACTCCTTAAGACCTGATTTGCTGAAGCAGTCGATGCCAAGTACTACAACAGTTGCACCTCCAAAAGAAGTTAAGCATATGAGGCCGTATGGTCGAGTATAGCGACTGAAGGAGGTCGCCCAGCCAGCCAGTGTAAAACATACGATGAAGACGACGATGGGCGCAGTTGAAGTCAAAAGACCTCCGGGCTGAAGCACTAGAAGCCACATGGCAAGGCAAAAACCACCCAGAAGACAACCTAGTCCTTCAGTCATTTCCACAAGCAAAAGCGCAGCCCCTCCTAATATCAAACCTGTCAGCGTTATGGCGACCACGTATGCGCCTTGTAGACCGTTGCTGACAGGGGGGTCCATTACGTAGATAATTAGTACCGCGATTGATAGACTGGCCAGGTAGGCTGCAGAGAAGAATATTTGGAGCCATTTATTCCTGATTCCAACAAAGGTATATACAACTCCGCTTAACAGGAGCAGTGCCCCGGCGACTGCAAATCCTGGCGTAAGCTCTGGGGTAATAGGGAGATCATCAGGAGTGAGTGTAGCTGTGACAGATTAGCTCTGCCAATCATTCATGAATCTTGTTTGACCATACCATTGAAGATAGAGACGGAGGGAGTCGCAGCGCTAATAATGGTACTTGAAACGGGCAACGAGGTTCTTGAAGTGGAACTGTGAGTGCTTGATGCTGAAGTCGTAGAAAGGCTTGTTGATTTGACCAATGATGAACTAGATGAACTAGAGTCCACCGTGCTCGATCCTCCGTCTGTAGAGCTGCTTAAGGATGGTAGTGGAGAATTGGTTGATGATACAGCTGCGGGTGTATTTGTGGGTGCTAGTGACGTGCTGCCAGTCCTTCTTTGTATCGCGAACCTATTCGCAGCTGCGAGATCCAGGCTAAGAAACAAAAGAAACAATGCAAGGATGAGAGATCGTAGGGAGAGCATCGTCGGAGCTCACGAGAGGCCAGTCCAAGCAAGTCAAAGGAGCAGCGAGATGGTATGTATTTCCAATTGATTGTGTAGCCTGACTTGAGACCCGGTATTGAGAACTACGGCGGAATGAGGGCCATGGGTGAATAGAGTGCTTGCAACAAAACTCAATTGAGTTCAAGGATCCCAAGAGGAGGAGTCCTAGCAGTATTTGAACGAGAGAAGCAACTCGTCCCGAAAAAGTTCGGGTCCACACCAGAACACTAACATATGAAGTTGTAAGGCTGGGAGCTAGAGTTCTGATCACGAATAAGAAATAGGCGAAAACGAAGGTGGCTTGAGGATAAATCTTAATACGGAAAGGACAGAAGAAAAAGGTATGGAGAAAGAGTGGTTAAACTGTTGAACTGTTGAGTTCAGAGGAGAGTAAGGCATTGGACTGGCGTCAGTGAGAGATTGCAGATGCCGGGCGGGGCGCCCCTGGTGCATCCTTGTCAATCGCTTCAACTCCGCTTGGCTGAACTGATCTACTGGTAAAGCCTCATTAAGAAGATCGGATGCCGATGGAGGCACAACCACCTGCCAATGGTCGTTATTTTTGCATCTGCCCTGAATCTTAATGGCTAGGCTTTGTGTAAACGAACTATTGGGTAGATCAAGCAATAGTTTCGGCCAGAGACAACAAATGGTTGCCACTCCTCGTTCGTTCACGATTTTCCAGCCTAGAGGTGGGCTTCCCAATTCATTGGGTGTCGTATGAATTTCTCAATACGATGCGCAGCAGCAGGGAACAGCCTGCGCAAGTCGTACCAAAATGAGCAATTAAATTGGTCTGTGAGGTTGGCACGAGAAGAACCAGGATAATCAGGATGCATCGACAGTCGTATTCTCTCTCCAAGCCCATGTCACGCTGGCCTGTAAGAATCGGTGGCAGAAAACGGGTACTGAAAGCACTGAAGTGGCTGAGCGGAGATGAGCGTGATACGGGTACTCGGATCCAGTTCATGGCACGGCTTATGGTCAACCGCATGAACCTACTACAACTTTGCTTCGAGACGTCGTGAATGGGAGGGATGTAGGGATGAGAGGGATCAATCGAGCGACAAGTAATCTCCGAGTTAAGCCAAGGCATTAAGCGTGGCTGCACAACGGCAAGCTGGACGCAATGCGGCCTAAGCTCTTTCGGTAAAAGGGGCAGCGTATTCTTAATGTAGCACAGCGGGCGGGTATGCGAGATTAGTACTTTGTTGGGTACAGCATTAGCTTACTCTTAATTGACATCTGCTTAGCTTTGCTACCTTGCTACCTTGCTTGCCACCTGGTTGGCCTTGTAGCTTAGAAGTCCAACATACTGTATCATCTAGCCTTTGAGATAACGGGGTGTCGCCGGCGGGGATCATGCTTATGCCATTTATGAAAGTTCGAGTGGTTCTCCAGAGTCCTATCGACAAGTGATCTTTGTTATTTAATATCCGCAGTCCCAGATGAATATTAGCTAGCCAACTTTTAACCATGATTTCCTATGATTGAGGTATAGTAATGAACTTACCTTTTCACAAGTAAACTCAGGAATGAAGATGTCCGCAGATTCTACATCCCAGTAAATAATCATGTATTATTATTTCAAGATATTCCCCCTTTGTCAACAATTTGAAACTCTCTTCAATTAAATCAAAGCTTGAACGGAGAGCGCTAAGTTCACGTGATTCACGACGCTTCGGAACATCGGCCAAATGGCTTCCGTGATAGCTCTAGAACAAAGGTGAATGACCGCAGAGAGAGATTCCGAGCTTGATTTGCTCTTCTGCTTTGACAGCCATGGCTGATCATATTACATCCAAGTTGAACCCAGACACTCATCTTATTCTTGTAAGGACAATATATTGGCAGCCCTCACTCAAGTATACTGACGTATCAATAGGATCAACCCCTCCTCCGACTTCCATATGAATTACTCCGCAAGAACTTCAAAGTAGCGCAACTTGCGGTTGAGAAAGACAGCACCGCAGTGCGCAATAATCTAAAAGAAACTGCAAATGCTTCTCTTTCAAACTCCTCGACCCCTGATGAGGTCCTCAAAAATCTCGATTCGATGATAACACGCATGCGAGGTCTGAAACGTAAGCTCACGGCATGTGCAGAGGAAGAAAACCGCATACTACAGCACACCCAGAGTAGGATAAAACATATTGGCGAGCTTTATTCTATGCAGAGTGTTGATGACGTCAAATACGAGGCATGGAGTCGGACAAGGTTGGATAGACTCCTGGTCGATTACCTCCTAAGGAATGGCTACAAGGAGAGTGCTCTCGCATTAGCTCGAGAGAAGGGAATAGAGGAGCTTGTAGATATGGACACGTTTGTACAAATGAGCCGAATACGAGAGAGTCTCCGAGCCGGGAAGGTAACGGAAGCTCTGGCATGGTGTACGGAGAACAAAAAGGAGTTGAGGCGCACTGGGGTAAGTGTAAAGGCATCACATCTATAATGCGTCTTATTGAAGTTTCTGGTAGAGCAAACTAGAGTTCACACTCCGATTTCAACAATACATTGAGCTCATCCGGACACAAAATGAGCAGAAGCTGTTGGATGCGATAGCCCATGCGAAGAAATTCATGTTACCATTTAAGGATACTTATCCCAAGGAGGTGCAGCAAGCAGCTGGTCTCCTTGCATTTCCTCCTGGAGGAAGAACTTCTGTATATGAAGTACGTAAGCTCTTCGGCCTACCGTTCTGGATTATGTGGCAGCACTAACATCCAGAATAGGATCTTTACAGCCAATCTCGCTGGGATGATATTGCAAAACTCTTCACGCAAACGCACAACACTCTTTTATCACTACCTCCAGTTCCACTACTCCACATTGCCCTCTCAGCTGGTTTATCAGCTCTCAAAACGCCGTCTTGCCACTCGTCACATCTTTCTTCAGCATCACCATCCTCTGTCTCCTCAGTAAATACATCGGTTTGTCCGATCTGTAGCACAGAGTTAAATGACCTTGCAAGAAACGTACCATACGCTCATCACACAAAGAGCCATGTTGATCCAGATGCAGTCCTCCTACCCAACGGTCGGGTTTACGGGAAGAGCAAGCTGGAGGAATATAGCAAAAAAGCTGGACTCGATGGCAGCAAGATCAAGGACCTAAGGACTGGCGAAATATTTGATGCTGATCACATAAAGAAGGTGTACATATCATAGTTCTAGAATTAATCATGATTTGTAACTCACTGCGCTCCAAACAAATTCGGCACAAGACACGATTCCAAATATGCCATATGATGAATATCGCATACAGCATATAGATATACCCACTATAGAAAATGCAGATGAACGTTTTTATGATTTCGGCCTCTATAGGCTTTGCCGACCCCTAATATATACAATGTTTTCATAGCCTGATTCTTCTAGTGATGTTCCCCTACACGCCCTGCCTCTCCATGTCCATGATCATCATTGAGAAATAGATATTCATAACCACAATATGCCGCAAATGCCACTGTCGCAATACCGAGGCCTGGGAAAGCGCCCTTAAATCGGTTCCAACGTGAGAAAGGTCCTGTATATCGCCATTCCTCACTACAATTCCGTGTGTCAGAATTTAGATCATCAATTTGCAGCTAAGGGATGTATATACTCACTTTCGTGCCCATGGATCGTTTGCTGGCTGTCCTGAGGAGGCTGCGAACGCTTTTGCAGAGAAGCCGGTTAGGTTCTGCTTAGCAGCTCTCCGGATACTATCAGAGGCACTTCGTCAGTGAATATCCGAAGTGATATAAGCATGATTTCACATACAGTGTTAAACGCATTGCGAAAGTTGTGCAGAACGCAATTGTTGTTATTTCCAAAACGCATAAAGCTCTCTGATACCATCGAGGTCAATAACTCCAAAAGCGGCTAAATAAGCGAACGCGGCTGTTCTAGCCATAAGGATTTCACAGTTCAAGATCACCATGTACAAGAAGCAGCTTTCTCAGCGACCAGTCTTAGTATTGTAGTTACTGTTTATATTCATTCTGATCGCCTCAATTACCTTCACATAAGGAAATACCCGATAAAAGCGTGTCACGCTGCGCCCATGATCTTCGTTCACCTTTCGAGACCTTCCTGGACCAGTATACCAAATACACGCATTCGATATGCCACCACCGATGCAGCGCTTCGGCGGTGGTCCCAATAGTATGGCGCACTATGGCCAATATCCTTCTCACTCTCAGGGGCACGCATCTGGTTTACCTCCGCCGTCCTTGAGTGGGAACCCGTCTTTTATGAACCCCAATAGCAACATAAATCCTTTCGCGAACGGAAATGCTCTGAGCTTAGGACAAGGATTTGGTGGTGGAGGTGGAGGACTCGGAGTGGGAGGGGGAACTGGTCTTGCAAGCCATGCGGCTCAAATCGGTTTTGCACATGGAGCAAGCCTGCAACAGCAAGCACATAACATTATGGGCGAGCAAGGCTCAAGAGGCACGATCAGTAAAGGCCGAATACGGGACGTATGGAAAAGCAATCTGCAGGAAGAAATGGACACAATTAGGAGACTCGTTGACAAGTATCCTTACATATCTATGGTATCCGTAGACAAAGTTGGAGGGAAGCTACGAGGACATTTTTGCTAACCGTTGTCAGGATACAGAATTTCCTGGTCTTGTTGCTCGTCCAATGGGCGCATTTCGAGGGAAGAGTGATTACCACTACCAAACCTTACGATCTAACGTCGATCTCCTGAGACTCATCCAGCTTGGAATTACACTGTTTTCTGAGGAAGGCGAGACAACACCAGCAAGACCTCAATCAACCGACTCTGCGATAGACATGAATATCTCAGGGTTAAGAAAGTATGCCAATAGCGCCCCAGCTTTGCCTTGTACGTGGCAGTTCAACTTCAGCTTCTCCTTGAAGGACGATATGTACTCGCAAGTATCGATCGAATCTTTACAACAAGCGGGCGTCGACTTTCAAAGCTTGGCAACAGATGGTATTGATCCCTTCGATTTCGGTGCGCTCCTCATTAGCTCAGGCCTTGTATGCGATGAAGACGTGCACTGGATATCATTCCACGGTGGCTACGATTTCGGTTACTTAACAAAACTCATGATTTGCAAACCTCTGCCGGACGACGAGGTCGAATTCGATTTGGTCATGAAGAAGTTCTTCCCCAGCATTTATGATGTCAAGTTTCTCATGAAAAATGCCAGCAGACAAAATTCCATGGGTCAACTTACACCCCTCGATCCAGCCACTGCCGAGATTCTACAGAAATTCGACCAAAAATCCAGCCTCGAAAGCCTCGCGGAGATTCTTAAGGTCAAACGCATAGGGCCTCCCCATACGGCAGGATCCGACGCACTACTCACGGGCAAAGTGTTTTTCCAAATACGAGAGCGGATTTTCAACGGCGAAATTGACCGTGAGCATGAAGGCAGAGTTTGGGGCCTGGGTCTCCCCGAATATAATCAGACTAATCCTGGATTTACTAATTCGACACCCCAGCACTATCAACACCAAGATCTTCAAGAGAACAACAGCGCGGGTCCGAATGGCAGCGCCTTTGCCAATGGGACACCTAGTACGCCAAACAATGGTCACGCAGGCCTTGCGAGTACGCCCGTACCCGCAAATAATGCAACAGGGATGGCACCTTTGACACCAGGAGGAGGAGGAGTATTTGGCGCCTTCCAGTTCGCGAAACCGTAAATATGGGTTGGTGTAGGTTTAAGTGCAGGGGTATCGTCTTCTTCATGGTCTTCAAGGGGAGAAATGGAGTTCGCGCGTGTCCGACCTGGCGTTTAAGGAAGTTGAACTGTACATTATTTGAGGTAGACTGGGCAATGCAATACAGTCGATCGTCACGAATTCAGTTGTGTTTTGCAGCTCTGTGATTTCCATGTCTCAGTGCAAAATTTGCACGGTTGGCATGTTTGTGGCTCGATATATTTCTGTGCGCCATTGATTTCTAAACCCGTTATCCATTCTACACCATTTCTCAAACAAGACATTGTTTTAGTCCCGCTTTTATTTCCAATTTACAACCTTTTCAGTACCCTTTTACGCCTCTATCCCTACCCGGGTCTCCTTGCTATGGTCAAGTTGTTTCATGTCACCAAAATATTTCGTTTCCTTCCTCCCCTGAAAATTCCTTCAATATATACGTGTTCCGGAAGTCTCATAAGACCAGATGGATATAGACTTCAATATAATTAAGATGAGCCAGGTTCTTAATTATATGATTCATCGATTGAGGTAGAGCACTACAATAACATTGGAAAGAGTTTATATTTTTTTCGTTGGCCAACTTCTCATGTAGCCTAGGCTTAGCACGAATGCCTGCTTTAAACTTCGAACCATTATACTTGTGGCATCCACGAAGAGCATCTCAATGTTTCAGTGTTTAAAGAACTCAAGATTCTTCTAACAAGTCAATCACCGCAGAGAGGTTAATGTAGCTAAAGTGGAGTGTTTGGATAAAGAGGGTAAGGGAAAAGACCGGCATCACAGTCGTGTCCAAGTTCATGAGGAACACAACAAACGCAATGAGCCACTACAGTGCCACTGATATCGGGGTACAAAGATCTAAAATCAGAAAGGTGATCTAAATATCCAAATCCCCAGGTACTAGTTACTTCACGTGACCCCAAGCCGTCTACATTCAAGGTTATCTCCAGTCGTCATTCAAGTCACATTTCAAAGCATAAAACCAAAAAAAAAAAAAAAAAATGTCCGATCAAGAGCCAGCAGCTACCCCAAACATTCCATTAAAAGAGAAAAGGGCTCCCTCAGACCCACCAATCAACGATATCAAAGCCCAAAAGATTGTATGCCACCTCCACCTCCAAAACCTGCTCATCACGTGCTTCCCCCATCACTCCATCTCGAATCCAACCTCCCTCCTACATCCGCAAGGGATGAAATCAGCTGATAAATAAAACACCAGGCAAAACTCCAGTCTCACATCGACGCCCTCAATGCTGAGATCAAGTCAAAGAGCGAGAAACTCCAAGCCGTGAAGGCAGAACTGAAGTCCGTCCTCTTATTCATTCTCTTCCATTTCAAGAATACCTTTCACGCCGCATTTTCGCATTCTAACCTGAAACTCGACCTTCACAGGTCCCCCAACGCGGCGCAAACCGTAAAAACGCACATCACGCTCCTCCACCAATACAACGAGATCCGCGATATCGGGCAGGGCCTGCTGGGGATGGTGGCTGAGAAGCGGGATTGCAGGGTCGCGGATCTGTATGTGGGGGATCCGGGGGAGTTTGGTGTCGGGAGGGGGGATTAAGATTGGAGAGGGCAAGGGAGAGGGAAAGATGGGGAAATGGAGGGGATGCGGAAAGGGGAAACGAGGGGGAAAGTGCGGTGGCATTACAGAGCATGACAGCTCAGCACAACACTGCACATAAGCGGGCACATCGCCATATCACGAAAGCAGCTACGTATCAAGAAATTGAAGAGTGGATTCCCCTTTTTCTCTACCCTGTGGCAATTACAAACATGTAAGGTGTGGGGGGATATCTGTATGTATGCAGTCCCCAAAGGAATCATCGACGCCACGCCATGCAATGATAAAAACACCCTCCAATTCCATCTAATTCCTTTACGAAACAAATGGCATGCGTCCCATTTGTAAAATCAGACCCAAAAAAAAAAAAACTAGTGCGTCCGGCCAAGACTCTGCAAGTTGACAAGCTCGAAATATCGACCTCCTTTCTTCATCAATTCTGAATGCGTACCCGCCTCTACAATCTTACCCTGATCGATGACGTATATGACATCCGCTTTCTGGATCGTACTGAGACGATGTGCGACAGCAATGGTTGTGCGGCCTTTGGCCGCAGCGTCAAGTGCAGCTTGAACGACATGTTCAGACTCTGAATCAAGAGCGGAAGTGGCTTCATCGAGCAGTAAAATCTTAGGGTCACGGATGAGAGCGCGGGCAATAGCAATGCGCTGTTTCTGACCGCCGGATAACAGGGTGCCTTTGCTGCCCACGATAGTGGAAAATCCGTCGGGGAGGGACTGGATGAAGTCGTAGATGTTGGCTTCTTTACAGGCAAAGTCGACGGCGGAGTCGGAGACGTCGTCACGATCGACGCCGAGGAGGATGTTTTCACGGATAGTGCCTTGGTAGAGGGTAGGTTCTTGACTGACGAGAGCGAGGAAGGAGCGGTAGTCGTTGAGATTGAGAGAGCTGATCTCTTTGCCATCGACGTAAATTCCACCGACTAAGGGATCATAAAATCTCTCTAGAAGAGCAATGGTTGTGCTTTTTCCGCAACCGGAGGCGCCCACCAAAGCTACATATTGGCCTGCTTTGACGGTCAAATTTAGTCCTCGAAGGACTGGTTGTTCCGGTCGTGTGGGATATCGGAAATGAACGTCTCGGAACTCGATTGTGCCCTCAACAGATTCTACCGGTGCACCATCTGCGGACCATGGATCAATTGCTGGTTTACGATCAAAAAGTTCTTTAAGGCTACGAGCAGCTTCTTGAGCTTTGCCCATATCCGCTACGAAATTATTAGTATGATAATAAATAAGCTTGAGAAATAACCATCGACTTACGGGCAAACGAGAAAATGGTACCAGCAGACTGGGCTCCGAAGACAATAGCCGGGAAACAAAGGAAGAACTGGAATATGGTATATTCGTGCTTTCCGAGGAGTGTCCCACCATACCAGAAACCCAAAGCCATGCACATGAAACCAAGGGATTGAGAGGCTGCATATAGTGTCGATGATTTCAGTACCGAATGTAAACTCTTCTTTCCCTGGACTGTTAGAGATTCCCGATAGTGTTGTAAAACATCATCTTCGCGAGTCAGTGATGCTACTGTTCGGATGGCTGAAGTAGCTTCGCATGCATAGCTGGCAGACGACTCATAGGCTCTCTTTGCACGCTTTTGAAACTGAGCTAGAATCCAAAATCGCAGGAATCCACAGGCAAGGAGGACCGGGATTGTAGAAGCAGTAACAAGAGCTAGCTTCCATCCAATCGCAAGAGACAGGCTTATGGAAGCAATCAACGTGGTGAGCACGGTTAAAAGCGTGCCAAGTGTTGTACCACTAAGGCCAGCCATATGGGTCGTTTCCGTGGACAAGAAGGATGTCAAAGCTCCAGCCGTGTTCTCTTCCATATCGAAATAGCTAATATCTTGACGGAGCATCGTCCTGAATGCTCGATCTCTCACTCTATGTATCAATCTTTCGGAACAGAATGCAAAAGCAACCCCCTGAGTACAAAAAGACAAGAATTGTACAAACGCCAACATGAGGTACATGAGGCTCCAGAAACTTGAAGTACTAAGAATTGAATTCACGTTGGCAGGGGTTACTACAGTCGATAAGGTGAAAATTTCCTTGGCGAAGAAGACGGCTTGCGTAGGTTGACCACCGCCGCAAATAATCGAGAAGACGAGCCCGACAAGCATTATAGGTAATTCCTTCTTATTGAACCCGGCAATGACCTTGATTAGTGTCCACAGCGAGTAATGTTGTGTTGCCTCCTTCTGCCGATTCTGCAACACTACGCTGGATATGGACTTCTCCGTTTGCTTACGATTCAGCTTGTTCGCTAAGTCCTTGTCCTCTGGATCCTCTTCGTAATGTGGTTTGCTGGAAGATGAGGCCTGGCGCGCTAGCTTCTCGACCTCGACATCGATAGCCTCTTGTTCTTCAGCTGTCATCTCTTTTAGCTCAGCGATTTTTTGGGCCTCAACAAGCCTATAATAGGCTCCTTGCTTCTCAAGTAGCTGATCGTGAGTGCCTTGTTCAATGATGCGACCTTCGGCCATCACCACGATATTGTCAGCCTCTTTGATGGTGGACAAGCGATGAGCAATCGTGATGGTGGTTCTACCAGCCGCGGCAACCTCTAAAGCAGCCTGGACAACACCCTCTGATTTCGTATCTAATGCCGACGTCGCTTCGTCAAGAAGAAGGATCTTCGGGTTACTAACAACAGCTCTGGCAATAGCAATACGTTGTTTCTGACCACCTGATAATAAGAAGCCGCGCTCTCCAACGTTCGTCTCATACCCTTCAGGGAGCGCTTCGATGAAATCGTGCGCATTGGCCATTTTTGCGGCTTCTTCGACTAGCTCATTCTGTCGCTCAAGGTTCTCATTTTCGAACTTGGTGCCAATGAGACCATGCTTGATGTTCTCGAAGATGGTTGTTCCAAAGAGAGTGGGTTCTTGGCTGACTAAGGAGATCTGTTGACGTAGCCATCTAAGATTGAGAGTACTGATATCGTGCCCATCCAACAATATCTGTCCCTGAACAGGGTCATAAAACCGCTCGACAAGCCCGACTATTGTACTCTTGCCAGAACCAGAAGCACCAACTAGAGCAGTTTTCTTTCCAGCGGGAATCAACAGGTTAACATCTTGCATGACTACAACTTCCGGTCTTGAAGGGTAGATGTGCTTGACGTGTCGAAGCTCCAAAGTACCCTCCACGAAGGCCAACTTTTCACCGGCATCGCTGGTAGGATCTAGCGGTGAAACACGGTCGATAGTGTTGTAGATCTTTGCAGAGGCTGAGATAGCAGTAGTAAAGGCTTGCATGTGCGGAGAGACATTGCCAAGAGTAAAGGCGCCGATCATAACGGCCAGAAGAATTGTTAATACGCTAGATAGAGGTACCTCCCCATCAACGAGGAAGCGTCCTCCTTGCCAAAAGGCAAGACCATAATTCAGGTATATGATGAGAAACATGCCACCAAGCATGCAAGCTAGGGTGGTCTTGTACCTGGCACCCCAGTACTCGGCCTCAATCAAATGCTTGTCATACTGTTTTGCAAGTTTGTCCTGAGTACCAAAAGCCGTAGCGTTCCGAATCGAACTTATTACTTCTTCAGCAATTGTGCCTCCAAGAGCATAAGACTCGAGTGATTTCTTATTAAATTTGATGATGAATCTTGATCCGCCTCCCATAAGAAGGATAATGGCCAAAACGGTGGAGGAAAGTATTAAAGTTAGTTTCCAGTACTTGGCGAAGCCTTTGTATCATATCAGTAAAGTGAAGCTACCGATATGGAAATTTCTCACCTATGACAAATGCCGTAATGAAAGTGGCTCCCGCGGAAAGGGTCAGGCCGACTTTTTCTGAGATTCCATCTTGTACCAGATTTGTATCGGCCGTGATTCGAGTCGTGATTTCTCCAGCGCCAAGTTTGTCAAAGAATCCAATATTTTGCCTCATGCATGCTTCCAAATACTTCGCTCTGATTTTTCCACTTATGTGTTCACCAGTGTCTGTAGCTTATTAGCACCCCTGCATTTAAATTGAAAAGAGAACCACTGACAAATGAATCCTACAGTGGAGGTATAGACAAGTATCTATACTTCTTGTCAGTAAATATAGTGCTAGTGCTTGCATGAAAACTTACGAATTCAGCAATTGAGAGGTAGACGAAATACAAAACATAACTCGATAGCGTGCTGCTGAAACTCGCTGGTGATATCCTTCCGCTGAACAGCCCTTGGAAGACACCAGCAAGCTCACCGAAGATGATCTGTATGGATTAGCAAGAAATACTCAAATGTTCAAGGATTAGCCCGCACCGTCATTAGAGGCAGGGCAGCACCCCCAGCGATAGCACATATCACACTGATGGCAATAATAATCATGTCGTTTCTGGTAGCGTATCGATAGAGTTGTTTAAAGCTGGTCGGTACCACAGGTACATCAACCTGTCTTTTGAGCACAGCAGCCTCGTCTGCGGGCAGGTGTTTGAACGGATCATCTTCTTCGTCCTCTTTCACCTTGATCACCTTGGAATCTAGCTTCTGAATCTCGGCATGATCTTGTGGGAGAGTTTCTACTGTATGTCCTTCGGACTTGTGTCTGCCCTTGAGGCCAGTGTCAGTAGAGTCGCCATGGCTCGAGGTTGGTGGGGAGGTCTTGGTTTTCTCTGACAGGTCGCCTTCCATTGTGGCAAGGTTGGCGCAGTTGTGCTGCTATATGCAAGTATGCAAGAGTGACTACTAACAAGACAGAGCGATAACAATATCGTGAGGCAATCAGTCAAATCGAATATTTCATAAACAGACGCAATGAAGCAGTCATGCCTACTGGAAGAGAGCCAATCACGAAGAATGAAGGAGAAGGAGAGTATGAAGGGTTGAACGAGGGGGAACGAGAACATTCTTTAGACTACATTATGTATATATTGGGCACGGCATTCGGAGTCTTCTCTGATGCCCGGTTTGCACAAATGATGGTCGGCTTCTTGTCTCTCCGGGGGGGCAGAAAAGCACGGCACGCCACCCACCTACAACAAAGGTAAAGCGTGGTGGGCCCACCAACTCACGCCTCGGTCTTCCATTTCAAAAGTCGAGGTGCAAATGGGATTAAAAGTGATGACGCCAACATCCCCTTACGCCCCGCCTTACGCAGCCTTCTCGCAGCCTTTCGTAGCCTTACGCAAGAAGATTTGTAGAGGCCTTCCATTTTTATTTTATTTCATCCAGCGCTTGCTCGGTCCATTGCAGCACTCTGATGCAACTGTACGTGCGATGCCTTCAGAACGTTCCAATGTGGAAAGGCCCCGGCAGGCAACCACTCGAGAGAGATTGCTCCCAAATCAATGTTCATCCGATCTTACAGATAAGATAGGTCATGTCATCCAGCAATTTCCGCTTAAAGAAGCCCCAAGTTTCAGCAACGCTCCACCACGGTGTGACTCATCCTGCCTTGGCCATGACGAGGCTCGTGTTCGCATAAAGTCACCACTACCGTTGGAAATGCTTTTCATCTAAATTGGGCTGATATCAGCCTTTCGTGTTTTTGAAGCCACATTCGAAAAGGGACAGAATCTTTACTGGTAACCGCGGCGCTTTGCCTTAATAGTAAGGTGATTGGAAGGTGATATGTTGGAAATCGGGCGGCGTTAAGAATTTCATCCGACGCTAAGTAACTGATACAGCTCGAATTGCGATTGGAACGATTGTAGTGCTTTTTCACCTAACAACTGAGGCATCCAACTCAAGCGAAAATTCAGGGTTAGGCTAGCCCACAAAGCCTCATTTCGTGAATTGATCGATACCAACAAAGACTTCACACAACTCGATCATCAACGACATAGAGTCAAGATGCCGGTATGTTACCCTCGCCCATCTCTAGACTTTGGTAGAGCAACCTGTCTTCTTCAACCGGCGCAGCATCCTCGAGACTATCATTGAGAGATTGGAATACAAGACAACTGACATGCTCCCCTTCAGAGCCACAAGTCCTTCCGAACAAAGGTCAAGCTCGCCCGAGCCCAGAAGCAAAACAGACCCATCCCACAATGGATTCGTCTTCGAACCGGTAACACCATTAGGTACGCTTCCTCTCTTTCAAGCGTGACTTTACAGAGCGGCGATAGCAAGAGATCTAAGGCTGTAGCACGGGACACTGACATTCTGTCGCAGATACAATGCGAAACGGAGACATTGGCGCAAGACCCGCATCGGCATCTAGATTCCACGCTCCATCTGCACATCCTGTCGAATTCAGCTCGTCATATCAATGACGGCCTCTACATGTCACCTGTTCTCCTTCCGCTTTTCACCATTTCCAAATCCTCCGAATGCTAGCACGAGCGTGGCTGAATGAATGATGGACCTGAATGCTTGGGTTGTGGGACTGTCACGGTGATCTGGCTTGGCTTTACCTTTTTAGCTGGCTTCTCTTTTGACGGCGTGCGTTCTTGCATGGGATGGGGAATGGCTGTAGCAAATGAACAGATAAAGGAAAGCAATAAACTGCTGCTTGTTGCCTTCATGTTGATGCGGTATGACTATCAGGGTGTGAATTTCTCCCGTGTACCAGTCCAATCCCTACCTAGACTTATGCGATGGCCTCTCTTCTTAAAATCCCATCCCCACAGACACTATCTCTGACAAAAGGCTACCTAATGCCGGCATCTATACCCATCTACAGGATCAGGAAGCCGGTTTAATTCAGAAAACTATCTTAAAACACAGTCTGTCCAACTGAGCCTCAAACTTCTGGAGGTCTATTAGAGGACTCCTGAGAACGGCAAAACAACACCATATCTGTATAAAAGATATTAATGGATGTGTGAAGAAACAAAGGATCTTAATTAATGCCGGTGTTTGGTTTTCATTATAGACGGATTGTGTCCCGAGGAAGTTCTGAAAGCTATAAAATACTACCGTGCATGATACCGGAGGTGCATCAATTATATTCAGGTGATTTCAATGTCTTTTGATTCATTTGTCTAGGTTTGTGACACTCTGGCTATCCACATCGACATACGCCTTAGGAGAAGTGTGAGTTAAAGCCCAGACATTTGAAAAGGCAACGTGAATGCCTTACCGAGAGTGCCTTTAACTCCTCTCGAAAATGACCCACTGTAAAGCAAAAGGGAAAAGAGATTGCAGAATGAATCCAGGCTAATAAATCATTGATTGAGCCATGAAGGATCCAGAGCCACCATTGGAAAAACACCGGTGAATGCATATGTCTGTTCGATCTTTGCAAGCATAGTGAGCTGTGACACAATGCGAGTGACGTATAAGACCCAAATCAGATAATGGGGTTAAAAGAATGATTTAACGATCCTCGGCCCACTCATTTTCACGGCGAATTTGGTCTTCCTCCTCGGGAGTGAAATCATTGGTAATGTTGAAGGTCTTGCGAATCTCCTCTGGCGACTTCCCCTTGATCATATTAGCCACGGTCTTGCAGCCAACGTCGAGAAGCGGTTTGATGTCGAGATAGTTGGAGGCCTGAATGTGATGTTAGATTTGGAGTTTGCTCAAGATCGAACAGACTACTCTTACCAAAATGATCTCGAATAACATCTCTTGATCCACTTGCATGAACTTTTGATCCCACTCTTCAATATCGGTAGTCTTCTTGCGGGAATCGGAGTCGTCATCAGCCGTTGCCGGGGGATCGTTCTTGTGGTGCTCGCACCATTCAATAACTTTCTTTAAGACTGACTCATTCACCTGTGTAGATTTACTCAGTACCCGTGCTGTCTGGAATAATATCGAGAAGAGTGCGTATATACTCACGTTAGGAATCGGCACCTCAGTAGAACCAACGGAATCTCCAAGGTCATCCATCATATTTTTGATGAGCATTGATCGCTCAGCCACCTGGCGGTCTTCGTGGGGTCAGCTGTGTCGATGCACGAGGAATAACTCATCTTGCAATGTAGACTACTCACCAACAGGAATGACAACTCCATCGTTGCTGACGAGAGTGATAATGGTGGTCCTTTCGACAGCCATTTTCAACTGAACCGAGGGGAGGTTGGTACTGAGTGAATGAAGAATAGAATGATGAGAGAGATTTGTCTTCGTGCAGGTTTTATGTGTACAGAAGACAAAGGTTAGAGAAAGAGTGGAAGACGAGGCTTATAAACGTTAGATAAAGTTCTTTCTACTGCAGCCTTAGAGAATAGAGCGAAGCGAGAGGCTAGATCGTTGGCGTTAAACCTATTTCGTCTAAGGATGACTTCATATTACTCTTCTTCACGCCAAACCAACCAGGTACCTTAGGCTGCAGACCATATGGGGATCTAAAAGACAGAGAATAGACGAGAATGAACTATTCCATTGGCTGTTGGCTGTTGTCTGAAGGTACGTTTGCAGGGAAGTTAGCTTAGTTAGCACATGATATGGAACATCCGTGGTCTATTTCTGAGTCAAAAGCACAGATCGATGTTGTGACTACATCATGTGCAGGCAGTCACAGAGAGAACCTAGACTACTGACACATTTACGAGTACTACGTATATCAGATTGCTGTAGATGCTTCTTTTCCACGCAGAAACATTTTGGAATGATGGCTAATTACAGCCAATCCCTGCGCGTCCTCTAAAATGAGATAACTTATCAGCCCGGGCCTTTTAGTGGAACGCCGCCTAAAGTCTGATCGCCCAGCGGAGTTACCGGTAGAAAGGTACCCCTAGTCTACAGTAAGCAAGCAACGTAAATGCAAAATCCCAAATTCCCTACTACAACATTAGCAAGCTCCATTTGCTATCTTGACCAGGTCTTGCTCAACACCTCCACCTCCCCTTACAAGGCACATCAACGCTGCACGATCACGACCTCCTATCAATGCTATCTTCACAGTTTCCGTCGCATCTGCGAAATCATTCTGGCACCTGCTCCACCCTCATGCCATAGTCAATAGCAACTATGTGGCGGCGCACCTATTTACTCCTTATTCTTGTCCGTTTATATTTTGCGCTTTCGCCAAGTTATTTGCATCCAGATGAGAACTTCCAAGGCCCAGAAGTCATTGCTGGTATGTAAATTCGGAACTCTGGGAATTCTCATCCCCTTGGCTTGCCTCTCCTTGCATCATATGAACTATCCAGGCGCCTCAGAAGCAACATCCACGTTCTTAAGATTCAGAAAGGACATGCTAACGACTTTATAATTCACAGGCCAAATCTTTAATTACCCAGTGAAGTTGACCTGGGAGTTCACCTCCGACAGCCCTATTCGAAGCGTTTTCCCATTATGGCCTGTCTATGGCCTCCCCATGCTTTTGCTTCAATGGATATGGGTAGAGAATGGAAGTGACGGGGAGGTGACCCCAGTGGTCGTATTCTGGACCCTGAGAGTGCTCATGTTTGTCCTAAGTTTTGTGCTGGAGGACTGGGCCTTGCATGAACTTGTCTCGTCACCACGCCATAGACGAGTTGCGGTCCTTCTTGTTGCATCATCATATGTTACCTGGACCTATCAAACACATACCTTTTCGAATTCAATAGAGACCTTACTTGTTGCTTGGAGCCTTGTTTTAATACATAGAATTGTGGAGGATCGGGTCAGTATATCTATCCTATCCTACTCATGTTAATGGCTGATTAGCATCACAGGAACGGACATCTCCTCTCGCGTCAGGTATACTGGCATTTTTATTTGTCTTTGGAATATTCAATCGAATTACATTTCCAGCCTTCTTATTTATACCTGGTCTTCAATTGATACCCCACTTTTTTAGGAAGTAAGTTCATGGCCCAAAAAAAATACGGCTGAGTTGACAAGACTAGGCCTTTCTGTTTACTGATTATGGTCCTTTGCGCCCTCGTCACGGCTTTTCTCGCCGTATCCATAGATACTGAGTTTTATACTCCGGCACCTGTCACATGGTCTCATCTCTTCTCTCATCCAATCATCACACCCTTGAATAATCTCAAGTACAACCTCTCGACTAGCAATCTGTCAGCACATGGGCTTCATCCTTGGTACCAACATATGCTGGCAAATCTGCCGCTGCTTCTGGGTCCTGGCTGCCTTCTATTGTTCCTAAGACCACATTTGTCTCTACGACTCTATTCTGCGATATCAGGCATCTTTGTCCTCTCAATATTCCAGCACCAAGAAGCACGCTTTCTCTTGCCCACAATTCCCTTGATTCTATCGTCTGTCCAACTGCCCCGAAACCAGGTGAGATTACGCATTTGGGCAGGATTATGGATTGCGTTCAATTTGATATTTGGTGTATTGATGGGAACGTATCATCAAGGCGGTATCATTCCAATGCAAGTTTTCTTGAGCAACCAGGCGGACGCCACGCATGCTATCTGGTGGAAAACTTACAGCCCACCTATTTGGCTATTGAACGGCAAGAATGAAGTTCTCAAGACTCATGACGTAATGGGAATGAAGGGAGATCTTATGATCAGGGAATTAGAAAGGCTTGCCACGTGTCATGGTAGAGCCGAAAATAAAAATGGGACATACCTCGTCGCACCCATGTCAGCGACCTTTTTAGACAAATATATTCCGGGACCTGAGGGAAGCGACTCTTTAGAAGCTCCTGGACTGCGATTTGATCAAGCGTGGCAGTACCGGCTGCATCTAAACCTGGACGATCTTGATTTTGGTGATGATGGAGTATGGCCAACCTTAAAGAGGGTTATTGGTAGGAGAGGATTGGCGGCATGGAGAGTAACCAAAGACTGTCCGTCCTGGTCTAATGATTGATAGAAGTACATAATTATAATGTTTTTGAAGTGGCCCAGCTGGCCCAGCCTGCTTCTTGTGCGTTAATGGATCAGGTATGGCTCATATCAATTACCAGCAACGAGCAAAATAGCAGCAACGGTATGGATCACGGCGACAGGACGAATTCCCCCCTCATAAATCTATAGTAGTACTTCGGCAGCGATGGATGTTACTTAATCTTGTCATACTCAATGCTGTCGTTTGTCGCCATCGTTCGTTGTCTGTTAGTCTTGTCGTCGAGCAATACACTCAATCTTTCCAACCTCTATGCCGCGCTAACTGCGTCATGGTATACTAAAAAGCAGCAAACGGAACATCGACCTGCTTTCGATCCTAAAGATGAACGATGCTTAAACATGAGCTTGAACTGCTCCTATGCAGTACAATATAACGTCTATTATGTGCCGCTATTAATATCCTGAATAATTGCTCTACTGTTATGAATAATAACGCTGAGCGAATTGTGAGTATATTTTTAGAGTCAATGATCCAGTGCTTCAATGCTCGGGTCAAGTCAACCTGTGACTGCACAACCAGGGTATCCTGACGCAAGACTGTGTTTTCATTATCCGGTCAACTTCAGCTCCTAGAAAATGCAGTAATCCTACGTTCAGATATCAGAATCGTCATTCTTTCCCAGATGAATTGCAAGGTTTTGTCTGTCATAGAAACAAGTTTCCCAAAACGCGGCCATGCAACCAAAAGAGGAAATCGGTTGCCGGGCCGCCACCAACCCTAGTCCGCGTAAACACAAAGCCATCCCCACCGAGGGCCGCGCAGCGCGTAGCAGATCCCAGAAAGAAGCAGACCAGCAAGCTCGACAACTACGGGTAGCGGAATTCCGACTCAAGCGCTCTGCAACTATTACTCTCTTGCCGACTTCGATAGCTCTCGTGAGATCAATTGGCGTAGGTCACGGGCGGAAAAATTCACTTTCACCTTCAAAAGTAGGGGTCCTCAGGGGTGCGGTTGAGCCTCCTCATGAACAGTTTCTTGGGAGGATGGCGTTCGCCGAGCAGCAGCAATGGATAACAGTCCAGCAGAAGACCTTTACGAAATGGTATATCCAACTATCGGGTTTGAAGTTGTGGATTGGGCTAACCTAAATGCGATCTGTAGGCTCAATACTAAAATCGCATCGAGAGATCTCGAAGTCAAGGATTTAGTGAAAGACCTTAGTGATGGAGTAAGCTATGTGCTTGTCTGGAGATTAACAGGTTGCTGACGGCAAACTGTGCAGGTCATCCTCATTCATCTCCTTGAGTGTTTGTCTTCGGAATCCCTTGGCCGATATGCAGCGAAGCCGAAGCTTAGGGTCCAGAGGTTCGAGAATGCGAATGTGGCACTGGATTATATCAAGTCTCGAGGGATTCAAATGACAAACATAGGTGCAGAGGATGTTGTGGACGGCAATCGGAAGATTATCTTGGGCTTGATCTGGACGTTGATCCTGCGGTTCACTATCTCGGATATCAACGAAGAGGGAATGACTGCCAAGGAAGGACTTCTACTATGGTGTCAAAGGAAGACGGCTTGTTACGAGGAAGTAGAGGTCAGAGATTTTAGCGCAAGTTGGAATGATGGGCTCGCCTTTTGTGCGCTACTGGATATTCATCGTCCGGACCTCATCGACTACGATGCCCTGGACAAGTCAGATCACAAAGGAAACATGCAATTGGCTTTTGATATTGCGAGCAAGGAGATCGGCATCCCAGCATTGCTGGATGTGGAGGACGTTTGCGACGTTGCAAAGCCTGATGAAAGGAGTTTGATGACATACATTGCATACTGGTTCCATGCCTTCTCGCAAATGGAGAAAGTGGAGAATGCGGGGCGGAGAGTGGAGAAGTTCGTGAACAATATGCAAGGCGCATGGGAGATGCAAAATGCTTTTGAGCGGAGAATGCGAGAGTTATTGCGAAATATTGATTTACAAAATCAGACCTGGCAGGATTCGAAATTCGAGGGATCGTACACAGACGCCAAGAGGCAGGCCATGGAATTCAGCAGTTTCAAGCGTGGCAAGAAGAGGGAATGGGTTGCGGAAAAGACTGAGCTGGCAGCACTGTTGGGCAATATCAAGACGAAGATGAGCACGTATCGTCTGAGAGCATACGAACCTCCGCCAGAATTAGGTTTAGATGTGATGGAAAAGAAATGGGGACTTCTGATGAAGGCAGAGATGGCTCGCGGCCAGCTCATCAACGAGATGATTAGAGAGTAAGAATTGCCCTAGGAGATGGGTGTGGTAATGCTAACATCATTGCAGTATCAAAAATGCATTACGACGATCTTTCGCTGATAAAGCGAACGACTTTGCTCTCGCACTCAACGCCATGCAGCTTGCCATATCAGGACTCGATGGTGATGTCGAAGAACAACTACAGCACGTAATGCGACTCAAGGAGAATCTGGCACCACTCGATGAATATTTGGAGACTATCGCGGCATTGGACCAGAAGTGCGAGGAAGCTAATATCGAGGAGAATGACTTCACAACTTACACATACGACGAGCTCTGCTATGAGTTAGGCTTGGTCAAAAGTTCTGTCTCGAAGAAATTGGCTTTCCTAGACAACCAAGTCGTTGCACGAAACATGACCAACCTTACACCTATACAGCTCGAGGAGTTCGAAAGCGTATTCAGGCATTTCGACCGTGATGCATCAAACACTCTACAAGAACTGGAATTCAGTGCAGCACTCGCGTCTCTCGGACTTGTTTTCGACGAAGATGAAATGCACGATTACTTTGTTGAAACATCTCGCGGCAAAGACCGCGTCACCTTTGAACAATTCATCCGCTTCATGGTTGACGTTACTGAGGATCAGAACACGGCTGAGCAAGTCTTCCAAAGTTTCAGTGAAGTTGCAGACGGGAAGCCGTATGTCACTGAGCTGGATCTGCGCCACAGTCTTGTTCCGGACGACGTGATCGAGAAGCTCATCAAGGTTGTGCCGGAACATAAGGGACCTGACCTGCAACAAGATCGTGGCATGAAGCAATATGACTACATCAGCTTCATGAATAGACTGCTAAATGATCCAGATGAGGGACAAGGTGAGGCTGACGTATTGGCAGAGGTTGGAAATGGGAGGAATACTCAGAGAGGTAGTGCGTCGCCCTCCAAAGTGAACGGAGTTCACTGAAAGTGAAGAGAGCATCTGTAGTGTAAATTATCTGTTCATCACCCGGTGTTCTGGGCGATGGCGGTTGCATGGCTGGAATCGGAGGATATGGATATGGAGCTTTAAGTATGGATTGCATTGTGCTTTGAGGAGTCCTCCTTGGGATCCACAGACTATAGAAATTCGCTCAAGCACATAGCTAATAGATTCTACCATCTTATACAGATGCATAGACAGCTGCTCCTCCTAAGAAGTTCCGTCAACAGCTCATTCCACCTTCAGTTCACTAAGAGCCTGTGTCCCAACCTTCCATCCCAAGTGATTGATCTCTCATTCTTTTCCACCCAGTTTGTTCCTGATGGGAGTCAGTGAGATGTCAAATGGATGAGTGGAGATGATGTCTAACTTACTTCTAGAGATTATTTTGTATTGATCATCTCGTTGATGATTGTTGCAAGCTGCGCAATGTAGCAGACAGCCTTTGTTGTGAGCATTGCAATTCGGTTATTGTGCTCATTATATATATTACTGATTATTTTCAGCATGGTGTGCAACGTATGGTCATCTGGGAAGTACTTACTTGCGAGTCATTCAAGGACAGGTCCATGTTGACGCCAAACAAAGTATCAGCTTCCATGTGGGCGAAATCTAGACCACTTGATGGCGAATTTTGGTCGTGCTCGACCTGTTGCATAGAGTAGCCATCATCAAGCATTGGTGGTATTTGCGGCTAGGGAGTGTCAGTGAGCCATCTCTGGATATCTGGATTGTTTGTATGGCATACTACTTACATTTCCGAAGGCATCGACAACCATTTGATTGTTATACATGATCTGGCCGTTTTTTTCGATGACCATATCATCGTTGTACATGCTCTGGCTGTTTTCGTCGACGACCATTTCATCGTTGTCCATGATCTGGTTGTTTTGATCGATGGTCATGTCATTATCGACCATTTCTTGGTTATGTTGCTCGACAATCATCTCATCGTTTGACATGATCTGGTCGTGTTGCTCCTATTACTGTTGTTAATGACCTGCAAAAATGTTATCAATCACGAGATATTGCTTACAAGTTCAGGATAATACGGAGCGGCTGGAGCTTCTTGGCCGGCGAAATAGAATTGGTCATGATTGTTGAAGTCCTGTTATATATAAGTAAGATTTTGGCTTACGCTTTGGAATATAGACTTACTATTTGTTGGGCGCCTTGCATTTGCATTTGCATGCCACCTTCGACTTGTTGGAAGAGCTCGGGGTTGTTTTGGATGAAGTTATTGATGTCGGATTCGGAAAGTAACGGCTCGATGCCAGCATCGTGAACAGGATATTGGAAGTCGACGGCATATTGCAGGTCGGCAGCAGCATATTGATCTTGGACAAGATACTGGACGTAGACGGGATATTGAGGGCCGACAGCAGCATAGTAACCGCCAAAAGGATTTTGATCGGCGGGGAAGTATGAATTGGCACCTTGCTCAAGGCCAAAGTCTTGAGGGCTAGGAGGAGGGGTGTAGCGCTGGTAGAAGTTGGGTTGTTCGATGTCCCAATCCTTTGAGGTGTATCAGTAACCACGGTCAATTGAATGTCTTCTGGGATTACTTACATCGGCAATTTGGGCGTTGAGCTCATCAAAATCAATATTAACGTTGATGGATCCCTGAAAAGAGTAAGTGATTTTCCTTTGGATTACGATGTTAAGAACTAGGACTTACAAATTGCTCATCAGCATCCGGCGTGGCTTGAGGGGTTGGAGGGAGTTGGACGTTGGCAGCAGCATTCATGTTGTCGACAACTGCACCGTCGTCGATGTCTTTATCGTTGTCATTATCAACTGCATTGTTGCGACCCGCTTTTCTGTGTTTGACTGGTGCTTGCCACCCATAGGGGACGCTACCGCCGGCTTGCCATGACTCGGCCTTTTCGCAGCATACTTGCACGAATTGATGGCAAAAGGCCTTCTTGATTGAACCGGAGTGGGATTTGACCAGGTTGAAGAAGTTGTCCCGGCCTTTGTGGCCGTTCGTCAGATGGATCCTAGTCATGAACTCGTAGATGCCTTCTGTTGGCGTCATGGGGCCGCCTTCTTTGGCATTCTTGGTCTTCTTATACACGTGGCCGTCCTCAACTATCCACTTTGATGTTGCGGGGTTGGTGGCACCGATTTCGTTCCTGATGAAATGGTATAAGCATGTACATAAGGGAAAGTATTGGCAGCAGAAACAAAGACGAGAAAAAGAGATATGAGAAGGATGGAAGAGTACTCACTTCCATGAGGCCTGGTTACCTGCGTAGCCCGCAGGAGGCGTGGTGTTACCATCTCGAATTGCATCCAGCCATGCACGGTTGCGTGTGTACGAGACTTGCTTTGCTTTGTTGAGTGTTCCGATATGAGCGTCGAGGAGGTTTCTGAAGCCATCCATGGTTACTAGGCCGACACAATCTTCGCCATCGAAATGGCAATTGTAAGTGTACTTGTGGGTGGCTGCTGTAACGGGAGCAACAGGATAGTTGACTTGAGCAGCCATTTCGAATTCCTAGGAGATATGTTAACGACAGTACGAAAGACAACAGCAGCAATAAGATCAATAACAGCAAACGACAGAACAGAGTGAAGAAAGTTTAGCTACTTACAGTACCACGGATTTTTGTCACTGAAGCGAGAGTACGGAGTAGTGGGTCTGTAGAATGAAGTCTGTCAAGAAGCTGGAGCAGAAGTCGAAGATGGTTCGTATTAGTTCTGAGTGCAATTGAAGTAAGTACGAGTGAGCTTTGACAGTATGAATGGTTAAAAGAATGGTAAGAGAAGGAGAGGAAAGAGCTTTCGGGGGCAGCTCTTATAAGGAGAATAACAAATGGCACCAGCAGCACAAGCCTAGCACCATTATGGGTTGTGGAGTATGTTCACGATAGTACTCCTCAGCGGTTTCCTAGTCTCACAGTCTAAGAAGATGAATCAGAAGGGTACAGAAGCTCTTTATTGGTCCATATCACTGAGCTATTCCCAAAATGGGCGTCAGCATTGATCGGTCGTGCTAAAAGAACCTCCCCGCCACCAGATTTCTGAGTCCTGACACAGCATCGCGAGCTGGGAATGACGTTACACTTGATCAAAAGTGGTCTCTGAGTCAGAAGAGACTCCGCACAGTATCCCGTAGTGTGCTTGTTGAATTTAGAGTTTGAGCCTCTTGCTCCGGTGAGGGAAGGAGCAACGTAGCCGAGCATGAAGTCAAGAGCGAGCCTCCGGTAACCGGACAACGCTCGGCGACCAGAGCTCAGTCCTAGCCATCACCATGAAGATACATGTTATTAGACGTGATAGCAAGCAGGTAATGTTAACAATGCCATCAAGTATACTGAGTTGCTATCAGGAGACGCTATCATCTTCCGAGTCCGAAAGATCCATAGTGAGGTGAACAGACTCATCACTGTCCTCCTCCTCATCCTCCATCGCCGGCGCGATATGGCTAAGCTTAGCGTTGCTGGGCTCTGTAGAGGGTGGCAGCGGTGATGAAAACTTTTCCCTGGCGACAATAGGCTCGATTTCAGTGTCCCCGACATGTGAAGACCCGCCCCAAGGACTGTGGGTTGTCATAGTCCCAACCACCGGTAGTTGACCGCTACCTCCAGCAGCTTGATTGCTGCTTATGGTTGTTTTTGGCGTGTCAATGTGCTCTGCTCCGGTATCCTCAGGCGCCGCATTTTGAGCAACCACATCCTCCATCAAGTCGTCGGCTTCTTGTAAAGACTCCTCAATAAACTCACGACCTTGAGATACTGCTTGTATCTGCCGTAGAATTGGTAGACGTGGCCTCAAAAGAGCTTCAACAGCAGGATCATTTGGGAATTCCCGGCAAAGATGAGGCAAGATACTTGGTAAAGTTTTCCCACTCTTCCTCAGATATGGATTTAGTACACTCGCCAGCATAGCTTCCTTGTTGTGTGCGAGAATAACTGTCTGATCAATCATTGCTCTCAGATATCCTTGGACGTGTTGTTGAGGCAGGTGCGACAGGAATATGGGAAGGAGATCCCTAGCTGCATTGAGAACTTCCGAACCGTTATTGACAGCCACAGTCTCTAAAGCTATGTTATTATGCAGGAACGTGTCGACATTGACAGATGATCCGTTTATGGGAGGCTTTCCACCATCTTCCTGCGCTCTCGGTCGGTAACCGTCTTCTGGCATTGGAAATTCTTTGCAACATGCCCTTATTGCGGGAGTGAGAAGAGCGACAGCGGACTTATCGAGACTGGATCCACAAAGTGGTAAAGTATTGGCTATGAGCTGGTATACTACACAGCGAAACGCCTCATCATGGTGGTGCGATGAGAAGATCCAAACCACCTTGGAAAGGCAACGCCAGGCTAGTGACGTGAAATTATATTGAAGACGGTCGAAAAGTACAAGATAAACCTCTATTGAGACCATATGTACGCTTCTCAGACCAGCCCATAACCCATCTCGTTCATTTCTCTCGATTGCAGGATGCAATCTTATACCGTTATAGTCAGAGCCCCCTTTGGCATTGGTTGGAGGCACAACTGACATCAGTCTAGTCAGCAAGTCGACAATCAAATCGAGGGGTATATTGACAGCAGTTGTAGTGTGATGCACGAAGTGTTCTCTCAGCAGTCTTAGCATGCCTTCAAGCCTTTGAATACCAGCATCGATCCCCTTCCAGGCAGGTAAGTCCTCCCCAGACTTAGCTCCACCATGGACCTCCTGATTGATGTCGACAGATTGGCTAACATATCCCGCTGTAGAATCCCAGTCTTCTATCACGGCACGATACACTTGATCGACCGTGCCATGGATATCTCTTATAAGGGCTCGAATGCCTTTACTCCATTCTTCTCCACTGGTGTTCTTTACAGCAGTTAGATACAGAAGAACAGCGACACGTCGAGCACTTTGACTTAAAGATAAAGGTAAGAACGGTCTGTCACACAGAGTTGGAGCCAGATACGGTCGGATTACGGCCTTGATTTGGTTACCATATGGCCTGAAAATAGTAGGATGTCGGGGAATTAAAACCCAGAAAGATTCAAAAATAGTTCCCACAAGCGAGCATGGAAGTTCCATGACTCTAGCCGATGACTTGGGGGAAATCAGATTTAAGCAAGATGACACAAAGTTTGGCAGGGTCGGCGTAGTGACTTCTCTGACAAGACTCTGGTATTGATAAGTCATAAGATATATGCTTGTAAGTGACAAGACACATAATCTTTTGGTCACCACAGGATCTTGCTTCTGTCAAAGCATCAATCATTTGCTTCCAAGCTGAGAAGATCACTTACCCCTAGAACCAATAGTAACCCTCTCACCCATGACTCGACTCCGCGCAGAACCTCCCATCCCCCAACCGCGACCATGGCTTTGATCAGTACCACTGCAGTAAACCTCCCTTCCGTGCTCTTTCCATGGAGCAAAGTGGAGATCTGAGTCTTGAGCTTATGGACAAGCACCGAGCTCTCTGATGTATCAGACTTGGAACCAGGATTTCCTCCTAAACTGAGAGGAGCTTGACACCGGAACACATTACGTAAAAGAGTTGGTGTTATATTTGGGAGCTGAGCACTTGGAGTAGAGGAGAGCTGATGGCACAAAAGGCGAAGCTCTGGCGGAAGGGACATCTTGAAGGTTTTCCTCAAAATTGTCTGTTAGGGTACAATGGTGTGCTGGCCCTAATGGGTATTCCCGGAACTTAGCCACGAATTTTCTGGTTTTTTGATCATAATATATACTCCAAACATTCTCTAGAACTGTTACTGAGCCCTTTCAAGAAAAGCGTCATTGTCAGTCTCAATTTTGCCTTTGCCAAAACTACATATCATTGGCTGTATAATTTCTCTTCGCCAGCGGAATCGTAATTATTCCGAATTGTTTCAAACTAGCCGGAATCAGAATCCTTGCAAGCTGGCGAGTGACGAAAAGGCACCCCGAGAAAGTTTATATTGCCATTTTGACCACCAAATGGTCAGTGTAAGTCGCGTTCAATTAGCTCTTCACAATGCAATCAGGTTCATGCTAGCATGTCACGCCATTCATTATCTGGCCCTCTTTGAGCTGCCTTACCTCGTGCAGTTCTTAGCAATATGAATGTAAGCCAAGCAAGCAAATTGCTCTTCCTTCCAAAACCTCCTGTGCTAAAATGAGCAGCGAGAACAATCTAAAGCAGTGCGCTACATACAGCTACTTGACCAGGCGCGATGCGACGGCAATTGGGATGCTGTTCCTGAGCTAGTCAGAAAAGTCAGGAAACATACTCCAGAGCGGACCTGTGAGTGTTAAACCCATCTATACTTACAGGCCTGCTCAATTGTGTCTCGCGCACTAGTTGTAAATGCGAAGTTTATGGCTAACTCCATTATGAAGGCCTTGCACTGACAGCGGAATGTGAACATACTATCATGCAAGCTTCCGCAGCTCGAAAGTTCTCAAATGGCCCGAACGCATCAAGTCTTGGCCATCTTATTGCGCCCTTGTCCGAAGCTATCAAGAAGGAAAAATCTTTTGTCGAGGACGAGTTCCAGGCACAGGTCTGTCTTGGGTGGATATACTGGGTTCGCGCAGAGCCTGACATGGCTTGCTCTCATCTTCCAAGCAGTATTGAGCGGGAATTCGCACAACTTGATGGAACTGGTAGGGAGTCTGCGGGGTGGACTAAAGTATGCACTATAAAGGCATCCTACATCAAAGGCACTTCACTGGTCAAGACCGGTGCTCCTGCTGAAGCTCTTGAGACTTTTGAGGCCGCATTACCCATACTCTCGTCCATATCTGCCAAATCCATCGATGGCAGCCGGGAACAGCGCACTTGGACAGAGCTGCTTTTGACCCAATTCTGCATGTTATCAAGTCATACGATTAAGTCGAAGCTATCATCCTTGTTAGAGAGCGAGACATTATCAGCCTTTAGAGCATGGGCTAGCTTCTGGGAACACAGTCAATCTTCATCACCAGTGGGAGGCTATGCTGCCTATTCCGATGTATCTAGACGCCAAATATGGAAGGAGTATTACGCCACCCTGTCAACAATCCTTCAGCAAGGCCTGCCATTTCCAATCACGTCAATGGCAACAGCCTATAATGACTCGTCCACTAGAAGTCAACAACTGGCAGAATTACAACGTGTAGAATCGAAATACGAGGATCTTCTGCTTAGAGAGGTGCAATTCCCCAGAGCCGACCAAACTAGCGACGAGGTTGAGGAATGGGTGAATCTCGTCGTTCAAAATTGGAGAGTGCTTTGCGGAAGCGGCTGGCTAGAGGGGGATCAAGAACAAAGCAGAAAAGAAGCCGTGAGCCGACGTGTTTTAGACATCCTCTACAGAGCAGCTACGAAAACGTTTCACTCGACAGCTATCCTAAGACATTTGTTTACTGTGCATTTGGCAGTTGGAGAATTCGATATCGCTTTCAATGCTTTCGACACATATCTCGAGATCGTCAAGAAAGGCAAAGCCCGGTTTGAGAAAACAGGTGAGGTTGAGAAGAGCCTTGATAGTGATGAAGCTGTCCTCAAGACAGTCTCCGAATGCATAAGAGCACTTTGTCGATATGGCTCAAGAGAAGCCGCCGAGAAGGCCAATAACCTAGCGCAATACTTTGAGGATTGGCTGAGTAAACACCACCCACACACTATGGTTGGGAATGACATGAGTCGTTCTGGAAGTGGTGGACCGATTGTAAATGGAAATGCCTCCCACACGGCAAGCACAATATCTCCACAAGTCCTTGCTATCGCATGGCGCTCTATCGGAATAGCAAAAGCCCAGTGGGCCCGAGTAACATACGACGCCGGATCTCGATCTGACATCCAGATGCGCGCCATTAAAAGCCTTCGTAAGGCACTGTCACCCGAATATAACTGCACAGACGATGTGGAAACATTCTTCGCATTGGCAATGGTATTATCTGAATGTCGAGAATTGAATGCTGCTATTGAAGTTGTGAAAAAAGCTTTATTACCTCCAACTACTCCACCAACTAGCACGACAGGAAATCTGGGGCCATCCAGAGTGCGCTTTGCCAGGGAAAAGTCATTAATACCCCTCTGGCATTTGCTCGCACTACTCCTTAGTGCCAGACAAGAATTCACAACCGCGGCACGGGCTTGCGAAGGCGCCTTCGAACAATTTCAAGATCCGAAGAATCTTTTTGGTGACGTTCAACTAACTGGCACGTATCGAAGCGAACATTTGAATCTGAAGGATATAAGGGAGAAGTCTTCATCTCAGAGCAGGGGAGTCGTGGATGATATGGATGACTTTCAAAAAGAGACGGTTCTTGAGGTTAAAATGACACAGTTGACGCTCATCGAGATTCTGGAAGGGCCAGAAGTAGCTGTAAATGCCAGTGATGAGCTGCTAAGCTTGTACACCCGACTCTTTGGGGAGCCACGACAGCCCGTAGCCCCCGCTCCCAAGACGGCCCAGACTCTCCCCCCTCACAGCTCTGCGGGAACTTTAAGAAGCATTAAAGGGAGTCTATTCGGAAGGTCGCGTCCATCAATTCGTAAGTCATCAGTAACTCGTGGAAGAACATCACCAATCAGCGAAAAGTCGACACTTCCTGCACGCCCGCAGACTTCGCAGACTCACACGAGTATAATAAGGAGGGGACCTACTATTCATGTTACCAATGAAAATGGTGGTACGACTAGTCAATCTCATCACGAAAAGTTGCACAAGCGGCGTAGCGCGAGTCTGTCGAGAAAGAAGAGTCATTCAAGCGTTCGCCATCGTAGTACAAGCGAAGGTCCGGTGCGTACGGAAAATAGGACGCCGTCAGCGGCAGATGTCACGGAATTTGACCATGTACGACGACAAGAAGATAAATCTATGCCTCTAGGAGAGCGTGAAAATGCAGAGCAGACGTCGGACGCCACCGATTCTGGTCAGATTGGACGAGCCATCTCACCCGGACATTCGTCAGTTGCTTTGTCAATTGCTCATGATGGCCCCCAACGATCCTCGTCGAAACGTTTACCATCAACTGCTCAAAATATGCCACAGGAAGAGGAGCCTCTGAAGCTGAATACTGCAGCTCAACAAGATACTCGTTTGCCGTACATAAAATCCCGATCTTCGTCAACCAATTCATATACTCAATTTTCTAAGGAGCAGGAGCGACGACGCCGAATAGAAATCCTAATAAGAGTGTGGCTTCTTATCGCGGGGTTCTATCGACGAGCCGAAATGTTTGAGGATGCTAAGGGTGCCATCGACGAGGCCTATAAGCTCGTTGAGAATCAAGAAATTGACGTATCCAAAGACACTTCGGGTAACGTAACGATACAGAATGGTGGTTGGGGAAGTACAAAAAGCGTCGAGGAATTATGGGGCGACGTTTGGTCTGAGGTAAGTCCAAAAGCCATAACCTTTCTGAGTTTTCAGCTGATTGCTATGCAGCGCGGTTATCTATCAATCGCGAAAGAATTGCCATACACAGCGTTATCGGACTTTGAGGCGGCCCTCACTCACTATGCTGATCATCCCTCGGCAATTGTTGGTCTATCAAATATCCTACTCGATATCTACACTAAAATTCTTCCTCCGACTCCATCCCTTCCATCCCTTCCATCTATTGGGGCCCTAAGTCTTCTCAATACTCCTTCGCAATCAATAGTTAATACCTCGACATTGCGCCAAGATACAACATCACCTTATACGACGGCATCTGCAACTTCATCCACCCTACCGACCCTACAATTCGGACCTCTCGGCCTCGCAAATCATAATCAAGCCACTGCTCCACTTAAGTCCTCCAACTCTGAGGTACCGGACTCAACCGCTCTCCTCGATCGCCTTGCTGCCCGCGACCGCGCTTATGGCCTTCTATCAGGACTCACAAAGCTAGGCAGCGGTTGGAATTACTCTGAGGCCTGGTTTGCGCTCGCTCGAGCGCAAGAAGAGGCTGGACTGGTTGATAAGGCACGAGATGCTCTATGGTGGTGTGTCGAGCTAGAAGAGGGAAGAGGAGTCCGGAGTTGGAATTGTGTTAGTGCAGGAGGATATGTTTTATAGAAGATTTAGTGCGATATGCTTGAAGACAAGAACCGGTGTATGATTAGAGGGTATTTAGTGGCTATGAGCTTTGCTTTGCTGCCTTAGACTATGAAAAATATGCATGTATTGACATATCTTTACATACAGAAGCATCCGTAAATGATCCCATATAGTGTGATAAAAGGTATCCGAATCCCTGGAAAGCAGTCCTTAGGTAACGACAGAAGAATATAACATGATAAACAGAAGGAGGTAGGTCACGCGTGATTGCAACGTAAACTTGTCTGATGCTCATTATCCAAGTGAGTACGAATATATTAGTGTACACACAAAAGATGACTGTGAGCCAGACACAGAAGAAAATAATAATGCCAATGCAGCCAAATTATCTCTAGTTTGAATAGGATGTAATCTTCCTAGAAGATCGCACAGGGCCATGCCTCGTAGATCTCCAACGACGCTCGACATATAGAGACGGGTTAACGTCGCACCCTCACCAAGAATTGATTTTTCCTGACGTACATGAGCAGCCTCTTAACTTTTACAGTCGACCATCTGTTAATGTTCGCTTTCCTATCGCTATTACTGTATGTTGTCAATATCAATACTGCTGTCGTTATATTATTCCTTTGGTACCCGCTCTCTTCTCTGTCGATGTATGCTCAATCTCCACGCACCTACCGACTTTTGCCCTCTCATCCACAGCCCTGTTAAGTTCTACAACTGTGTCTCCCATTTGGCGACTGAAATCTATGATGCGGGGAATACGTCTGCCGTGAAATATACTGCCGCGGCTAGTCTTGTCTGTCGTCGAATATATTGCTACCGTATCAGCTATAAAGGACGGTTTTAGCTGGCAGACTAAGTTCTAATTGCTCGGGCAGATGCAGTCACCGCCGCGATGATGGGATGAAATGTTGGTGAAGCTTTTGGGGGCTTTTGTGAGTTTGATATGCGAACTCTCCGTTATGCGCAAGACAACTTCTTTAAAGTCTGTCGCTCCATCACCATCGCATTCACTACAAGAAACGTCTTTGTTGACCGCGATTAACCGCTCTAATGACCTGGTCTAACCATAGACTTGTTCCATGCAATACAATCCTGAAACTTAACTCCATTTCCTCCAAAAATATCTAGAGCACTCCCAATTGTGAGATCAACCTTTCCTTTGCTTAGGCTTTCAACTTTATCGAGATCCTCTAAATTTCTACCGCCTCCTGCGTACGTCACTGGGATACTGCACCATCCTGCCAGTCTTTTTACCAAATTCTCGTCTATTCCCAACTGCAAACCTTCATTATCAGCTGCATGGATGAGGAACTCTGAACAATATGGTTCAAGAGATTTGATCGACTCTGGTAAAGATTAGTCTATGCCCGAAAAATAAATCAAGGTCGCACATGCCCTCATTGACTTCCATGTCTGTGACTGTCTGCCACTTATTCATAGCAACGAACCATGTGTCATCTTTCCCGCGACAGCTGAGGTCGATAACAAGTTTATTCCTATCCCCACCAAGACTAGCTAGGACAGCATCAAGTCGTTCTTGAGAGAACTTCCCAGATGGAAAGAGGTAAGAAGTAATGATAACCTACTACTATACATCAGCAAAGTCAATCGACAAATGAATTTAAATTTGACCATAGAAAGCTTCTGAAGTGAAAAAGCATAAGATCCATTGCCATGTATAATAGACACACCTTCTCAGCACCCCACTTAATCCATTGCGCAGCATTGACATCCGTAATACCGCCGCCCACCTGCAAACCCCCTCTCCATTCCGCCAGTGCCTCCTTTGCAGCTTCCTCATTACCTGGTCCTAACATTATGACATGAGCTCCGGTCAAGTCATTGTCTTTGTAAAGCTTCGCAAAATGACCAGCGGGTAATTTCGAGACATAATTGGTTTTCAGGTCTGCAGATACCGTGGTCAGAGTGCCGCCAACGATCTGCTTGACCTGACCAGAATGAAGATCAATGCATGGCCTGAATCGCGTCATGGCCAGAGTATAAGTATTGTCGATGGTTCGGTTCGGGGCGGCCGTTGGAGGGGTTGTCGAAAGATTGGCAGGGGTGCGGAATATTCCGCTCCAGTTTGGGAAATGTTGAAAGTTTAAAGATTTCTATGAACTCGTTATTAAACTTCGCAATGGCAGCTACCCTTGGGAAAAGAAAGCGGCAGAGCACGGAAACTATTCGGAATACAAGGGCAGCCTCAGAAGAGTCTTCGGAAATCCAGAATGAGGATGTTCAGGATGTGTTTCGGCGGCACTTCGAAGCGCATTTCAAGCCCCTCTCAACCGTTAAAAAGACCGTGAATATAGTTGAGGAAGCTATAGCAGACGGGGATGGAGAAGAATCCGAGTGGGGAGGCATATCAGAACCTGAGGGTATACTTGAAGATTAACTTTCATGAGCAGAGGTTGACCTTCACAGGTGCTGGGCAGGTCGAAATCATCGAGCACACAGCAATACAGACCTCTTCAACAATGTCCAAAGATGAGCTCAAAGTATTCATGGTGAGCTCCTTCTCAAATCCTTACACTGTGATAATGGTTAATAGTTGAGTAGAGTGCGAAGCCACCAACAGATAACCCTATAACCTCACCCGCATCTAAAGTATTCCTAGTAACAGCGACAGCAAAAGATGACTTGGACGAAGCTGCCAACCTTAAGAAGGATCTCGCCCTGCAAAGACTACTTGCTGAATCACATCTGCTTGACTCCTCAAGTAGCATAGATATCAGCGGTGTCAATCGACATAAAGCTACAGATCTACGACTTCAGTCACTTGGTGCCAAAACCTCCATCTTGAGGCAAGAAAAGATGCCAATGTCACATCGAAAAGGCATCATATCGAAGCAAAACGAACGGGAAGAGAAACGGAGAAGGGAAGCTCGTGAAAATGGTATTATTCTCGAGAAAATCAAAGGAGGCACGAAAAGCCAGAAGCAGGGCAGGAGGGATAGAGGGATAGGAGGTCCTAGCGTCGGCAAGTTTTCTAGTGGCACATTACGGCTAAGTAAGAAGGATATATTTGATATCGAAGGCCCGAGGCAGATGTTCTCGCCGAGAGGCAGTAGAGGAAAGGGAGGGGGAGGCAGAGCCATGAAAGGCCGTCGCTGAAATCGCTATAACCAAGCCTTGGTATCTGCTTGCCAACTGAGTGACGATGTTTATACTCGTGGCTGCTAAGATAATATAGGCCAATACAGAAACAGCATGAACGATGTATAACAAGGGGATTGGCAATGGGCTGGTGCATTTGATCAAGAGATGAGGACATGGCGTTATGGTCGTGCTGGTGGTAGAAATCTTAAAATTCCATGCGAAAACGATGATTGATTCTGGCAAACTTTGGATCTGAGGCAGATTTGGGAGGAAAGCAAGATTAGAGCATCGAAGGGATCATGGAGCAAAAGCAACAAGCTGCACAACAATTAAGACAGCAACAACCGGCAAGGACGAGATGAGAAAGCTAAGCCTCTTGCTCTTCGACACCCCGCCTGCAAGTCGCCAGATCAAGTTCATACTAAGGATGCGGTTCTTTGTTCATAGCAAACAGAGATTCGAACAGCATCCAGCATAAACATATTTTATCTGCAAACTTCCATCAAAATTGCCACGTGAACGACTCATGGGAACGGGAACGGGCACGTGCTGCACATACGCAAGACCACAGCGAATTGTCCCGAAACCTCTCCGTGTAAACTTCCAGAAGTATGTTCTATGCCAGCCTGTTCGCTTATCCAACGAGTTTCAGAGTACATGTCGTACAGTACACCATCTCTGTATCTATATCGGGCCACTGAACATAGCCTGTTGCGGGGAGGTTGAAACAGCTCCAAGTAAGGTACCGGTACTTTAATCAATTGCCGCCATCAACATTCCCAAATAGGCTCAGCGGTAGCATTCGGTCACCCAAACGCGGGGTTTCTCTAGCCACACACCGGTTTTGACGTCAAGATACATATGGCTATGGCTTTTTGAATCACAGTTTCAACTCCGAGTGACATGCCTGGCAGAATCTTTAAGCGGGCTGCACGACAAGTGAAACAGGCACTTCTCGCGGCTCATTGGTGGAATGTATAAATGCCTTGCGGAACGTATATTCATGCGAACGCCACGCTCATCCAATTGATGTTGGTCGGCCTAAATGCGCCCACCCGGCGAGACGCTTTGCAGCACTCAGCTGGATCAAGAATAGATACGGTCTCAACCGCCTTTGAAGTATCGTGAGGGTGATCCAGATAGATGATCGGTTACTATGTTCCTGCGAAACATATTAGGTGAGTTTCCGAAAATAAACCTTCGAAAGATCATCCTGCCGCTGAATCTGCAGCCAATGCTCAATCCTGAGCGACTAGAACCAAAGGTGACCCAGCCACCCGAAGGCCGGACGAGCATCTATGTTTCAGAAGACGATCAAACAGGTACGCCCAACCTCAAGCGGGATCACGAATTCTGTTCCTAGAGCAAAATGCAAAAGCCGATAGGTATGCCGCGCTCGATTGGGTAATCTCCTCCACACAGCGTGATGAAAATAAGCCGTATCATGAGATGGCAGGCGTGGTGTTCTCACGGATAAGGCCAGGGTTCATGGCTTGAATGCAGCAACAAAACCAAGATTCCAAAGGGTACAGACAAACATGCTATCGTCGCGCCCTACGCTACCATTATTGCTACCCACCATTGTCATTATCATGAGACCTTGCCATCGCCTTAGCTCCGTATGTTACCGTAGATATATCATTTGGAGTAGTTTAAGCATACGCTTCCTATGGTAAGACAGTACGAAAACCCAAAAAGAGACAGGCTGTTGGCTACGTTTCTAGGCTGTCAACCCTGCTCTGAAGTGTTTCTCGGAAGCGCGTGACAACCCTCTTGCATGAATCGAAAATTCACGCTTTATTCCTGGATCACCAAGCAAATGGCTCAGTCGACGAACAGAAGATCATTTTGTCGTTGATGCATCCGTTCACTTGAGCATCTTGTTTGGCTGATAAAAGTAGGGTCGTGGCCATCGGAGGTCCGTCAAATCTGAAGCAAGCCGAAGGGACCCTCAGGAGCGTTTCAAATTTATTACTACCCTTGCCATTGTCTCGTCGACTGGACTCGAAAAGTTCTAGCCACATTGCGCGCATCGCCGGATCAAATTCTAAACTGGCAGGTGATTGCAATTGGACGAGCAACACGAAGTTATAGCAGCGACGAAATCATTGCATCGCAATATACAGCTCACGAAAAGAGGAATGAGCATACAGTGCTGAAGTAAGACAGTGCGAAGGTGGCGTGGATAGAGTTTGTCCGACTGTGACCTTACGGTGGAACGAGTCTGAGGCCGAGCACGATAAACTTTCCACGACCCAAGCCCAACGCGCAACCACCTTTGATTACCATTTTCTGCGGCGCAAAGAGCTCTGACGGTGTGAATAATCTAGAGATCTTGTGTGAAGTACCACAGCTCTTGCCTATACAGTTTGTCAGTCGCTGGTCTCCCCGATTTTCCTCGTATTAATGCTCATTTGCATTAATAGACATCACTACGTAGCCCCGGAGCACAAAGTCCCTCGCCTGCACATGCATACGCCACACACATCTCTACGCACATCCCAGGTAGACTTATGCTTACCATCGACACTCTAGAGTCCAAGCAAGCCGAAAGGGGCACACGCGCTACTGTTGCGGAGATTAACACAGTCCCCTACTGAGACCACCGCTTCGCAAAGAAAAGCAAGTAGAAAGAGTCAGACAGAGACTGCCCATCTTGACCGGGGCACTCTGAATTTTCGGTTTTTTTTTTTTTTTTATTAGAAGTCCTGCCACCTGTCCTGTGCGTAGTTCTTATCAGGACGATCATTCGAATTATTTTTGTGAAGCTTGGCGGTCAACAACGAAAAAAGCCCCTGACCTGCGTTTTGTAAGGCCTTTCCCGTATACCTCCTTGGGCGCCTGTTTCCAATTCTCGCCTAATATTCAGAATCTGCCTTGGTTCAAGTGGTTGTACGGCCCCTGGCAAAGCTGCGCTCCTTCGACCGGCGCGCGCCCTCTATTCGCTGGACATCCCCGTCGGATGTGTGGCCCCAAGAGGCGGAGGCCAACACACACACCTTGTCTCTCATTCCATTGCCATTTTAAGCAAAGCATCGAAGCGCACGCACTCCCTCTTTTTTAGCGTCGTCGACCGGCATCGCCTCGTATGGACTTTTCTTACTCGCTCTTTCGTTCTCTCGGGTCACCATTAGCAAGGCCTAGCCGGCCTGCACCGCATCCTAGACCAGATCCCCTGCCTTAGTAGCCCATAGCACAACCAATTCTACTCCGCTCTCATTAAACCCCCGTGTCGTCCGCCATTTCTCAAACTCTTCTGAAGTTCTGTTTAAGTCTCTCTTTCTTGTCGCAGGTCCGTACCTCGAAAGCTTCACGTCTCCCCTCCTAGCCGATCGAGACGTAGCCTGTTTGCAATAGACCCATTGCACGGCTTCTCTAGTCCAAATTTTCGACGGCTCTTCTTTTCTATCTAATACCTCGAGGGTTTTCGCTTCGGGAGTTGAGTCGAGTTGATTGAGAAACTCGCGGGCTGGTCTCGAAACTCCTCGAACAATATACGCTTCAGCATACTCTGGTCGGAGGCAGGCCCTTCACTATTCCATATCCACTACATCCTTACCACACAACAGTCGCTTCATCTTCTTGTGCATCAAATTTCCTGGTCGGCTCCTGCTCCCACCGTGTCGCTGATCATACAAACCTTGACTGGCCATTGCTGTTGATCCTGACGCAATTAGCCTTGTATGTTATCGGTGTTTCGATTGATCGACATTGAGAGCATCTTATTGAAGGCTCATTGATTCCGAGTCGCGATTGTTTCGACTCCGGATTGAATGGCCCACATGATGTATTCACAAAATCATGCCCCAATGGCGCCGCCTCAAAAACCAGAGACATTCATGCTCAGCAGTGAAGCCCAACAAAGTCTGCCACAGGATGCTCAAGTAGCTTTGCAGCAAGTCGACAATCGTAAGTCGTCGGTGCCCATTCAATTGCAAATGTTAATCTAATATCCTACAGTGAAATATTTCCTCATCTCAGCACCTGTCGACTGGACACCAGATCAATATATTCGACGGTTTCTTTTGCCCACCGGCGAATATGTTTCATGTGTATTATGGTATGTTTTTTGTGTCAATTGCTATCTGGGAACGGGCGAGGCTAATTGCTCGATAGGAATAATCTCTTTCACATTTCTGGCACGGATATTGTCCGGTGCCTTTCTTTTCGATTCCAAGCATTTGGTCGCCCCGTGAAGAACTCGAAGAAATTCGAGGAGGGTATCTTCTCGGACCTGCGAAACCTGAAATCTGGCACAGATGCCTCTCTCGAGGAACCAAAGAGCGGCTTCCTTGACTTCCTGTATAAGAACAACTGCATTCGAACGCAGAAGAAGCAGAAAGTCTTTTACTGGTACAGTGTGCCTCATGACAGACTCTTTCTAGATGCTCTTGAGCGAGATCTCAAGCGTGAGAAGATGGGGCAAGAGGCGACGACCGTAGCAGTTAGTGAACCGGCCTTGTCTTTCGAATTTGACTCTTCGCAGTCTCTCTTTGAGCAGCTCACAAAGGCTCAGCAAGCCAATTCTTCATCATTCTCTGCCCAACAGCAGTCATATTCACAGTCCCAATCCACATCGCCAGTGATGCGCGCAATCGATTCAATGCCTCCTCCGTCGATGATTCCTCAAATTCCACAGGCAATGGCGCCATTGCCTGAGGATATGTCCCAAATGACGTTCAACCACATGAGCATGGGACCAACAATGGCTCAGCAGGTAGTCAAGAGAGAGTCGGATTTCACCCGTACTCAATACAATCAAAATGGTATTCCAATCTCTCAGACGCACCAACGGCATGCTTCCATGCCGGCATACGGACTGGAGTACTCCCCAGCTCCTTCGTTTGTCTCATCGCACTACGAAGATTACAGTAACAGAGGGATCTCATTTGAACCTATCACTCCTCCTCAACAAGCCTTGGGGATGGGAGCAGAGCCTGCATACATTGCAAATGAGGAAACTGGTCTCTATACCGCTATCCCGGATCATATGGGAGGCGTCAATGGGCTTCACGGCATGATGCAGCTACCACCGTCGAATCTGTCAGGCCCACAATTCTCACATGTTACTAGGGGATTTGGGACAAACAATGTCTACTCTGTCATTGAGGGTTCTCCGACCTACAAGCAAAGGCGGCGGCGTTCTTCCATTCCGCCTGGAATGAATGGTGCAATGGCTACATCAAATGGCCATACTCACCAAGCTCATCGTCCCTCAGATCTGAGACGCTCGGTTTCTGCATCCGTTGGACCTGTAGCAGAGGGTGATGAGTCTGGAGATAACTCTCCTCCAGGATTGAGTTATTCCAGCCAAGTTCACCAGATGGCCCAGCACCACAAAGAGCTTCTGGAGCTCTCACGACACGGGACACCACTGTCCACGGTGGAAGGCAGCCCAGGGCTCAACCCAATGACTCTCCACCAACAGCATGACTTCAGCCAATTATCCAATGATGATGCAGGTGATAGATCACTCCAGGACTCACCTCAGAGGCAGCACATGAGTGGCCACGGAGTCGTTCGACGAGCTCGTAGTGCGACAATGATGGAGCTTGGCAACCCATACCCACAAAAGTCACACTCTTGCCCAATCCCCACGTGTGGTCGCCTCTTTAAGCGGTTAGAGCATCTAAAGCGGTAAGAATCTATTTTCGTTTGTCGGCTACGTCTCAGATCTAGCCGCTGACTTGTATCCAATCAGACACGTGAGAACGCATACCCAGGAGAGACCCTACATTTGCCCTCACTGTAACAAAGCCTTTTCTCGCTCAGATAACTTAGCACAGTATGTCTTATCTCTTCATTATACCCAGTGTCATATTTCTTTGCGCATGGCGCTAACGGATTGCTTTTCAGACATCGTCGCACCCATGAGCGAAGCGATGGCTCAGACGGTGCCTACGGTAGCTATAGCGGCGAAGAGGAAGAATACGAGGGTGAGGACCAACTTGGGTCTCTTGAGGAGGCCTCCCCGAACTCCGAGAACGGATATCTTCCGACTAGCATGAGTCAGAGCTTTAGCGGCATGCAGACCATGTCTATGATGCCAGGTACCGGCATGGCAGCACCAAGCCAGCTCATCAATGCGAACCATCTGTTGCAACAACAGATATAAGCCATTCATCTGTCCATCGCTATATGTTCTACATGTCGGCTCAAACATGTCATCTAAAGCAACGTTTCAATTTTCTTCTATGGTCACCACTAGACAGCATTTCCTCTGTACTCATTTTATTGCATAGCATTGCTTGCGTTTCCTTTAAAACACTTCGACGAAATTTTTACCTCCCGCTGTCTACAAGAATCGAGCACCACACATTTCCACGATGATAAGACGACCTTGTTGGTTTTGCACATAGGTTGCAGGATTTTACTTGCGGGTTTGGAGACATGGCTTCAGTGTGCTCTTCGTTTCCCTATAAAAGAGATAAGGGAGCGAATTGAGCATCTGATCGGGGCGGCTTGGTGGCAAGGCATTTTTGTATAAATATGTTCGAGGAAATATAGAGACTCTATACCCTTGCTTCATTTGACTTCATTGAATGGCTTGATGACCAAGATGAAGAAGCGTTTTAGTCCCAGCCTTCCGTAAAGATCGGCGCACTGTAGGCAAACCCAATCTCGAGCCTCGAAACTTATGCAGTGCAATTGTACAATCTGCAGTCATTCTTCTCGTAATTATTCCTTTCTCATTATCCCCTCTATTCCAGCCATGCTATCCCATTTTGAAAGGACATAACAATGTCCTTGTCTGTTCCTCATTCTTCACTCGTCGGCTCGGCCTCATAAAATAGCGTGTCACCCAAAAGCCGGCGTCTCTCAGCCACTTCGTTCGCTCCTTTCTTTCGATATGTTGTTAATTCCTCCGTAGCCGGAATTCTTGAAGATGAACTGTAGTAAAAGCAGCCATACTATGAAAGCAAAGGAAATTTATACTCAAAATGCGAATGGGATAGCTGATATGCCGAACACTAGTTTGCCAGTTACTCTAAAGGTTAGATATGGCTTAGTGATTGAAAAACTTAAGTGGTTGTATGCAAGGTACCACACCTTTCCACGTACTCGTACCATCCGGCCCGAGCCGTCCACACGTACCCCTCACCATTGACTTAACCTGCGATGATGTAATGCTATGGACATGGACATGACAAACCATTATTAATTCATAATCTCCTGTTCTCCTTTTCTCGTTCAATTCGGTTTCAGTCAAGACACCACCAACTCGCCTCGGCCGAATCACTTCCATTGAGCCCACGACACCATGCCTCCAAGCCCACACGTCCTTCTCCTCGGCGGGCACGGCAAAGTCTCCCTCCTCCTAACTCCCCTCCTCCTCTCTCGCTCCTGGCGCGTAACATCCGTCATCCGCGACCCGGCACAGAAAGCCGACATCCTAGAAGCAGGCAAGGATAGGCCTGGCAAAATCGATGTTCTAGTGGAGAGTCTCGAGGAGGTCAAGAGTGATAGTGATGCTGCGAGCGTCCTGGAGAAGACAAAGCCGGACTACGTAGTCTGGAGTGCTGGTAGGTCTTGTGCTTCCATTCCCCCTCCCCCCCAAAAGAAACTTGAATATAGCTTTGAATTGCCAATAAAATTGAAATAAGTCGTAACATTCCAAAACAAAAAACAGGAGCCGGCGGAAAGGGTGGTCCTAGTCGCACATACGCCATCGACCGCGACGCAGCACGACACTTCATCTCCGCCTGCGTAAACTCCTCTACCGTCCAAAAGTTCCTGATGGTCTCTGCCATAAGCATTCGGCGGAAGAGAGCGGAGTGGTGGAATGACGAGGATTGGAAGGCCGTGGACAGGATGAATACGCAGGTGCTACCGGCCTATTATAAGGCGAAGTTGGCAGCCGATGAGTTGCTGACGGTGTTGGCGGAGCGAAAGGGGTTTCAATATATCATTTTGAGGCCCGGGGGACTGACGGACATGCCAGCTACGGGGAGGGTGGCGTTGGGGAAGACGCGGGGGTATGGGCAGGTAAGGAGGCTATGCCAATCTTTTTGTTCTAAAGCTCTCTTAGAATCATGTGATTAATAGACACAGGTGACGAGGGCAGACGTAGCGGATGTGGCGGCAAGGTTGTTGGAGGCTCCGGGTGCGAAGGGCTGGTTTGACCTGTTAGAGGGAGACGAGGACGTTGGTGAGGCTGTCGAGAGGGTGGTAAGGGACAAGATCGATTGTAGGGACGGAGAGAGTTTGGAAGAGATGGAAAAGGATATTGCATGAATTTGCCAAATAAGAATTTAATCTGATACACTTTGGCGTCTCACATAATTGTGATTATAGAATGCCATATGTTTGCCACGTGTGACCTGAAGGATCAATTTATGTCCACCCCGTAACTGGGCACATAAGTACCTTTATTCCGACGATCTTTCCTCTCTTGGGTCGATTGTCCCCACTTATTGCCTACCTCATATACTTTGATTCAAAACACCTTGCTAACACCGAACCCGCCGTTGCTTGCCAGCTATATGACACTGGGTCCAAGGTTTTCAAAATACAATAAAATGCCCGAATCAGAAAGATGTCCACTGCGCCAGCTATCGAAAGAGTAAAACAAGGTGAGAGTAAGCTTATTCGCACGAACCCTGATGTCGCAACAACGGCACAAGACGCTTACGTGGGGGCGGTTCTACAAGCCAAAGATCCTCAAGATCCTCATTCACTCCGAAAGTCCTTTCATGGGCAATCTGAAGGTCGGGCGGCAGGCTCCAAGCTAATTTGTCGTTCCGCAGCCAGAGGCGCATGATGTGTCGGCGACTTAGTGCACTGTCCTGGAATGCTTTGCGGCCGTGCACGATCCCGAAGTTGTTGATGAATTGGATGTCACCTGGCTGGCTACGAATGGAGATCGAGTGCTTGACAGCGATGAAGTGGATCGCATCTAGGGCTTCCGCTTGGGCAGCTGAGAGGGGAGGGATGTTGGAGGGGCGGGGTGCTAGGAGAGAGCCGGCTAAGGTGCGGCGGGAGAAGCTGAGAATGAGCTTGGAGTCGTGAAAGAAAAGGAGTGGCCGGAAGTAAAAGGGAGGGTCGCGGCCGAATCTAGTTTAGTGTGAGTGATACGCCTTTCAATTGTGAAGGGGCATGCTCACGTGTCGAAAGGCCAGTCAGGCTTTGCTAATATCTCGATGAGGTCGGGTCGAGTCGCTGCAAGTTCATTGTAGACTGTCCATGCAGATGCAAGCAAGCTCTCGCCACCTATGGCTGAGTCACTGAGCTTATAGAGAGCCAATACATCAGCGTGGACATCTGAATGGAAAGGCTGCCATACAAATGTTGTTAGTCGTAGAATGGTGTAGGTCCAATTCGAGGTGCTCACTGACCTGACTAGAGTTGGTGTCTTTCGACAGACGATTCCTTATTGGTATGTCTGTCTCAGGCTCATCCCTGATGTGGACTTATTTCACCTTAGTATATGACCGCTACCATGTCTTGACTACCCTTACCTAAGATATTGCCGTTTTGATCTTGTCGACCACGTCGCTCAGCTATGTAGCTTGAAAGGCCAAGAAACACAATAAGATTATCTGCCGGCGAGTAAAGTTTAGGATCCAAACCGCGGATGACGCAGAATCCTCTGCCGCTATGAACTTCGATACAGAACTCCCACAGTTGATGTTTAAGGGTCGGCAAGGGGAAATTTTGGATGCACACTTCATTAAACCCTAGGTCTAGGGCTGCTCATATGTCAGCGTGGAGCAACGGCAACATTCTAGATCCGACCTTTAAAGTGTTGTAGAGCTTCGTAAACTTCGGCTTTCTGAAAGTCTTGTAGGTGAAATGTATATTGTGCTTCGTCTATATTACGAGTGCCGCTCCACACTAAGTCACCCCTTATCTCTCGAGGAAAACCATCGGGCAGAGACGTTGAAAACCCACCCACCCGATGTCTAGCAGCCTCTCGAGCAAGATATGCTTCATAGTCAGGCTGCCATCCGATCCTAGCGGGATCAAGAGCTTCTTTCGTGCCAGAAACATTGAGCTGGTGGTCACGATATCGCTGACAAAGAGATCTTGGGTAGAAAGGAAGTACATCTGGCGAAGTGCCAGCCTCGTCGGACATTTGAGATGGAGCCATCCGGGCATACAGTAAGTAGAAATGATCTGTAAAGTTATTCCACATAATACGAGATTTTACACATAGTTTGAGGTGTGTATGATATTATACCTACTCAAAATGAGGGAGTTAGAGCGCGGGGAACGGCAACGCTCTTGGATATGGAGGTGCGGCTGACGGCCTCACGCCATTGCCTCCTTGGGTTGGCTTATCTAAAGCCTCTGAGCCATACATATCCTGTATGGATTGACCTATAAAAGCCGTATAACTAGGCGTGGCCTACTGTCACGGATTGACTCCCGGGAATTGGCCTGATGCATGCCTTGGCCAATAAATGATATGGCACATGACCTCCAATGGTTGCAGCTGGCGCTTTGGTCAGCGATGTCACATGATTGATACCTTTGTGGGTGGTGTGATTTTCCCAGATGTAATCGACTTGGGATTTCCGGTACGGGAACTGGCCTCGACTATATAGCTATTTTCCTACAGTAAGATTAGGTATTCTCATACGACCGAGGCCTAGATTGCTACGCAATTCGTCCGATGAGGTGTTGACCTCAAAGTAAGCTAGCTGCTTACTCCATCCTGCCTCCCATGTGGCCGGTGGTGTGTAGACGTGGCTAGTTGGTCTTATACAACGAATGAAAGCTTTGGATTTTATCCCACTCGTAAGGACACTTGGTGCCCGACAATTCTATCCGCGCTAGCCTGTTCTGGCAATGATAATCTGAGATTGTAGAGAAGCCTGACAGAAAATCAAATTTATTAGACAAAGGACCTCTAGACTGCTAATATGTCTAAGGCCTCTATGTGAGTTCTTCTATATAAGCTGGAATGGTGAATTTATAACTAGGAATGGTCTTGTTCCGAGGTGGATGTTGGAAGCTCAGGTCATTTTGCGTCGACTTTTGGTCGACGAAAGATCATTGCCTGAGCAATTTGGCGCGGATAACAATTCTCGGCGGCACGAGTGATACGCGCGAGGCGCTTCCCTCTTCAGAACCGGTGAAGCTGCAAGATGCAGACCGGTCATGATGCAGGTTGAAGATCTCTACTGAGTCAGAACACCGAAACGCCACATGACGTTGTTTTCTGGGAACGTTGAATTGTTGGGTACCATGACGTAAAGTGACGGAAAACAGGGTCTTTGATAGTGTGCTGTCAAAATTGCAATTGGACCAAGATACGCGCCCCTGGCATGGGACACACTGCTTCCACAGGAAGGGATCGAGTGCTGATTGTCTGCCTTGTCATATGTACATGTCACTATATACCCGATCATTCCTCATATAAGGCTCTTTCAGGGTTTCGTAGCTGCCCAAGTTTGTTGTGAATTTAAGGACGTTTCAATAGTGAATTAGAATTATCATGGTTTGGCATACCTTATACATGTTCACTGGCAAGAGCAGCGGAGCGCTTTGCTAATTTATCTTCATTTTTCAGGCTGTTTCACTCAAACGTCCGTATGGCGGTTCAATTGCGAACATGGCACGCACCAAGAGAAGCAAACTGGATCAAGATAATATAATGCTCTCCAAGGAGGACGCAATGACTATTCGTCGAGCTTGTAGGATTATAGAGCAACAGTCGGGCCTCCAACGCGCTGCTGCACAACGAGGTGACATATCAGCCGGTTATCTTTCGCACTTAGAAAATGAGCATGTGTTAGAGGGATGGAATAGAATACAGGGGCTTCAAAACCAAAGCTGGGATGCAAGTCAATCGCTCACGCCTTCGTCCTACATCCCGACTCCTCCCCGGACAAGTTATGGTCCTCAGAACTCTGCAGGAATCGGCCCTTCCTCTCTTTCGATATCTGGCCCGACCGTACCAAACATATTACCTGATGCTTATAGCGATTACAATTTCGATAATATCACAGATTTTGGCTTGCAGGACCCAACACTCGAGGGTATACTAGCCGAGCCGCTCAACATGGTTCCCATGACGGTTCTCGACAATGATAACTTGAACAGACATAGCAATCGCTATCCAGAAGACCGCCAAAACTCGAGTGACAACGGTAGTGATAAAAATGATTCAGGAAGACAGCACCGGAAACGATTCACGGCCATAGAGCGAGAGGAGACTGGAACCACTGGAAAGCTCGTTGCTTGCATTCGATGTCACCAACAACGCATTAGAGTAGGTAAGCATCTTTTTCAACGGCTACGTACTAACTTGTCCACCAGTGTGAATTTGATCATGACAACCCTCATGGGCCCTGCCAAGCCTGCATAAAAGCCATAAATCAAAAGATGTACAAGCTTCCTTGTCTGCGTTATAAGGTTGGAGATACAGTATTGTTCCGTGAGGGGAATTCTCCTAGCCTGGCTTGGTCCAAGAGATGGGGCAATATGAAAATAGCTGATGTGACGGGATGGGAGTCTCCCGAAATAAAATTCATCGAGGTCAGTCATGGGTTTTGTCAGGATTCTATCAAACTCGAGGTTAGGAAATTTATCCCGGAAGGTGGGGATGTACTTGAAAGGAAGTGGGTCGATGGACAGGTTCGAAAGACTAAAAGAGTCGAGCCTTATGCGATCGTAAACATGACACGGGCCGCTCAGGAAGTGAAGAGATATATATCTGAAAATGTTTATTCGTGCCTGACCACCTTCTTGGAGGATCACGATAAGTTGGTGAGGGACACTTACCTGCTAGCTTACAAACAAAGCAGGCGACCGGTAAGCCGAGACGTTTTTCTTGGGATTGGAAAAATGCTAACACCACTTTTCGTTTTAGTGTGAAGAAGAAAGCATGCTTCTATATAATGTACTTTGTCTCTGGTTCGCGATTCGTCATACCACTGCTTCAGAGTACCTTTGCGGGGTCGAGACCCTAGGTATGACTCCAGAGCAAAAAGATCGGTCATATCCCTTGTTCGGAAAGATTCCAATCGCTCCAGTCATGGGAGCGCAGCTTGAGTTGATTCTAACATTGGAGGTTTTACGACCATTTCGGAAAAAGGTGCTCGATCAACTGCAGATAATGATTAAGGCAAATAAGCCAAAGAATTGGTTTACCATTTATTTGTCGTGTTTCATTCTACTACATAGCTGCTCGTTGGCCACTGCATGGCATTATAAGTATTCTAGGAGAAATGGGATAGAGGCAAGCAACCCTCTCTTAAAGACTATTTGGCTCCTGCGTTGGAAACATGTATACACTTCATTCTATGCACACTAACCGCCACAGTAGACTCGCTATGCTATGCCAGCGTATATTCAAGAGCTTCATAAAGGGGCAAACATTCTCCTGGCGCACTTTCATTATTGCAACAAGGGCAGCTATCCTTTTTCGTTCAAACGCAATTTCCCAGCTTCAATAGCAGAGCTAAATGAAGACCAAGTTCACTTCATAGTCAGGACGGCTGAATACTTTGAAGCGCGTAGTAAGTTCGAGTTGCCCTCCAAATATCTCTCGCTCTTTCACTAATAGTTGCCTTATCTAGAAGAGATGTCACGCAAATCAAAGGAATATGGATTCTTTGAAGAAGAGATGTATTTCGTCTCTCAATTGTTTGAGGAGGAGTGGCAACCAGGACCATCTGTATGATTTCAATAGCGAATAAGGCCCTAGGGTTCCTCTAGCGCTGTAAGGATTAGTGGCACGATTATTTTCACGTTTGCCTCTTCTAAGACGGATGAAATTAGAATTAGTCGAAGCATTCGAAGGAGTTATATAACAAGATAACATTTCCATTTAATCAAGATATCGTAGGAGCGGCATCGGTTCAACACCGGTGTTCCAGAAATGCTTTTAGACGCGAGAAACAGGCCGTTGTAAGCCTTGACCCGTGATCTTGTCAGATGGCGATTTGTCCCCAGAAACCGGTCAACTCCGCCATCCAGCAGTTGCATACTAATGCAGTCTGTTGTAAACAATATAGGGCATTGAACAGGCCGATTTCGTATACACGCACACACACACACACACACATACACACACACACATACACACACACACACATACACACACACACACATACACACACACACATATATATATATATATAATTATATAGTAAAGGTTGAAATTCATGACTACAACAATAGCTGGCAAATGGTCGAATCTCTTATCCATTTAACCGAACCAAAGCAAGGCCGGTCAGGCGGCTAGCTACCGGCCCGAGACCTAGCATATATTTCGGGGTGGAAATTCGACCCCACCGTCAACGAAGGTCGCGCTTCAAGTCAACGATAATAGTCCTCCGTCATTTTTGCTCTGCATGAGCATCGGCTTGGTTGTCGGAATCCCTGCCATGGATCAACAATGGCAGGTGGAGTCGACCGGTAAAGGAGCATTCGCCGCGCTTAACGTACGGATTGCTCACACTGGGTGCCTGCAACCAGGAAAGATATCTACGTCGAGAAAGAAGCAACGCTCTATTCGTTCTGACCGGTAAGATCGGAGCGCTATGGAACAGCTGGAAAGATTTTCTTATAAAGAGGCGCTGTGACACACCATGGCCTCTTCCTCGTCTGAGGTGTCTAGAGAGTTATCTCTAAAGTACAAGCTCCCCTTATCTATCATTTACTCGGCGAATGTCAGAACTAGCCTGAGATAGCATCTATCAGGGAAATAGGGCAGAACCAGTCGACATGGCCCACTTGCTCGCGGACGAGGAGATACTCGCGGCTATGGCGCTGGGGATCGAAGACATGCGCCAAAATGAAGCGGAGGCAGTTAATGAGCCAGCTATTTATGAGCGTACATATCGTGACCTTATGGCAATCAATGGTCAGTATCAAATCCATGAGTAGTTTTTACTGGATGAAGCTAATTTATGAATGATAGGAGATCTAGAGATACCAAATGGAACAGATGGTAGTCAGAGCGAGGCGGAAGAGAAATTGTCGATGGTGAACCACGTTGGGAGTCTAAAGAGAGGAACAAGGAGGTAGGTGGGTTGGCATGAGCTGTATGTGCGAGTGGAAGGAAGGATAGGGCGAGTGGAGAAGGTATTTTAAGTTAGAAATCTGCTATGCCTCTAGGCTATTCACCCGAGGCACCTTCGACTCCATTCTTGCATCGTCGCATTCTGAATTGCCGGATCAGGCTCAAACCTAGTGTACAGTAGCGTCTCCTTTAATATGCATTATATTTTGCGTTTGGTCTCTCATTGCTCTGCGTGAATCATTTCCTAGATGGGTTCCAAGCTACGAAGCTATGCTTTAAAAAACCATTTTACCAAGCCTGGAACGCTAATCCTACAAGCAATTTCAGTAGTAAGGCCTAATGGAATGAAGCATTTTTATAAGGTCCTGTACTGGAAGGAGTTAATTTGCTTCCGAAGGATGGAAACGAGAGGCCATGATTTGGATCCACTTATAGTATATTATAACTAGAACAATCTGCCAACGTTGAGGGGAATAGCAAATTCCAAGGACTAGGGTTGACTGAGGGAGACTTATACTCGTCCACGACAGGAAACCAATATTATGGGTCAACTAATGTGTTAAGAATAGATTTCTTGTCATCGCTTTAAGTCACTCGATCATTAACATTTCTCAGCATCAAGTCCGTAATCTGATTGTTTACAGCTCTCATTCCGGGAAATGTCAAAGATACTGGTATACGCTGGCTTACAGCGCAAGCTACGAGTCGATAGAACAGCGTTTTCTGACTCAATCAAGACAGTGATTCTTCGCAATGGGAGGTTATTCATTAAGAATGATAACTGCTCAGCAATGAAACAGATTAATTCACTCAAAAACTGCTATAATTCGACGGGGACTTGACCGCATTCAGGTTCTGGTGGTTTTCTAAGTGATCTTACGTTCTATGGTGGGGGCGTCGCCGAACAGTTTGGTGACCAGTATTCAGAACGCGAGGCTTTACATTTTATAATTCTATTATGGTAGTTGACTAGCTATGGGACTGGAGATGGACTACAAAAATGTCAGCTTGAACAATATGGGACGGGAATTCAGATGAATTCTATAGGCCGCCCTTCGTAGACTGTTAGATCTGTTACCTTGATCGATTCTACTTTCACTAAAGTTCAAGTTGGCTCACAGCTTATGATTCCACATCACTATCAACAACTGCAGGAGGCCTAATTCTTGAAAATGTACACCTAAATAATGTTTCAACTGCTGTTCAGGGCTCAGAAGAGACAGCTCTTGCCGGCATCACCAGATCTACGACTATCGCTGAATGGGGCGAAGATCACGAATACACGTCCAATGGGCCTAATTAATTCCAAAGACCCATCACTCCATTTCCCTGGCCGGCAGCACTACTTGATGGTTCGCCTTATGAGCCGTCTAAGCCGCAACACGAAGGCCTTTCAGTCTCACAATCTGTAAAAGGTGACGGAATCACTGATGATATTGCCATCACCAACTCAGCCCTATCGAGCGCCGCGGCTGCTGGACAACGAGCCTTCTTTGATGCCAGCATATATAAAGTCAGCTCAGCCGTCTTAGTGCCTGCTGAATCAAAGATTGTAGCGGAGACTTACCCGTTAATAATGGGATCCAGATTATACTTCTCAGATATGAATAATCCCCAACCTGTTGTATGGATTGGCAAATCTGGAGATCCCGGGGGTATCGAATGGTCTGATATGATTGTTTCGACTCAAGGTGGTACTACCGGTGCCATATTGACTGAGTGGAACCTTGCTAGTCCTTCGTCAGCTCCGTCTGGCATGTGAGACGTTCACGTCAGTAGGAGTTTTTATTAGAAGCAATCTACAATGTGCTTAGCGCCCAGTCAGTAACGCCGCTCAATACTAATTGTATAGCCGCGTACACGTTGATGCTTGTAACCTCATCCACGACTAGTTTGTACATTGAAAATGTGAGTCAACTTGAGCTGTGTGAACCTGGTCTTGACGTAGGTGGTTTTTGCTGAGCATATATGTATGTATGGCTTTGGACGGCGGATCATATTGACGATCCGAAGCAAAGGTAAATAACGGTTCATAATGGAAGAAGGGTTTTATGTCGAGAGCGGAACTGGGATTTTGTAACCGTAAAGACTTCCTGCTCCCTTCTTGAATGTACAAAGTCAAACTTAATTAGAGTTATCACAGCTGTTGAGCATTATGTGCTTTATCAATGTCAGTTTGCCAACACTCAGAATGCTTTCATGGGTCAAATCCGAGCAGAAACACCGTAAGCTATCCGCGTTTGATTTAGACTACTAAGACTAACAGAACACCTTTTTAAGATATTATCAACCAAACCCGGCTGTTCCAACCCCATTTACTGCTGTGCCGCGCGCTGAACGACCCCGACTTTGCTGCTTCCTGTGCAGGCAAGCCCGGAAACTGTGCAGCTGCCTGGGGCCTCCGGGAACTTAACAGTCACGACGTCCTGGTTTACGGAGCAGGCTTGTATCCCTTCTTCAGCGACTATTCAACAAGTAAGTTACCCATCTACTTCCACATTTATTCGATAGATAAATGGAGCGGAAGCTGATACATAAAAGCATACTAAAGCGGTGGGAGCACTCCTGAGTCTTGCCAAAAAAGCATATTCAGTATTCAGTATGGAAGGTTCATTTTCCTGTGTTGTTGACGTGTACAACTTGAACACGAGCGGAGCTTCGAGCATGATAGATGAGAACGAAGCGTCCCTGGCGAGCTCTTCGGACAATGTGAACGTATAAAGGGACGGAATCACCCTATTCACGAGCAATTGAGCAGGTAAAATGGTAGAATGGGCCTTAAGAGGCGAAGGAGTTTCAAGAATGCCCAGGGATCCAAGATAAAATATAGAGCACTCGGAATCTGATAAACTGTCCAAGAACTTGTTTCATCTAGACCACCCAATCAAGCGAGCTACCCTGGCTCTTGCAAGACAAGGCTGGATAACATCGGCACTTCCAACAACGGCTCGTTCTCACCGAGGTCAATATGGATAAATTGATAGCACATGGCACGTGATCAGGCGTTCAGCCTTTGCCTGTGATTATATGAGCTGAATCATCAGGCCAAAAAGTCTTCGCTCAGACGTATGCGAGTTCAATCCACTTTAGCAAAGCTAGAAGTGAATAGAAGTTGTCGTACACCATCTGCTACCTGTATTGTGGCTTCTAAGAGGCTGACGAAAGAGCGTAGCCTAATTAGCGTAAGGCTAAAGCCTCAGGTTTTGTGCCGTGGCGGTTCGCCCTTAGCTCCGGGTTCATTACATCTCCGTGCCCCAAGCTTCAACTTCTTCACGTGCAACAACTACCCTATCTGATCACCTTACAGAGTCTAGACGCAAGTGCATTGTACTGAACACCAGAAAAGGTTCTTCGCAGCTGTAGCGCTGTCCAGTGCTCAACATGAAGCTCACATTCAAGGTACGCAACCTTCAGGCTGAACCACTGGCCTTGTGCTCCACGGCTAACGTCACTTGAAATTCAGGATTTGAAGCAGCAGAAGTTCGTGATAGAGGCAGAACCATCTGAGCTGGTACGAATACCCATGTATATGGCATCGAACAAGGACAGTCTTCGAGAAATAGAGATGACTGCTTGTGGGATCTGGCCGGGAATCAGGCTGACAGAATGCGCCACAACAGATTTCCGATGTGAAGGAGAAGATTTCAAAGGAGAAAGGATGGGACCCTGCTACACAGAAGTTGATATACTCCGGTATGCTTTACAAGGTGGCTGAGGTGGCTCACAAGTCCTTGGACGACCTATATTGGTATGCAAGGTAAATGCTAATAGGCTGTGAAGGCAAGATTCTGCAAGATGCAAACACGGTTGAGTCATACCACATTGAAGAGAAAGGGTTTATTGTATGCATGGTCTCAAAGGTAAACTACGTTTATATTTTCTCGTCTTTCTCTTCTGACAATTTTAAAGCCCAAGGCGCCTTCAGCCTCCGCAGCCGGCCCCTCTACGGCGAAAGCACCAGCAACGCCCGCTCCCGCAACTACAGCCACGCCCGTTCAACCCGCTGCTCCGTCTCATGTAACCACTGCAGCCACCGTTGCGCCACCGACACCTTCTCCTGCAGGTGCCGCGACTTCAACTGCAACCGAGACCCCCACGCATCTCAATGACCCTTCCGCCCTTACATTTGGTGCTGCACGTGCTGAAGCAATTGCAAATTTGGAGAGTATGGGATTCCCAAGGTCGGAAATTGAGATTGCTATGCGAGCCGCCTTCTATAACCCAGAGCGAGCTGCTGAATACCTGATGGACGTACGTACCTGAAACAACGCTGAGTTTTGAGATGCTAAAACTTACTGCAGGGTATCCCTGAGAACCTTAGGCAAGAGCATATACGTGCTGCTCCATCAGGCGGTGCTGCTCGAGCTGCTACATCTCCCGCCCCGGCCGCTGCAACAGGTGGTGACGAGCCAGTAAATCTTTTTGAAGCTGCCGCTCAAGCTGGAGCAGGAGGCCGAGGCGGAACTGCTCGAGGAGCGGGATCTAATCCATTTGGGGGAGCTGGAGCCGCAGCGGGTACCGGAGCCGCCGCAGGAGCCGCCGCAGGAGGTCTGGGTAACTTGGACTGGTTAAGGAACAACCCACAGTTTCAGCAATTACGACAAGTTGTTCAACAGCAACCTCAGATGCTTGAGCCTATCCTTCAGTCAGTCGGTGCAGGTAACCCGCAACTTGCTCAGCTCATTGGGCAACATCCAGATCAATTTTTGCAACTCTTAGGTGAGGACGGGGACGACGATGCGCCGCTACCGCCAGGAGCTCAGGCAATCAGTGTTACCGAGGAAGAAAGAGAGGCTATTGAGAGAGTAAGTTCGACAATCTCTAAACCACTTTGTAAACTATGACTAATATGATGTCACAGCTGTGCAGACTAGGCTTCGATAGGGACCAAGCAATCCAAGCCTACTTCGCCTGCGACAAGAACGAGGAGCTGGCGGCCAATTTCCTGTTCGAGCAGCCAGATGATGATGAAGCTGCTCAATAGTGTGGATGTGGTGGAAACTTATTCCTTTTAACTGAGTTGTGGGAGCAAGGATGAATATGCATGGGTTACAGCATCTGTGCTTTGGCTTTTTTTGAATCCTACCATAATAGTGAGTTAATGAGGTTGCCCTTCCATGGCGCTAAAAGATGTATCTACTCTACAAACGCAACTCGGTGAAATGATGCTTTCTATCTGCTTTGCTTTAGGCGAATGTGGAGCTGCGGGATCTTGATAACGAGAATCTCCGTTAGCTACACAGTGATTTGATCACGTAGACCTCAAGAGATGTGACTAGATTTGAAGCTCTGCATATTCTCAAATACTGCTTGGCTACTATGTTTTTGACAAGATATCTAGCCATTTTCGGGCACATCGTTGCACAAGGCACTCTTTGAGCTCGAATCAAGTACTACGTGATAATGAGTTAGATTTATATGTGTCTCTACTTGTGCTAGTGTCGTCTCAAGATGACATGGATCCTGAATTGAGTAGCCGGGCTCATGAGAATCCTGTCTGCTATCCTTGCTTCTGCCAAGGCTGAGGCAGTATCTATGTATGTATATAGACAACGACGTCCAAGTCCACAGCAAGGTTCATGCAAGCTAGACGTAGTTGTTTGTGGTAAGGTATAGACCAATATCAGAGGACTCTTACATGCTCTCTTTTACGTTTTAGGCTATTTCGTAATCCTTGCTGGCTCCTCGTATTCCTGTCCTCTGATAGGTAGTTTCAGAGTTTGGGCCTGATTGCTGCATGCCAGAGCTATGATCTCGTAGTCCAATGATCTCATAATACAAGGCTTTTTGGTACTCAGATGTGATGGTTTTGAAATGTGAATCGAGATGATTGTATGGTGTTGTGCCTGGTTGTGCGAGGGGAGGGGCAGCTCTGGATATATGTAGATTACGTGGAGAATTAGGAAATTTCCTGCTTTTGATAGTAGGTTTTTGGTACTTTTGAGAGTTATATGTATGTGTTTATCGTACCCTTGACTTGAACCAGCTCATGGATCCAGGATTGCCTGCAGCGGCGTTTGGCTTGTTATGTGGGCTTTTGAAGCTCTTATAGAGGTCCCTTGGAAGTATTGATACTATTAAAAATTTAATACAGCATAGTCCAAGGCTGATGTTCTGTAAGCCTGTCATATCTTGAAGTAGGTAGGCGTACCTGCCCTGCTCGTGTTTGACCCACGAACTGGAAAAGCCCTTGGAATACGAGTTGCTGCGTTCATCTTTATAGATTTGAAGCACGAGGGCCTCGAGGGTTATTTTCATGCTGATATTAAACAGCATGCGTTTTAAATCGTCTTGTCGGTCCTTGCACAAGGCCATGCCCTTTCGTCTCGCATATACCCAGTCACCCCTTTTACAGAATTCCGCAGTTTTATATTCCAGTAATGACGTATGCTATCCGTTCAGAATAGCCAGTTTAAATCGAGGAAGGCCTATTGCGCGATTTACTCCTAGCTCTAGATCAAGTGGCGTACTAATCCGAGTATTAATTTCGATGCGTGAGTGGCTTAAATAGTATTACTTCACTGGACATCAGTGGTATATGGATAATAAGATATGGATAATAAGATATGGATAATAAGATGTGATGCTAATAGTACTTTGAGGAGTCCTAATTCAACCTGCCAACCCGTAAAGTCAGGTTGACTGGTGCCCATGACAAACCACTCCACCCCTTGTCGTGGCCGAGTTTTCACTCATTGCTTCGCAGCGGAAAATCCAATGTCAACTATCTACAGGCACGGTAAATATAATCTCTGGGAATTGTTATCCACCGAAGTCCAAGATCTATACAGGTCTACCGGTTCTTCTAAGAATTGAGAAGACTTATAAAGTTTTTCTAGAAGAATATCTACATTGGGACACGGTTCGTCTACTTTGAAACGGACCATGCAATCAGTCTGATTGTGACACGTCACGATTCACTTTGTCATGCTGCAACAATTCTAAAATCGAATTTCATACTTCTATCATAGTCTCCAAGTGCAGATGAAGTGAGCAATGCGATGAATGGCGCGGCACATGCTCCGGATCTGTAGCCGTCACTTCTCCAATGTATTTGTCGAGACTAATTAGTAGTGGCTGGTGCTGCTTTAAGTCTGTTTTGGGATGAAGCCCAACCCAACGGGCGCACTCTTTTCTTGAGAGCGCACGTCACCCAGAATAATCAAAATTTATTGGTTCACGTGCGATCAGGGCTAGCCATGAATCTACGATGACTTGAGAGAATTGTTTATTCTGGCAGCCATTTTGGAAACTTGAAGCGCCAACTTGAAAACTCTTAAGTGATTTTGCCCCTTGTCCAGGGTCGTAGATGACGTCGCCCCGACGGCCTATATTATGTAGCGCAGTGAATGAAAACTTTTTTATATCGAAGCA
>Ga0335075_10000433_pt1 | contig 74735 bp, 70 predicted proteins | sample Lox_Sample_24_FD_206723 | JGI IMG/M metagenome (GOLD analysis project Ga0335075, IMG submission 206723) | Soil microbial communities from Loxahatchee National Wildlife Refuge, Florida, United States - Lox_Sample_2.4 | ecosystem: Environmental > Terrestrial > Soil > Wetlands | place: USA... | reverse complement strand
GCGGCGCGATGCAAAAGCAGGTCATGGCGCGCGTGGAATCGAATCTGGCGGAACTCGACCGGCACATTGCGCGGCAGAAATCGGTTTCGCGGCTCGAGGTAGAAGGCGGATGGTACGCGGTGCTGCGAGTGCCCGCGGTGCGATCGGATGAGGAGCTGGCGATCCGGCTGCTGGAAGAAAGGGGCGTGCTGGTGCATCCGGGACATTTTTACGATTTTGCGGGCGAAGGGTACCTCGTGATCAGCCTGCTGGCGCCGCGCGCGGAGCTTGCGGAGGGAGTGAGGGCGCTGCTGGAGTCTGCCGGGAGCCTCTGAAAAGGAAATGGCGCGGGCAGATCAAATCTGTCCGCGCCGAAGCCGCGCGTTGCGAAGCGTTACTTTTTCTTGAAGGTGCGAACGTAGGCGACGAGCGCTTTGACCTCCTCGGGCTTGAGGGCCGGGAACGGAGGCATGTTGTTCTTGCCTTTCTCGATCTGCGTGGCGATCTCCGCGTCGGTCAGTTTCTGGACCGCGTCCGAATGCAGATCGGGCGCCTTGAGGGCCTTGCCCGTGGGGGTGCCGGTGCCATCCGCGCCGTGGCAGACAACGCAGTTGGTCTTGAAGAGAGCGGCGCCATCCTCGGCGGCCTTGGCGGGCGAGCCGACAGCGAGTGAAACCAGAGCAATCGTCACACCGAAGGTCACGGCCATGGAGCGCGCGCGCAAGAACGAAGCCTTGCCGGTGGAACTTGAAGCAGAGCACACTGACGTCGGGGTGTTTCGCTTGTGCAGCATCCGTCCTCCTAGGGCGTGTCAGCGAGTGACTTTCACCACGCTGCTCAAATATTTTGCATCAGCGGGCGTAGTCTGCCAACAGAAAATAAGACGAAAAGGCTGGGGTTCGGTTGCCGACGGAGGCAATCCAACGTACACTATCGGAACATCCTTTTACACGGTCGGGGCGTAGCGCAGCCTGGCTAGCGCGCCTGGTTCGGGACCAGGAGGTCGGTGGTTCAAATCCACTCGCCCCGACCATTCTCTTCAACGAGATATCCGCGCCACCTGGTTTTTCATCCACACCGCTGTGGGCGATTCTGTAGGCGGTGAAATCCTCCAGGTCGCACATCTCGATTCACGGATCGGCCGAACTGAAATTTCAAATTCAATCACCTGGCTACGAACCAGAAGGTCGGGAGTTCGAATCTCTCCGGGCGCGCACTACAGGTGCGAGTTGTGGATGATGTTCTGCAATGCTCTGTGTACGAGGGGAGCCGCCGCGCAGAACGTGTAGTTAGACTCTATTCGATGCAAGCAGTCCGAGTAGTCCATGGGCTTGCCCCAGAAATCCGTGTAAATGCCTCCTGCCTCTTCAATGATGATTTGCTGCGCGACGTTGTCCCAGATTTTGCTCGTTCGATTGAGAAACGCACCATAACCGCCCTTTACGACCATCATTGCGTCGAAAACGCTGTTGCTCGATCGCAAGTTGCGCACCTTGAGTGCAATCTCGCCGAGAAGCCGGCATTCGCTAACCGTTACCTCGGGTGTTTCTGGATGACCATCCATTCCATACGCCACGAGAGACGAGCCGAGATGAGTCTGGTCGTTAATCTTGAGCAACTCGCCGCTGTTCGCAACGCCGAAGCCTTTTTCAGCCACGCATATGTCTGAAAAGAACGGTAATGCGATTCCTCCCGCTACCGGAATTTCTCGCTCAAGAAGGCCCACCATGATGCCATACATAGGTACGCCCGCCGCGAAGTTACTCGTCCCATCAATCGGGTCGACCACCCACGTAACAACAGAGCCTTTATCAACCACGCCAGCTTCTTCGTCGAGTATGTTATGCGCCGGGAACGTTCTTGCAATCTGATCAACCAGAAATCTGCCGATTGCTAAATCAGCCGCGGTAAGAACCTGATTCGGGTCCGATCCTTTGACAGTTCCATGGACTCTGCCGAAGTTCCGACGCGCGGTTTTCGAAGCTTCGCTTAGGATATTCTTGATGAAGGTTGTGTATTTGGGCATGTTTTATTTTTCGTCGCCCCAGAACTGATAGATTTTTTCATTGCGGAAGTATCGTTGATGGTAGCGCTCTGATTCTTGGACGAGCCGCTGAAAGTACATCATGTACAGCTTCGTGCCACGCTTTTTCCTCTCGGCTTCAACGAAGTCGCGGACCTTATGCCACGTGCGGAGAACCACCTCAAAATACATCGACATCGCAACGTCTCTTGGAATTAATCCGTGAATGACCAAAACTCCCACATGGTCAAACGCCAAGCAGACCCTTTCAATCTTTTCTTGGTCTTGCTTTGAAAGTGCTTCTGGATCGAGTGCGTCGCTGCTGAATATAAATCTACGGGCGTCCTTCGTCTCTTGCTTATCTAACGCCGCCGAGATTGCGAGGAAGCCTTCCAAGGATCTTTCCCGGACGGCATCCTTGAGTTGTCGTATGGTCAAGAAGGCCGCGACTATGAGAATGCACACCTGTAATATAGCAACGAGCGCTTGAATCGCCCCCGAGGACGAACCTAATTCTTGCCAAATTGTTGTGAGCAATTCATGAACGCCCAAGAATCACCTCATCGGAAACAAGAATGTCTGGGACCGCCCAGGGGCAACCTACTCTAATTATAGCGCGCCCTCCCAAAAACTTGCTTCCCGCGCAAGTTGGTCCGCCTTGCGAACCAATGATGATCCCTTAGGATAAGAAGGCCCACTAGGGAGTCACACGGGCTTCCAGTTGGGGTCGTCAATGCGCCGTCTTTTGGGACGGTTTTGCATCGCAGGAACAAGATGTCGGATTCTTAGGATGCCTTGATTTGGGCCGGATTCGGCTCAGGAAGCAAGGGAATCACGATGCCCCGCTCCTCCCGGAAAAAAGTCCGAACATCATTGACTGTGGTCCAGTCCACCACACCAGCTTGACAGAAGATTGAAAAACGTTTTGGAAAATAAAAGCTCCCGCCAGGGATTTCCGCGTTTCCTTCATGGTAGAGGACCCTCCTCGACTGTAAAGAGAGACGACGAGAATCGGACTTTCTTGCCCAAACAAAAGCCCGCGCTGGATGAAAGATCCAAACGCGGGTATTGAGGCTCAAACAGGCCGACGAACTCCGAGGCGGCGGTATGTGGAATTCGATTGAATTACAACATCTGCGATTGCAGTATAGTCCACGTTAGACGCCTTTGTGCCCTGACAAACTCCTTGAATAGTCTCTCAACAAGAAAGGCTCTCACTCTATCCGAGAAGACGGAATGGCTCCAGACTGTTTCCATGTTTATACCCCATCCTTTCGAGGTTGGTTTTGCGGGGCGTTGCGAAGTAACTATTATTATATATACCATATGATATATATACTGTCAAGTTGCGTGAAGCAGCGAGAATCTCGATGAAAGTCATCTATGCGGCGCCCTATTTACACGAGACACCGGTGCGAGATACTGATTTGCTTCGCGAGGAGTGGGATCGTCCCGCCGCCGAGGAACTGAGAAAAGCCTTCGAAGAGGAACTAGGACTGGCAGTCGCTGGCCTAAAACCCAAGAAGGTGTTCCTGGAGGGTCGTCCGAAAGGCCTGGATGTTACCTCTGACATGATTCAGTATGCCCAAAACCTAACTCGGATTGGTTCGGGCTTGGATCCCCTGCAAAGAATTCTGGGCAATGTGGCTAAGGAGGAGGGCACCACTCTCGAAGGCATGGATCATCCAGGATGGCATCGTATACATGGTTTTCTGATCAGGAAGGGAGCTAGATTTGATTTCTTGTTCCGCTCCGCGGCTCGACGATTCCTCTTGTCGAATCCATCCGCTTCCTGGCCGACATTGCGCGGCCTGGCCGTACTCTTTGTTGCCCGGGGGTTCATTGCGTCTTGGCACTTTTTTGTCTTCATGCCTCTAAATGCCCTTTGCACGAACGCGAGGGATTTCCATATGGGCCGTTGGATTCGCAAATCAGCCCTAGACGGCATTAACATTGCGATTTATGGAGCCGCTCACAAACCAATGAGATTTGTGGGCGTAACTGGCATGGAAAAACTCGCGCTTCGAGACATGCGCCATGTTCGGCGGCAACTAGATGCAATTGAGGCGCTTCATTCGGCAAGGGATAGAGAAGAACTTACGGTTATATTAGGCAAGATCGATTTGCCAGAAGTCGTGAAGAGTCGGATGAAGCGACCGGCCGGTCTTTAGCAACCTGCTTCCCGCGCAAGTCGGTCCACCTTGCGAGTAAATGATGATTCGTTAGGATAAGAAGGTCGACTAGGGAGTCGCAGGGGCTTCCAGTTGGGGTCGTCAATGCGCCGTCTTTTAGGACGTTTTTGCATCGCAGGAACAAGATGTCGCATTCTTAGGATGCCTTGATTTGGGCCGGATTCGGCTCAGGAAGCAAGGGAATCACGATACCCCGCTCCTCCCGGAAAAAAGTTCTAACGTCATTGACGATGGTGCAAGTGATGGGAATCGAATGAGGCAGCCACTCTCGAGAGAGGGGAGCTTATTTCACATGTGGTGAAACGGTGCCAATCGGTAGATATAAGCGTCTTCGATGGAGAGATTTCCGAAATACGCCGCCGTCAATCGGAACTCCGAGGGGAAATGGGGCGGGCTATAAGCGCGGCGTAGTGTCGCGATCAGATCATCGTGAGAGGAAACTAGGAAGATTCGTCGCAACGGCGCCGGACCGAGAAGGTTGTTTCTCTTCAGAACGTGCCAGACTGTCATGAACGCAGACCTGTGGCCCTTCCGATCCACCAGCGAAGTCGCGATTATTAAATGCCACTCTTCGATTTGCGGCGCGTGCAACCATAGCGCTCCTGTTACTGGGATGCGGGCAGAATCCAATGCCGCCAGGATTCTTCTTCCGAGCTCGATGTCATTTTCTACCAAGACTGCTTTATACACGCCATCACTCCGTTATGGGGATCGGTTACCGCATTGCAGAGATCTTCGGCTTCTTGAGCGCGATGCGTTGAATATCGACTGTCGATGGTCCAGGACAAAACGACAGACCAGTTAGCAGCGAAAGCAGGATTAGTCTTACTCTGAAGGTCTATTGCGGGGTTTAATCCGGCAACGGACATGAGTTGAGCCAGATTATGAGAATACGAATTGTTGACAACGGATTTGTCAGGGAAATCGTACCGATTCGTCTTCTTGGCGATGCAAGCCTTTAGTGCCGCCTCGACGGCCAGCCCGAACAGGTAATACGCCCCGTCATACGCCTCGGCTTTCAGCAATATGCGCGCCTCTTTGATCCTCGTTCGTGCGAGTTTTTGCAGATCGCTGCGTTTCAAGTCCCAGCCTCGAAGTCCTTTGGATGTCGATGAGATGACGGACGACTATATTTCACGCCAGCCGCATTTTCAAACTCTCAGCTTTCGGCTTCGGTGCCCCGGCTGGGTTTCCTTTGCGACCCGTATGCGCCGTGGTCGATTGTTGGCCTAATCGTAAGACATTACTCATATTCGTTAAGCGGCCGCATTTGCTCGACGCTTTGCAAAGCGACCGAGATTCCGATGCATACCACGGTCCCTGCATACGTGGCTTACTGAAAGAAGTCTCGCCGAGAGGAAGACCGAGAGATCTATTTGCGGGACACCGGATGAGTTCACTGATACGCACCAACATCTATCTGTCGAAGCAGCAACCAGAGGGATTGCGAAGAGTCTCGAAGGAACTTGGAGGGACCGTCGCGGAGTATGTGCGGCGAGCGATTGACGTTTTCCTGCGGTCCTTCGAGGAAGATATGCGACGCGCGGAGAGAAAATTAGACCGCCGCCGAAAGCGGCCCCCAAAAGGGTACGTCCGTGAAGATAGCGCTGTACGCGAGAGTGAGCACAACCAACAATGGCCAGTCACCGGAGATGCAGGTGCGGGAGTTGCGCGATTACGCGGATCGGCGAGGATGGACGGCCGTTGGACAATACATAGATGCTGGAAGTTCGGGCGCAAAGGACTCTCGACCCCAATTAAACCGGCTCATGGTTGACGCGCACAAGTGTCGGTTTGATGCGGTAGTGGTGTGGAAGTTCGACAGGTTTGCGCGGAGCGTGTCGCATCTGCTGCGCCGGCTTGGAGACATTCAAAGCGCTCGGCATCGAGTTCATTTCGTTTTCCGAACAGATGGACACGAGCACACCGACCGGCAAGATGATTTTCACGGTTCTGGGCGCCGTGGCGGAGCTTGAGCGTACTTTAATCGCGGAGTGCGTCAGGTCGGGCATCCGCAATGCGCGCGCTAAGGGAAAAACGCTCGGTAGACCAAAACTCAATGTTAACTCCGCCGAGATCGCGCGGCTGCGGTCGGAGAGCCGCTCAATCAAATCCGTTGCCGACCAACTGGGTGTCAGCGTTGGCACGATCTGCGCTCGCGAGAAAATGGTAGCGTAAGGTTAGATGATGAATACGAACAAGAAGCAAAAGGAAAAGAATCAGTCACCCCCGTTCGTGCCAGTACCGGAGGAGTACCGCCAGTGGTTTCGGGACGTAACGGGCCGATAATCCGGAGCACTCCGAAATGAATCAACTCCCGTTCGCTCCGCCCCCGACAGCGGAAGAGGAGCGGATGTATCTGGAGAACTTCCGCGCGCTAACGTAAGCACGGGCCGCAAATAGCGATCTTCGCTGAACAGACTCGGAATTGGCGGGAGCCGCGTTAAATCCAATACGAGGAACTCTTCCAAGGTGAGAAACCTACCGACGTTCACTACTTCTCCTTTCTTCAGTCGTCCAAAGATCGTTTCACGGATCGCCGTGTACTCATCGAACGCACCGTAAAACATCGGAATCCCTGCCGGGCTCATTCGGTTAGCGTAAATGGCTTTATGCGGTGGCGGCGGCCCTAATTTATTGGCTGATCTATACGGGCGCCGCGCTGGACCGATTCTCCCTCGAAAGAGTTGGGTGGAAGCAGGCAGAGGGCGCACCAAACCAACCTCTCCGATTGCTTTCTCTATCTCATCGAGCATCCTGCTTGCCGCGATGCCTTCTTTGCGTCGCGTTTGCAACCGCGGATTACGCTGGCGAGAGTGCCCGATGACATAAACGCTTCGGCGGTGCGTAGACTAAGCAGAATTCTGAGTTGGAGTGATGAGTAAATTCTCGTTGCAAACTGGGCACCGAGACTTGCCGTATCTGTGAATTTTGTAATTCGAGAGACATTTGTAACATTTTATATCTGCTCCAAACCGGGGTTTAGCACTGTTAACTAGCAACAAGCCGACCAGTCCGAGTGCAAATCCGACCGCTGCTCCTGGACCCTCGCCCAATAAAGCGCCCCCGCCAGTCGTGGCCGAGAGTGTAGGAAGCACATGGGAGTCGTCATAGCAATCGATGACAGACCGCATGTACTTGCGCCATTCTTCCGTTCTCTCAAAAAGAACGTAGTGGTTCACTCGCGGGACGACAATTGAAATCTTACCGAGAGTCTCGAACGGCTCGAATACCCAAATTTCCTTATTGATCGCTGTGCCGCACTCCCAGTTTACCCAATCTCGCGTATGGCTAAGATTCTGAACATTTTCACTGAGCCAGACGAAAAGGGCATTCGACGCTTGTATGTCTTCGGCGATCTTCTTGGCGTTCACGCCAGTAGGCACTTCTTTCTCGAACTCTTCCAGCCGAGGTTTCACCTTCGTTCCTGCGAACGCCTCTAGGAAAAAATGGATAATGTCCTTGTCCTGTTTGCTGTGCGATACAAATACTTGTGCCATCCGCGCGAGAACCTCCTAAACGTTTCCGCGGGTCTTAACTGTACCGTTAAGGGCAGGTCTTGACAAGATAGTTGATTCAATCCTTCAATATCGGGCACTCCAATCGGAGGCGCATCCCTGGGAAAGTGGCTTACGCCGGAATGGCTCAAACCGGCCTTTACGATCATCCTTGCCGCGACGGGAATATAGGCGCTCGTGTACGCCAAGGGTCAAATACGCGAGGCTCACGCCGAGGCGCAGGTTACGCACCTACTAGCACTGGATTCCGAACATCGGAATGGGCCGATGGTGACGATCCGGAAAGTCGCGGCTGCAAAGCGACTGTCTGGACTCAAGAACCCGGAGGAGGAAGACCAACTATTGCAGTTTCTCGACGGTGTGGCGCCGCTGGCGAACCGGGGATACCTGGCGGATCAGGATGTGTACGACAGATTCGGCTACGACATTCTCACGGTGTACGCAGACGATGAGCAAAGCATTCAGGACGAACGGAAATACGATCCGACGAACTTTTCGAACCTGGTGCTTTTGGTCCCGCGTCTCGAAGCAATCGATAAAGCAGAGCACGGAACGCTTGCCGGTCCAACCGCTGACGACATCACCGAATATTGGAATGAACAAGCTGCGATAGGACCTGGCGCGCTGCGTTCGCACAAACCCAAGAAGTAAAAACGAAAGCTTGTCCCCGTTGCCTTACCCGGGGGGGCAACTCAGCCACGGCCCCGAGAACTGTCGAATTATCCACATCGGAGGGGAACCAGCGGCGTTTGACCAAGCCGGAAGCAAGCCCGCCAGCCGCTGATGCCGAGCCGCAAAAGCCCGAACCGGAGGCAGTCGAGGAACCGCCTGTCGAGCGCGCGCCGCTTGTCGAGGCTCGCCGTCGCCCCCTTTTGTGCAAACCGCCGTATCGCAGGCGTCAGTGGCCCCCATCGGCGTATGGAGCGTGAATGGATAGCGGCGTCACTGAGACCGTTCATGTCGGAGCGCCTGCCTCTCCTAGTCATTCCCCCGTCATGAACACCGATCCTAAGCCGATCTTTGACTTGTACTGCCACCGCATCTGTTGTCCAAGACCCTCTGCATCGGGATAGATGTACCAGTTATCGACACCGTACTTGAATAGCGCTTTTCGAAATTTGCTCACGCGTCCTCGGGGAATTCGGAGCACTTTCATATTCTCGCGATAGAAGATTTGCGTCGGGTAGGGATGAACCGTGAACAATCCTCTCTGCGCCCGAATCCGGTCAAAGACGAGGGGTGGGCTGAATCGTCCTTCAGTCCGGCAGCTGAATGGAGATTTCCCACCTTGATCAACCTCATGTATGAATTTCGAATACTGCACGCAAAAAACTGCCCGATCCGTAGAATCTGCCTTGGTTCTGTGATCTTGCCGTTCGCACTGTATTGTACTCCGGCCGATTTTTGGGGGTCAAAGTATCTTGGGGTATAAAAGTCGGAGACAAGAAACCCGTTCACGGTGTAAGCGTTGTTCGGGTTTTCGCACGGATCGCAGGCTTCGACCAAATATTGAACGCGCCCTCGGTTTGAGGGGTCAACAGATTGGCCCGGAACAAGTGTTTTACCATAGGGATCCACGAGCATCTCTATCAATTCGTGACTCACGGCCAAGGTCCAATTGGGGCTGAATTCCACCAGCGCGAATGGTTGTCCGCGCTCGTCCGTATGATATCCGGCCACCCCTGGTTGCGGAATCTTATTTTCGATAATGATGGGCCAGTATCCAACGGGAACCTCGTCTAACGTTGGGAAATCGTCGACCGTAGCATTAATCGACCAGTGCAGAGCCAAGTCCCTCGTAACCTGACACTGAAGGGCGGCGGCTCCCGATGCCAATTCCGAACCGCTCAGCGAGGCCGTCTGTGAAACCAGCGCGATCTGCCTTAGCATGTAACCTCCTGTTTACTTGCCTCTCGGGAGGGCCCAGTATATACTCCGTCGCTAAGTTACAGAACTCGCTCTGGAGGAAAAAATGGCAGAGCCAAAGTTTACGCAGGCCCACGTTGACGCATTGAATAAATTAATTGCCGAGAAGAAGGCCAACCCCGCGATGGAAATTTTGGGTGACATAGCCCACGCCGTGGTGAATGCCGCGGGAGACGCAGCCCACGCCGCGGTGGTAGGGGCAGCCGGGGCTGCTGGCGCTGCCGCCGTAACCGCGGTGGTTGGGGCCGACGCGAAGCCCGCTGATGTATTAGCACTGAAAGGGAAGATTCCTGAGGGGGGATTTTCCCTGGACCAGTTGATAAAAGCTCGCGAACATGCCCTAAAAAATATCTGAAGAGGCATCATGACGTGGAATTTCGGGCCTCCGCAACGGCTGGCAGAGAGAGGAACAGGCCGGTCGGTGTGCCGTCTTGGCAGTCGCGTCCAAAGGGTCGTCTGGAGAGAGGATATGACGCCGATTGATATCGTCTCGGCCTTGGTGTTCTCAGTCTGGTTTTTGGGCACGATTCTGGTCCAGTTTGAAGGACATCGGAAGCGTGTTCGCGTAAGAAAGTTTGACCTCTTGAATCTCCTCCCTTGCTGGACGTTTTTTGCACCACGGCCGTGTGTAAGTGACTTCTACCTAATCTTTCGCGATATTGATTGTCAGGGAGTTTCTCATGAGTGGACCCCTGTGGATTTAGTGGCGCGTCGGCCACCTTCTTCCGCCGTTTGGAATCCCCTTAAGCGAAAGGCCAAATGTTTATTTGACGTTATTCAGTTCTTAAGAGCTTTTGATGTTGACGAGGACCCGCCCTTGCTTTCTTTTCCGTATTTGTGGGCACTGAACATGTCCATGACGCCACAGCATGATTATTCCGCCATCCGTCGGCAATTCGCTATTGCCTCGATCACTTACAGGAAAGATGGCGGCGAGGATCTTTCCGCTGTCTTCGTTTCTGCAGAGCACCCCTTCGCATAACACCTCGGCGAAATCAAAACAAACCTCATTTCGCAATCCAAGGAGGAACCCCATGGCGAGCGGCATTGGCTTTCAGGCCGGAATTGCCACCGGCAATCTTGCCTGGGAATGTTGGACCGCGTGCATCGTTGCGGTCTCCACCGGTATTTCTTCACTGGAACTTATAGCGTTGAGGTCGGAATTCATCAACGGCGTGTACGCCGAGGAAATTGTGCGATCTAGGCCGAGGAGCTGGCTGTTTCGTCGTCGGGAGGAACTGAGATGTCGTATTTTTCGACCTGATGTTATCTACACAGTAGTTGTTGGCCGTTTATTTGCGTCGATTGCATTGATCATACTCGGGTCGCTAGGCCATATAAGCGGGCTTGTGCTCGTCGTCCTGGCAGTTTCAGGCATGTTCATTAACTATCGAAACTTGATCGGAGGAGATGGCTCGGACCAGATGAGCCTTCTAATCGTCATTGCCCTTATACCCGCAGTATTTTTCCCCAATGATAGACTTGTCCAGGTATTGTGCGCATGGTTCATTGCACTGCAGAGCGCACTCTCCTATCTGGTCGCAGGCATTGCTAAGGTGGCCTCCCTGCAGTGGCGGTCAGGCGAGTGTCTCCTCCCAATCCTGAGAACCACCGCCTATGGACATCCAGGGGTTGCACTAAGGCTTGGGACAATCGAGGGGATTGATCGTGCGATCTCTTGGGCAACAATCGTCTTCGAGATTTCGTTCCCTCTGGTGCTTTTCGCACCGGTTCCTATGGTCGTATGCGTTCTTGTACTCGGCGTCGCGTTCCATGGGATGAATGCGTTGCTGATGGGACTGAACTGCTTTTTTTGGGCATTTGTCGCGGCATACCCGGCCATTCTCTTCATACGCCACGTCTAGGCTTCATAGGCCCTCGCTGTTAAGATTCACAGATGTCTGACAGTTCTAATGCCGGCTCTCGACAATTCCACCCCCTGGTTCGGTTCATCATTTGCCAAGGGCGGCGCGAACATGCTCCTTGAGATAGCCAAAAAAAAGGAGTAACTCTACAAAGAAGCTGGAATGAAGAGAAGCGCCGTCGGTGGGGAAGCCTGAAGACTGGGAACTGTATATTGCTGATTCTTCGCACTGCAAGCATTTTGGCGAGGAACAGGGCTAAGTCGCGCCAGTCGGCATCCTCATGTGGCCTTAATCGATCTTTTTCTTGACTGATTCGATATCGGGCGTATGCTTGGCGGAAACAGAAATCGCCCAGATGCCACAAAAGGCAGGTCTCCCTCATGCCAAAGTGCTCTCGGTTCACTCCGGCCTTGATAGTGAGCTTCCTGTACGCTCTGGTTGCCCCGCTTTCGATCGTTATACGAATGAAGAGCCTCGGATGGCATTGGGTATGGAACGACCCTGCGTTCGGGTTCTTTATGGTTTGCGTTTTTCCTTTCGCTGTTGCCGTATTCTCTTGCGTCGTCAGAACGACCCTGATACGGAAGGCGGTTTCATCGTTCTCACGACTCTCGATCCCAATCATCCTCTTTGCAGGCATGCTTGCGCTGCTGATTCCGGGCATCAAGGCAGACTTCAACGACCCTGCCCGGGTTCGACAGCCCTACATGCTGCGGGACACAGCAAAGGCCGCAGAGCTGTCAGCCCTTCACGACCGGATTCTTGCCGATAGAGATTTTATCGCCAAGAAAGAGGGCCGTGAACACGAGCGCCAGCTTTACTCGCAGGCGGTAAAAGGGCTTCCGCTGTCTCGACCCATGATAGTCATATTTATGATCTCTAATTTCATCAACGTAGGATTTGCAATTACGGTTTTCTGCTACATCCTGCTTTTGGCCGTCTATCCCGACCAGATCGAAGAAAGGACGTGCAATCACCTGGTGTTCGTTCTAGCCGCTCTGGCGGTGTGGTTTCCGTGTAGGGCTTATGCCGACTGGTACATGAATCTGATGGACACCTCGTGGTTGAATTCATATCAGGCCGCCTGGATTCTCGCGGTCATGCTTGTCGTTGCCTGTTTTATTCTGGCAATGAAAATGGTGAGTGGGACGCTTTACCACCGTTTCGTTATTCCGGTCGGTGTAACCGGCGCCATCCTAGGTGGGCTCGCGGCCGTAAAGCCACAATTGCTTACACAAGCGGCTTTAGATATCTCGTCGTTCAGTTCGGTGTTTCGTCTTGCCTTGGTGCTTGTCGTTGTCGCCCTCCTTTTCTATATCTCAAGCTCAATCCACCAATCCCAGCAAGGATGACCCCAAAAGTTCTACTAGTGATCCCTGGCGGCAGGACGCTTGCGCTGAGACAGCGGTTGTGCTCTTTGCCTTTGAACGCACTCCCGTTCTGCAGTCGACTTATCCCTCGCCAAAACTCCGTCCGTGTCGAAAACGCAGCGCCTGACTTCCTCGCAGTCGATTTAACATACCTTCTATTTACAGAACCCGCGTGGCGTTTCGGAGCGGAACGCCGGACCTACAGCATCCCTCTTCGTCCGCAGCCTCGCCGCTCAGGCGCTTCAGCTGGTCCGGTCACAGCGACCCATCCGGTGCCACAGTCGCCTACCAGGTCGTTCCCGTCATTGCTACTGGCAATAGCCTCGGCGCTACCCAAGAAGATCTGAAGAGCCCCATTTCAAATAGTGGAATTTACACATATGCACGAGGAGCACGGCAAAATAGCCGCTTGATGGTCTGCCGATTTCACGCGCGCCAACAGAATCTTCAAGACCTCAGCGACGTGTTTAGCGCGCGCATCCTCTTCGGCAATCTCGAGATAGTGTAGACGTACTGTTTTTCGACCGACCACTATGCACGATAACCTGGTTCCGACCGGCGGAAGCATCCCACAGGTCGGCCCTCCAGACTACGCCGCAACCTGCGAGTTGACTCTCACTCCATAGAGTCAGCTAAGTGCCGAATGCACTAAAGCGCGCTAGCAATGAGCCGGTCAACCCCGTGAATGTTCACAACGTCGGCACGTCTTTTGGATTCTGCAGTATCACTGGACCGGCGGGATAAGAGAACCTGTCGCCGGTGGACACATTCCCGTCACGATCGATTTCGGTGGATTCGCCCTTGATGGCTTTCTTGTCGATGGTTAGGGTCAGATAACCCCAGCATTGGTCGTTGTAGTAAATGAGCTTGGCACCCGTGTCCTGTGCCACGGTCCCTTTGTTCGAATGAATCTTGTGCAAATTGTGGTACCCGCCGTTACCTACCACGAGAAACGGAGTTGGTCCACGTGGCGCAATCTTCTGCTCGATGCGTTGATAGTCGTGCACATGTCCGGTCAACACCATGTTGGGCACGCGCCCGGTGTCTCGAATCGCGTTCTCCAAAGCGTCAGCCATCTTCGAACTGCCGGAGTGGAAAACATCAAAGGAGTAAATGGGATGGTGGAGTGACAAAATCAGAGCGCGGTCATTGGGCGCCGTCGCGAATTCGTTAGTGAGCCAGCGCTGCTGATCAGAATCAATGGAACCGTGCTCAGGCACATTGGTGTACATTCCGACGAAGGTGGCCAACGGAGTGATGAAGGTCCAGTAGGGATTGGGCAAGTTCAACCCCACACGCGGGGCATCTTTGGAGATCGGATCCACATCGGGATTTGATTGCATGAAATAAGCGACCCAGCCATCGAGGGAGGTCTGCTCCTTTGGATCGTCCACCTCTCCGTCATGATTGCCCGGAATCGCAAAGATCGGAGGTGTATAGCGCTCATATGGCTCATAGAACTGGGAATAGTAATCATCGTGGGCGCCGGTGAAGTAAACGACATCGCCAACGTGGTAGCAGAATTGCGAATCGTTTTTCGGAAGACTCGCGATCATCTGATCGGCGACGTGAGATTGAAACTCTGCGTCTTTTACGCCGCCGGAGTCGCCCAAGACATCGCAGACCAGCGGGCCGTCACCGATATGCTCAACAATTTCTGGGAAGTGGTCGCTGAGGTCGTAGTGGTAAGGAGCAAGGCCCAACGGCGGGGGTAGGGGCTGATATCCAGTGTTACGGTGGGTCAAAGGGTCGAGGGCGCTTACGCCGCCATGTGCTTGCGAGTGGCCCTTCTGGATATGCGGGCGTACGGCTCCCGGTCTCAGCCGCCGTTGGTGAACTGTAGGGGCACGCTGTATCACGACGTTCGAGTACGATGAGGGGCCTTCGCCGCCATGCGGTGGTACTTTTTTTGATCTCGTCGGCATTGATCGTCTCCTTTGAACATCCGTAATGCTTTACGATGACTAAACCGCGAGAAAGAGCATGTTAGAAACGAATAAACGGTGCCAGCTCTGTCGGGCGCCGCAATTCTCGGAGCTATAGGGACGAATTGACTAGTGGTCTCTTTCTCCTATCGACATGACAAGTAGTTTGAGATGAGCTGATGCCCACTTCCAGCCTAGCTTCGTACGAAAGTTCTACAGTTTGTGCGCCGTTCCGCGACGACCGCAGAGGGATGCATACTCATAGAAGCGTTTGAGGTGTTCCAGCACCCCTTGGTTTGCGAGCATCTCGGAACTCGTCTGTCCATTATCACTGGGCTTAAACCCCGGATATTTCACTTTGTATGCGTTAAGTTCTCTACTTGCCTGCTCGAATATCGCTTTGGCATCGTCTGTGCAAAGAAACGACGTAATGGACTGGCTCCGATCCACGACGACGCCATCGATGTAAAATGGCTGGTTTAGTACATCAAAGTAAAATTTCCTATATCCATCATTCAGTCTCCCGTAGTAAGGAAAGCCAAAGTTATCAGCCGAAATTGGCAGCGGTGCCCGAAGGTCCGCCGTCGTGAGATTACGCAGAATATTTCCGATTGCATACTGCCCTGGATCCTGTTGCAAGTAAACAACGCTCTTGACACTGCCGAGAGCCATAATCCCCGAACATTGGGCACACGACTCCAGTGACGTATAAATAGTCACATTGCTAAGGATGTTTAGATAGTCTTGCGACTTCGGGAGACCACCAGGTCGCCGTACGTGCCAATCGTCGTAAACCTGCGCTAGGCTGAACACTCGCCGGACTAGCCTAGACTCTGCGTGTTCGACCGAACTACTGAAGATATCATTGTGATTGAAATCGAAATCTATTACCTCGCCGTTGCCGTCGACGCCCAGACAAGCTATGTTGTGCCCCAAGTACTGACCGCCGTCGTAAATGCCGGACGGCAGCCTTTGAGTTACTCGCCACGGATAGTTGCCGCTTTGACCATGTTTGTTCCCATTCCAGAACCTAAAGACGAGGGCTGCTACGAGCAAAGAGTACAAATAATGGCGCTCAGCTGTTTCATTGCTGATCACAATCGGTTCCGCTGCTGCAAGCTCACGGACCGGCTTATTCCAATAATTGGCGAGAGGAGCATTTGGGTCCAGTACCGGCGGATTGTTCCTTGGATTCACCATGCCTCCGAGTCTCCGGTAAGCGTCGCGCGCAAAGTCGTCACGCGCTGTGCTCGAATGCGTAGAAAAGTCATGATCGATAGAGTGCTCATCGAGAGCCTGTCAATATGGACGGGCACACTTTGCCAGTAAATGTTCCAATGGCACTCTTGACGGATAATTCTGGCCATGATCCACGAGACCCTCGAACTCCCAAACGAGACTTTGCTCGAAATGCCAGAAGCTCGCGGTCCGCCCTGTCGACAATCGCAGCACGCTCTCTGATCGAGCACACAACTCCTCCTCCTTCCTTACCGTCTCTGAAACCGCCGTCACGGAATAAAATAGAACGGATTGGGAACCTTGAAGACTTGCTCGGCATGTCCGCCTCTCAGGTCGCTATACTGATCGCCAACGTTCGCGATAATCGTATAATGCATTTCTTCTTCGATTTTCTGGCGCATCGCCGTCTTGAATTGCTCAACGGACCCTTCTTTGCTAGGCCGAAGCATAATTTCGATCCAGCCCGAGTATCCTGCCTTACTTAGGTTTTGTTCCGTGGCTTTGCGCACTGATTCTGCACGGCCACTGATGAAGAAAACCGCTACATTCAGGTCTTTGGCCTTGTTGAACAGCCGGAGTGTGTCGAGCCCGGTATCCTCGGAACGCTGTTCCCATGCCTCATCGCCGCAAGGATCACCTTTCGCCAGGGTGCAGGGACCATGCAAGATAAATGCAAAGTCATCCGCCTGAAGTTCTGCCCAGTTCGAAAGCGACGTCTCATCGATGTCTAGAACGATCGCGGGCTTGACGCCCGTGTTCCCTTTCGCAATCTCTTCCGTGCGTTTAACGATGTATGAGATGGCTTGGTCGATAACCTGGCTGAAGTCGCGCTCATACGCCCCGGAACATTTATAATAGCGGAGTTGACTCTTCAGGCCGGCGACATTGGGTGGCTGCCCAATCTCAACAGGAGGTAGACTCGAACTGGGCACGCAATCGGAATCACCTGCCTGCGCGAGATGGCAGAACACGAGCAGCAGCAACGTCGTTAACGCTGCTCGATGACGCATCTTGAGAGAAAATGAGCCCAAGGACTTCGCGCTTGCTGTTAGAGATGAGCTCAACGCGTTCACCCCTCCGCGCCCGAAAGTCTGCCGAGGCCGACTCACGCGTTCGGGAGACTTTGGATGATCTTGTCTGCAGTTCGCAAACACAGAGCAGCAATGGTCAGCGTCGGATTCGCCGTAGCAGATGTGGGGAACACCCCACTACCGACCAGATATAGGTTGTGGTGATCCCACGAGCGTTGATCGGCATTAACGACCGATTTCTTTGGATCATCTCCCATCCGGTACGTTCCAATGATGTGCCCCGCACCCATGAATCGAATTCGCTCACTCCTGCCCGTCTCATCTGGCGGCAAATCGATGGCCGTAGGATCCTGCTTGTCGGGTATCCGCGTATATTCCGTGGCGTTCAGGCGCGCAAAGATCGCGTCTGCGGTTTTCTTGGCGGCGGCCAGCCCCCTGATCGTGTAGTCAGATAGGCTGTAATGAACTTCCGGGCGCGGTAGACCCAATCCGTCCATGTGCCTTTCCGACAACGTAACGCGGTTCTTTTCGTCCGGTTCCTGTTCGACCAGAAAGCCGAGGCGAAATTGCCGCGTCAAGACGTCTCGCAGCCGTGCGACCAGTGCGTCCCCGAAAAGCACATCATAGTTTAAATTCACTAGGCTGTTATTTAGGCCATTAACGAAATCTACCGTCGTAATGTTTGGATCTCCGCCAACTGCAAAATTCCAGCCTTCGTTGCCAATCTCGATGCGGAATGCGGCTCGATCTTTGCGGAAATCACCGTCGCGCAGGTCCTCAATCCCCGACGTGGACAGCGGACCACGATAAGGAAATCTTGACTGTGGCAGCAGTCCCCAAGGAACGTACATGGGATGGTCCATAAGGTTCTTGCCAACTTGCCCGCTGCTGTTTGCCACCCCATCGGGTCTGTTGCCTTTACCTGTTGACATCAGCAAAAGTCTCGGCGTTTCGATCGCGTGGGCAGCGATAACATAGCAGCCGTCTATATTGGCGCGGACTGAAGCTGGCTTGTCACCGATTTTTCTTCCCTGTTCATCGTAGGGCCAGTACTCGATATGATCGATCCGCTGATTCTCGCCGACAACAATCTCGCAGGCGACCGCGCGATAAAGGAAGTCAACGTTGCCCGTGGCCTGAGCATCCCGCAGGGTTATTGTGGGATCATACTTTGCCTGGATGGGACAGATAGGAATGCAGTTCGTGTTTCCAGCGCAGGTTCTGCGCTGCTTGAATGGCTGCGAGTTTCGCGCCGCCGGCGTGCTCCTGACCCTCAGATCTTTGCGCCAAAGCGTCATGCCACTAATCTCTGTTTCAATGAACTTGTCAATGAGCGACTTGGGAATAGGTGGCATTGGATAGTTCTCGCTGAAAGCCATCCCATCATAGGACTGCTCGTCTTTTGAACCGGAAACTCCGATCTCATCTTCTGCCTTGTGATACAAGTTCTCCAGGGTCGCGTAATTGATGTCTTTCGGCCATTCAGCCCAGTCCAGCTGGTACCGCTGCTTCATGTTGAAATCGTTGGGCAGAAGCCGAAGACAAGTTCCGAGCCAATGCACCGAGGTGCCTCCCCCCGTACGCTCGTACGTACTCGAAAACGGCACGGTTCCTGTCTGGATCAGGTAGCTCTTCGATGGGTCACGCCAGTCTCCGGAGTTCGACAACGACAGTACCGTAGGACGCCCGGCTGGCACCGTTGCGGGATCTTTGATCAGATCGGGCGTGTAAGGACTCTCTGGAACCTTTGCGGACGCTCGATAAAAACGGTCCATCTCAGCGTTGATGTTTGTCGGTATGGGGTCCCCGGCTTCCAGCACAAGGACCCGCTTATTCGCCTGGCCCAATCGCAGCGCAACCAGGGCACCGGCAATGCCCGACCCGACGATGACCACGTCGTACACCTTCTGGGAAGTGTTATTCATTTCGAATCCGCCCTTGCGGAATCCACTGTTGTGGGATCACTCTTCGGAGGATCTGGCTTGAGGGGCTTGGTGAATGTATCCGCATCGGGCGGCTCTTTGCCCCAGTAGCCAAATTGCAGATTGCTGTAACCCATCGGGTGCGCCTGCGCGACGCGCCAGACCATACCGTTGGTGTAGGCACTCGGAGAAATAACTTCGTAGGGGATCAGCATTTCCTCTGAGTATCTGCGCGTCGAGTAGTAACCGTGCTGTGGGTCTTTGGCGGCGTAGCTCTTGTTTTTCAATGCTTGCGGGGCGTACCAGGCACCGAGGTACCACGCCAAAATGATACTGCGCATCAAAAACTTCATCGGTTCATACTCGACCTTGTTCTCTGGCTTTTCAGCATCCTCATATAGCTTCTTTATGGGGTCCCTCACGAAACCCTGTGCATTTGCATTTCTTGCTTCTTCAAATTTCGCGAGGAGCTTCGTTAGTATCTCCGCGTCTTTGGCGTCGTTGTTGGCCTTGTTAGCTCTATCAAAGACCGCATCCCTGAATCGAAATGGATCCACACCCGGGCTTAGAAGTTCCTTGTCAATCCCCGTGAGAGCCGCGGAAAGCTCGATGAATATATCTTCCTTAGGAGCGACGGCAGCGGCTGGAGAAGGCTGAGCGACGAGTGACGAGGGCGAGATCAACAGCGAGCCGAAAGCCGCAGTTGCGGCCGTGGCCGTTGCCCCTGCGAGGAGTGCTCGACGGCTGATTTCAGTCATGTTTACAGTTCCCTTGGGTGTCGTTCGCTTTCGTGGAGCAGGCCTTTTCAAGGATGTACGTAAAATCGGACCGCATCACCTCCGTACTCGAAGTGGAGGGCGGTTTCGTGGTCGCGTTGTTGTGGCAGGAAATGCAACTCGATGTCGCTAGCGGTAGACCCGGATCGTTTTTGCCCGCCTCGGCTTGTTCTAAAGGCTGGCTGAACGTTTCAAGAGTGCTATTTGCGAGGAACGGCGGAAATGGCATACAAGTCGGGTCAGGCAGATTGCCGGGGTCCTTCTTGGTGGCACAAGGAAATGAGCTAGGCCATTGCGTAGTAATCAGGTCGTAGTTTGCCCACACCGTGCCTGCAATCTGGGGCAACTTGTGGAATTTATCGTTCAACGTTTTGACATCGTCCTCGAGAGTCGTGGGACCACCATCGTTGAAGCTAGTGTGAATTCCGGTCCTCACGATTTGACTCTTGAACTCGCTCGGATGACTAAGATCCCATTTGCGTACGTCCGGATCCCAAGATCCGTCTGGTGTCTGATTGACAGAGCATGTCTGGCAATGCGGGTCGTAGAAGTTATATTTTTGCCCCTCAGGGATGCCGGCCTTGACCTCCTGCTCCGTGGGGGCGTTGTCTTTGTGTTCAAATGTCGTCCAGATCCACTGCTGGCGACTATCGGTCTTGTGCCCGACATGAAACCCGATTAAGCCAAGCTTGACCGGAGTGCACGATGTCGGCGCCCGATACAGAAGCCCATCGATCACGTGGTAACTTCGCTCGGCGAGATCGCTCTCGGTCATCAGCTTCCATGACGCTTTAATCATGATCGAACCCACTACTTCTTTCTTAAGGTTACCGCCCGGGAAGTCAATCTCAGGGTCCTCGTGAAGTGCCTGCTGCATCTTGGGAAATGCTTCTTGGCCCTCACGGTTAAAGAGGCCTTTTTGGGTTATGTATTCGAACATCGTCTTGTTCATGAAGATAACAAAGACGGCATAGTTACCGTTCTGGTCGAACAACGGTCCGCTCTTGAATGGCTGATTGTAGGTCTCCTCCATGTTCATGTGAATGATCATCTTTCCATTGGCATCAGGACATCCTGCTAGTGGAAGCTGTCTGTTCGCACCGATCAGGGGATCTGTCTGACTTTCAATCCACTTTTCAGGAGGCTCCCCTTTCGCACGCATTACATCGGGTAGTTGCTTATACGTCTCCCACACCGTTGGAGCGTCCGCACCGATCGGCGCGCCACTCGCAGGAGAATTCAAGGCTAGGAACGTTAACCAGGAGTAATAATCAAATCCGTGCTGGAGACTGCGAGCATCGGACTTTTGGTTCTCCGCCACTGCGTCACACGGCAATCCTCGAATGCCGTGGGCCTGGAGCGCAGAGATCTTTGTGAAGTCGATTGTCTCGAATCCCTGCAATGAAAAATCCGGGCAAGCAGGCAACTTAGATTCTGCTGCCCCTGGTTCTTGACCGGGTCCGCTGGTGACGCGACCTTTCGTCAGGGCGATGCTGCAAAAACACACAAGTAGAGCGAACGTTGCGATGAACCCCACCACGATTCTGTCGAAATTCGTCATGATAGTTGCATGCTCCTGCCGCAGCGGGATCTTTGGTCGCGCGAGTTTCGACGCGAACTGTGGCCGTTTTCCGCCAGACTAATGTCGGCTGTTTGAATCAGTTCAAGCTTCCGACGTAGCCATGTGAGCTAAACGTTTGCACTACTCGGGAGTGAGCGTTTATGTTTTAAGGTTCTACGGATATTCTTCCGCTAATCGAGTTGCATCGACAAAGCGGCAGACGCCGAATGTTGGCCAAACTTCTACAGAAACGAGCAACTGACTCCGCCCGACGAGACACAGAGCCAGAGTGATATCGCCTTGTACCTAGGCAAATGATATTTGTCAAGTTAAAAATAAGTTGTCAAGTACGTTCCTAATAGGTACCCGTCGCAGGACGGTAGCGCGTACCGCATCCGATTTCTGGATGGAACAAGGGGATCCCGGAGCGATTCAGATGGGCCGACAGGGCCCGTTGAACCTGTCCCTACCAAAAACTTCATCCGCCAGCCTCTAAGACAGATCGCCCCACAAAGAAGAACTCATTCGCTGGTTTCTGGCCAGAGACGGGCGCTGCGTAATCCTGACCGCGACGCAACGGGACGTCAAGAGTTTTGAAACTAGGCGATATCCCGATTTCGGGCCGGGCGCACCTTCAGGGTTCGAGTCAAGAACGAGTACATGCGGCTTAGGCCGCAATTCGTTCGTAGCGATGATGCAAGCCACCCACTTGCGGAATTTCGATGATCCTTCCCCTCCCCGCGGGCTGAACTGGCCGACTCACAGGCGCGTCCTTTCCCAGCGATAGGTGAGTCCTGGTTCGCTCGTAGTATTCGAAGTACAACTTCAAGATGCGCCGCAGGCCAGTTTCATTCAGGATGATCACGTGATCCAGACACTCGCGACGAATGGAGCCGATCAGTCGCTCGACATAGGCATTCTGCCAAGGCGATTGCGGCGCCGTGAGAACCTCCCGCGTGCCCAACCACTGCGCCGCTTCAGTGAAATTCTCTCCGTAGCTTCGATCTCGATCCCGCAACAGATAGCGAGGAGCGCTGTCCCAGGGGAAGGCCTCCAACAGTTGATGAGCTGCGAGAGCCACACCCAGAATACTCGATCAGCGATACTCAGCCGCAGCCTGCGATCCCGGTTGCCTTTTTGGAGGACTAGGAGCTGATGTCGAAGGGCAAGGATCTCGGCTTGGAGCGCCGCTCGACTTCTAAAGCCTTGCCGGATGGAGCAGAGGAGCGAGAAAATGATCGCGAACTGTCTCTTGCAAGCTATCGCGTGGAACGCACAAATTCAATCGGTTCAATCAGTACCGATTTTTTGGTAGGGACAGGCTCAGAAATACGCGGTTCTTCCTCGCATGGAGCGAACTGAAATCGAGTCAATGCCGGATTCTTCTTCGCTAGGGATGAACCGAGGCTTGGTCACAGCCGGGAACCTCTTTCCAGAATGCAGAGGCTCACTTTCGGCGTACTCGGCCTCCGGCGCCTCGATACGACGAACAAGGTGTGCCCGGAGAGAGTGTGCCACCCGGCGCCGCCCGGCACGAAGAGGTTGAGACCTTCAAACTATTTCTTGCAATCGTAAAAGGTCTCTTTGTCTTGCGAGTCACCATTGAAAATAACGTCCAACACGGCTTGATCTCTCGAAGCCTTGTAGGCGTCGCCATTGCAGTCAAACGTGATTGAATTCGTTCCCAGAACAGGCGTCGTGCAAGCACTGTCATCGAGAGTCACAGAGTCGTAGCCATGGGCGTTGTCAATTACAAGCACTGTCACCGTCCCGGTATTGGTGTTCCCATTGCACCATCGGCCATAGTAGTCAGTCATTCCGCCCGCACCCTGCGCATGCACAATCGAGCCCGCCAGTAGGTAACCAAGGACCATTATTAGCATCAGCAGATTCGCAGCACTTAGCAGCTGCTTGACGAATAGAGTTTTTTCTCTGACTGTCTTGTGTGGGAACTTCTTCATTCGTTTCGTCTCCCCCAAAATTTGTCGGCTGGCCTGGTAACCGCTCGAGAATTCCAGCAGGTCCAACGCTAAGACAATGACCGTCGAGAGCGCAATCGCAAGCAAGGAGATTTTCGTCGCTTTTGACAAATCAAGGACGTGTGTGTGTTCTCCAGTGAACAGGCTCCATATGAGGACCAGGGAGCCAAGAGACATCGAGCGAATCCGGTCACTCACTCCGGCAAGGAACTTGTCACGCCTCTCTATCCAGAAGGCGTTCTCGGCCTCGTCCCGCTCCATCATGTTGTCACTCCATTTCCATGCCGTATGTACAGGCACGCCGCCAGCCGCCTGCCGTTGTCTCGGCACGGTAGCGACGCCCCATACGAGAGTTGGAAGTCAGTGGGTTGGCAGTTTACAGGCGTAACAGACTTCAGCATAAGAATCGAGCATTTCCCGGCGGTGGTTCGCGAATTGAAGGCGAACCAGAATGTCTGAATCGGAAGTGACGCAGGCCAGAAGTCTACGTCTCGGAAGTTACAAGCTCTTACGCTGATCATCACGGACTAAGCTCGAATTGAACAGTGCATTCGGAAAAACTCTGCCCCCGGCACCGCCCCGAGGGTGAGTTGGTAAAAATGAGATTACTTTTCGGTCGTTAACAAGACATTCACTGTCGAGAATCGAAAATCAAAACAGTCTGATTCTGCGAACAAAGCTTGCTATTGAGCGATTTTCGCGTCTCGAACGACGTGATATTGGAAAGCGGCTTGCCGTCCGACGCCTCAAGCTGCGCATAATAGTAATTGCGTCTGGAGTTTGGAGGAGTTTCTAGTAGCAGTATTTCAGGCTGATTGAGCGCGACTGAAATCGAGTTGTCTGCGCCGCCACCCCAGACGTGAACGATATAAGTGGTCGAATCCGGCTTCAATCCAGTCACCTCCACCTTCACACTTGACCACGCGCAGTCGGCGCCGGAGCTAAAGCCAGGCGTACGAGCGGTAAAAAGGAAGGTCTGGCTGAGGGACTTATCGGGAGCCGGAACGCAGGTCGCCGCTCGGGCAAGCGGATCGAGCGCCTGGCCACTCGCGCTGAACGACCACCATCCACGGTCTTCCTCCGCTTTTCTTATGTCCATGAATTGCTGCATCGCGTCCTGGTATAGCTGAGACCACTCAACGTGATCACTTACCTCGTCTAAACGGCAAAACTCTGCTTGTGCCAAGTCCCAGCGGCTTTCATCTATTCCGATCGCATGGTCATCAACTGTGATAGCCGACCGAAGCTGCTCGATCGCTTCGTTTGTTCGCCCCTGCGCTAGAAGCACCTCGCCCAAGGTGTCTCTCGTCATCGACTGGTCTTCCAGGGATTGCTTTGAATTGGCAATACTGACGGCATCGCGAGCGTAGTGTTCTGCGCGAAAGGCAATATCGCCATTTGGACGTTCTGTCGTCAGGCCCTGCAAGCTACCTAATTCCCATTGCCAAAACGTATCGGCATAGCCATTTAGCGCGTCGATCAGAGTCGGATCAAGGCGAATCGCCCTCTCGTATTCCGCGAGTGCGATTCGGTAGTACCAAGCCCCCGTCGCCCCATCGCCGATCGCGGTCTGGCTCGAATACTCCGCATATCTCGCATCTTCAGACAGCGCGTCACCTAGGTTGGTATGAGCTGTGGGATCCATAAAAAGTTCATCGATTAAACGTCTGTCCTCGGGGTGCGTATACAATTCCGACATCGCCTCGTTGCACCTTACGGTGGCGTCTGCAGGAACTAGTTGGAGACTGCGCCGGTAGTATTCTGCGGCGCGGACGCTTGTTCGTGAACCCACACGATACAGTTCTGAGCGAGCCTCATCGCCCTTAGAAAATGCCTCGAGCGCCGCATCCGAGCAAACCCAGCTGTCAGGAAACTCGCGCGATGGTAAGAAGCGACGCTCTCGATAGTGCCAATCAAGACTTAGGCCAAGCAGGTTCAAGATATTCGCTTCAACCTGTCGTTCCTCGTTCGTTAAGCGATCGGTAGCGGGCAGTAGTAAGGAGAGGGCCAGGGCACGACTACAGTAAAAGAAAGGAACGCGAAAATCTGACGCACTGGGTGAGACACTCACTCGTTGATCGAGTCCGGAGAGGCATAGACCGTAGTAAGCAGAGCGACGCTCAGAAATCGAAGCCGCAGCCCGGGGCAACTGAACTATCGAGCTCCACATGTTGCCTGCCTCGCCTCTCTGCGTCTCCATTGGATCCGCGGGCGGCAGTATGGCCGCTGTGCTTGGGAGATACGAACTAAAGTTGTACAAAGTCGAGGCCTCAAGTAGTGCAGACGGAACGAAACTGGGATCGGTGGCGAGACTCTCCCTAAATGCCTCAATAGCGCGACTAGGCTGTCCGTCGCGCTGCATAGCGATGCCTAGTCGATACTGTGCAAGAGCAAATTTTGGATCTGAGTGTATCGCTTCGCGAAAGGAAGAGATTGCGCTCTGTAGCTGTGTTGGATCCTGGCAAATTTCGAATCTGGACCAATGAGATAAACCCTCGCGGAAGGACTCAAATGCTCCGCGATCACGAGATATCCCAGCGGACAGAAAAGACGGCTCGGTACTAGCCACGTCGAACGCGAGCTTATCAACAAGTTCGTCAAGGCTGTCTGTTGGCTCGTCGAGTTCCTCATCCGAGCAGGCGCTCTTGGCAGTATTCGACTTGGAAGAACCCGTCGGAACCTCACTCGACTCACGCCAATTTTCACCGTCGCTCGAATTAAGAAGAACTTCGTAGCCGTGATTGGCTGTCGCCCGAACCACTCCGCTAATCACCCTCACACCAAGCAGCGAGCGTACGAAGCCGTGGATGGGCGCAACGAGAAGACTGAGCGGAATCGTGACGTTGTAGATTTTGAGGTCGTCACTCTTTCCTACCGCTGCCTCAACCGTGCCGGAATCCACAGTTGCTGTGAGAACGTTTCCCATTGTTGGATGTTCGCCTGAAGATTTGCGTTCAGCGATGACAAGATCGCGGCGAAGATCCTTTCCTTCTCGTCCGAGTGCGTTGACCAGCCCGTTGCTGATGGCCTGCGAGATGTCTTCTTGGCTCTGTAATCCACTCGACGATATTTCTACGACAATCTTTGCGGGATTCAATGCGTCGTTGGCCGCTGTCATAAAGACGAGGACGACGATCACAGCCAGAATCGCTTTGATTGCCCCGGCCCATCCGGTGCTAGTGACGGACTTCACGGCCGAGGAAGCCGAAGCGCGTGCGCTTCTCGCAATCTTTACAAGCGTCGTTCTTATGGGCGATAGTCCCCCCAGCTGCAACACTCCGTGCTTGAAGACCATCGGAATCCTATCGAGAGCTCCCAAAGCCAATCTTTCAGCGAGAATAATCCAGAATAGAAACAGAATGGCGAGATCAAAGGATCGACTAAAATAGCCGATTCCGAATAGGTCGATGAACGCAAGGGCAACAAACGGTAATGCAAGAGAATGGAGTACGCCGGCAAACCTGGAGATCGGCAGGGCCTTTAACGTAAGTGCTTTGGCCGTGCTTATCTGCTGGTGCGCGGCAGCCGCGGTGTCCTGTCGAACTTCGTCAACTATGGAGACGACGAGCGAGAGTGTGAATGGGAGTAAGGGGATGACTTCCAGTGCCAATCGGATGCCCTGCCCTACGCGGGCGAACGCGAGCAAAGCAGAAAGACCACCCAAGACGATCGCAATAGTTATTCGCCACTTTTTACTGACGCTTTTGTCAGTCAGAAGGACTACGATCAAGACAATCGCCAGCAGAAATGAAAGTCGTTCTAGGATCATCCAGGATCTACGTCCCAACGGGTGCGCGAGATCCTCGAAGCGGAGTGCTAAATTGGCAATCGGAGCAACAAGAGCGAACGCGAAAGTCGCAGTACCGATCGACGTCTCTGATTTCAGGAGTGCAACAACCGAACCAGCAAAACAGACCGTCAACCATGCCAGCATCGGAAGCCACCACACGTCGTACTCGCACACACGCAGTGGCTCGGGATCTGTTGGGTTGATACAGACTACCCGTGTGGCAGCCCAAACACCAACAGCGAATCCCGTGATTAGCAGGTACTGGAGGTACGCCTTCCACTGGTTGATTTTGCGTATTCGATACCAGCACAACGCGGGGACAAGTGCAAACAAAAGCAGCGCTATTCTGAGGCCCATCTCGGTGTACTCGCCCTGAACCATCAGGGAGCCAAACTCGGGGGCGAGGATCATCTCTCCGCCGTGCAAGGAAACTACGTCGAAGATTCCGATTGCCACAAGAATCAAAGACAACAACCCGATGGAAAGTGAGCGAGCTTCGCTAAACAGGCACGCCCCACCCTGAAGAGCAAGTGCGATGATCCCGACGATAGCGATCCCAAATGTGATAGGTTCCATTTCATCCGCCGTTTAGCAGCGTTCCCAAGAAGAAATGTGATCGAACTTAAGATCGAGGCGAAGTTGCAATACAGGTCCGCTAATGAGCGAGGATCGTAACTACAGATGAGCGACGTGTCAATACTATTTTTAACCATAAGGTCAATAGAAGCCCTTTGATTTATTAACTACAGTCGGTGAGGTGAAGTTGTGTAATATCTTGACGACTTATCTCGCTTGTACTTTAGATTCCCGAGACAAAGGGGCGTGCGTGATCGTCAGGGTTGGCCCAACGGCCAACCTCGGAGGGAAACGGCATCATGAATAGTTTCCTCAGCGTTCTTTGTTCCCTGCTTTTGATTCTACAGGCCAGCCCGACGCCTACTTCGGGGAGTCCACAAAACTCTCCCGGTGCAACTTCCACCTCACAGACATTGGTCGAGGCGTGCAAGCAGCCGTGCCTCGAGGACGGCACCCCAGTGCGCCTGCGAATCTCTCAGACGGTCTCGTCTGCGGACGCGCACGTGAACGACCGCGTGGAATTCGAGGTCCTGGAAGACATACGCGTTTCGGACGTGCTCGTTATCGCGAAGGGCGGGATCGCATGGGGGACCGTGACCGAAGCACAGCCAAAGCGGAGGATGGCCCGGGGCGGCAAGCTCGAAATTGTCATGGACTCGGTGCGCCTGGTGGATGGTGAGAAGGCGGCGCTGCGAGCGACGAAGGAAGTTCATGGCGGCGGCCATACCGGCGCCATGACAGCGGGCATCGTTGCCACTGGCTTGATATTTTTCCCGGCCGCGCCGTTCTTCCTGTTCATGCACGGCAAGGACATCTCAATCCCGAAAGGCACGGAAGTGCCCACGTTCGTGAACGGGAATTGCGAGCTGGACCTATCGAGATTTCAACCAAGCGTGACGGCCCAGACTCAAGCCACACCCGCTGCTGCCTCGAACGCCGAGATTGCCGTCACGTCGAATCCTGCAGGGGCGGACATCGAGTTGGATGGGACATTTGTTGGGAACACCCCATCGACGATTGGAGTTTCTGCCGGGGACCATACGATTGACGTTCAGAAGCCGGGGTACACGACATGGGAACGGAAGATCAAGGTCACGAGCGGCAAGATCAGCCTCGACGCCGAGCTTGAAGCTGCCGTGAAAACGGATACTACTGCTACGCCGAGCAGTCCGAACACTGACGGGCAGAAGCAGTAATCGACAGACGAGATGATAGACGAAGGTTCATCTCCTGAGTCTCCCAAGATAATCTTCCGGTGTAGTGTTGCCTCGGCTATACTTCTGAGCGAGGAGAATCGAACATGATTATCGGCGACAGATTGCGAGAGCTGCGCGAAGAGAAGAAACTGTCCCAGGGGGACATCGAGAAACGCACCGGCCTGCTCCGCTGCTACATCTCGCGGGTCGAGAACGGGCACACGGTGCCGGCGGTTGAGACCTTGGAGAAGCTGGCGCGGGCCCTCGAGATCCCGCTCTATCAGTTGTTCTACGATGGCGAGGAACCTCCCAAGGTGCCGAACCTTCCGAAGCGCACGACGGCGGACGACATCGCCTGGGGAAACTCGGGCAAAGACGCAAGGATGCTGCGGCAGTTCCGCGGGCTTCTGGGCAAGACGAGCGAGAAGAATCTACGGATATTGTTGCTCATAGCGCAGAAGATGGCGCGACCGATACGGGCGAAGGCCTGACGATTCCCTTCCCGGGTGGCTTTCAGTGCCGAAGTAAACATAATTGATCGTTTGCGGAGTTCTATCCCGTCGACAACCCAGTATTCGGAGGCGCTTCCTTCGAGCTTGTTACTGCCGTTGTGTGGCACTCATCGTCATGGGCGCCGCTTGGGAAGAGGGCGAAGATTTCGTGGCGAGGATTGCTGCTGATCGTGCCGCCCCGACTCGGTAAGTCGATAGTGGTCGGCAGCGGCATCGATGAGCGCAGTTTCAACAACGCGTCGGTCCTGCGGAAACCTTGCCCCTAACTCTTTACCGGCATGCTTCCTTGTTGGGGTCTCTTGCCACGCGGTGGCAAATAGCATCGAGCTTCTGGCTGACCGGATCGTCATCCTGTTTTGACATCGTAGTTTTCCTCCTGATTAGCTCCCAAGAGAGCGGGCCTGTTGGCCGGAAAGCTAACGCCCACAAGTTGCGACAAATATTCTCACGATCCAAGGGCATCGCTTATGGTTCGAATAGAGGCCTTGGGACCCGGCGCAAAGCAATTGACACGGGCCATTGCAGAGCATGACCGTGAACGAAAACGGTGATCACCATGCGCTGACTCCAAGCTGTGCGAACGAGCGCCTCGATTTCACGTTCGTGCGCGCGGAAGAATTCCTCGTGGCCCTCCTCAGTAACAAGCACAAATCCTTCAAAGTCACCGAAGCGATCGTAGATCACGGACATGACTTTGCCCGTATACTCGCGACGTCCTTCGAGATGAATCGTTTGCGATGGCGGCACACCGTAGGGGTTCGGCAGGATCGAGATAGAGTTGCCGCCGAGTCCGTCGACGCGAGCGCCGAGGTAGGAGATGTAGCGCACCAGAACGGGATACCAGCGGTTCGCTGGTGACATCTGCGCGAGGCGCCATTTCATGATCGCGAGCGTGTTTTCCTCAAACGGCAGCAACACCGTGGCGGTTGTGACGGGAATCCGCACTGCGAAGCTTCCCACCACATAACGCCAATTCACCATCTTCTTGCCAATCGCGACAGCGACCAAAGAAGCCGCTTCGCCCACAGGCACCCCACCGGCACCACCGACGCCACCGGCGATTTCCGGAGGAGGAGGCGCAGGAGCTACCGTGGCTCGGCGGGTGGAGATGCGGCGGACGGTGAGCGTAAAAACCTGCCCGGAGACGACTCCGGGAGGAAGGTCGACCGTGAATAGCCCGGCGTAGTTTTCCCCAGTGCCCGGCGGGATCGGCACGTACGTGAAGCCCTGCGGGACTTTACACTGGATCGTGTTGGCGTCCTCTGCGGAAAGCTGGTGCGTCGAATAGAGCTTTTTGGCAAGCGAAAGGACGCCCGCGGAGCTGACCTGGGGCCAATAGATGTGCGCGGCGGCGCCGGGCGGCGTATTGCCCCAATCGATCATCAATTCATCGGGATAGTCGAGTAGGTCGCCGCCGCCCGAAACAAGAGCGGCGCTGCGGCGCGTATCAAACGTCTGCGGAATCCGATGGGTGGAGGCGGGGCCTGGATTGTCCGAAAAAGTGATTTCGAGATTGCGCTGGGCGAGCTTGTCGCAGTTCTGCGGACTTTCCGTGGTGCCGTTGGAATTGACGATCGGAGCATCGTCGAATGCGATTTGCGCCACGACGCAGTGATGCGTCCCCGGGAGCATCGACTGCATGGATTTCCCGCCGATCGTGTTGCTCGTGGGGTAGACGTTGAGATAGCAGCCGTAATAGGCCCAGGTCTGCCCGCTCGGGACAATCTTGATCGGCTGATTGTTGACGCTGTTGGCCGAATAGTCGACGTTGACGGCATGGTCGCTATTCCCCTCATAGTTTCCCGTGGCGAAAAACGGAATGGTTACGGGAGGATCGCCCGTTCCAAGGACCGGCGAACTGGGAAGGCCGCCGGGAGGATTCGAAGGATACGTCCAATCGGTGATGTAATCGGTATCGCTCGTTTCAGTGGTGAATACACGGAAGAATACGCGTACGTTCTTGGTCGAGGAGGCATTGGGTGTGCCATTGAGACGCACGCGCGCGACGGCGAAATTGTAATTGGCGAGGCCGGCGTCGGTCGGATGGGCCGGATCGACGGACCTGGGCGTGACGGAGGAATCACCGGTGAGAGCGTTGGTCTGGTCGGGGAACGAACTGAACACGTCGTTATTGGTAGAGGCATCGCTGTTGTTGGCGTTCAAATTGTTCAGCAGTGCTTGAATATAGTTGTAGGCAGCTCCCGAGTCGTAGTTGTTGTTGTTTGCGGGCGAGAGCTTAACGCCGGCGATCGGAGACTGATTGATCCCAGGGGTAACGGTGAAAACGCGAAGGTCCTGGCTCAGATAAAACTCATTGGTTCCAGCCTGATCAAAATTGGCAAAGTGGGGATCGGCACCTGCAATCAGTTCGAACACAGTCGCTGCGCCTAAAATCTGCGCGTCAATTGTGATGGAACCCGTGAGCGGCAATAAAAACGAGGGAGCGCCGGGCGAGGGAAACACGCCTCCGTTGGCCACGGTGTTAATCGCGGCCGGGCCGAATGAGACGGAACACGGATAAAGAATTCGTTGCGGGGTGCTCGGCTGCGAGGGGATTTCCGGCTGGGCGGCACCGAGGGTGACGGTCACGTTTTGCAGAGCCGCGAACGCGCCCGTAACTGTGACCGTGGCACTCGACGCTGCATTCGGCGTGAACCCCTCGAGCACCAGCCAGCATGCGGGTGAATAGCTTGGAGTGACGCCCACTTCGTCCAGCCCGTAGGCGCTCTTTTCCACCTGAAAATAGAAATTCTGGTTATACATCAAGCTCGCGATGCCGTTGAGAAGCTTGGTGCCATCGATGCTGCCCCAGCCGGAGCACGGATCCCAGCCCGCTGCGGCTGTGTAGTAGGGAGCATTCGACCCGTCACTGGGATCATTGTTGCCACTGGTGATGTCATTGCAGACGGTGCTGCCGATCTGATAGATCGTGGGATTAAAGAACCCGAGAGTCACCCCGAAGGCGCTCCGAAGGGCCGCGTAGAGTCCGGCATAGAGGGGAGTCGAACAACTCGTGCCGGTGAATTCGTACTTGATCCCATTCACCCAGAACCAGTCCTTGGAACCCGAGCCACCGTAGGAGACCATGCCAGCAACATCAGGGATAAAGCGTTTGGTGGACTTGTTCCCTTTCGAGTCGGTAATGCTGGTGATGCTGGCGCCGCTCTGATAGCACGGAATGGGAAAGTTCGCGCTGGCGCCGCCGCCTGTGGCCCCGGCAAAACCGCCGACGTGAGTTGCCGAACCGACATTGCTCCAAACAACTTCATCGAAAGTGACCGGCGGACCGTTTTGCAGATTGCCGATGACCGTGCCGCCAACACAGGTCACCCACGGATCGCTGCCAGGGTAATTAACATGAGTGTTCCCGTCGGCGTCCCCGTCGTCGCTGCCAAAATCCTGAGCGATGATGAAGACGCCAACCCCCACGAGCGCCAGTTGCTGAAAAAGAGAAGACATTTGATAGGCGGCGGAGCCGGTATTGCTGACGTCGCCGATTGAGCCGGAATCGTCGGTGACGAAAAAATTGAAACTGCAAGTGACGACGGTGGGCTGGCTTTCGCTTTCCGGCAGAAGGATGCGATTCAGGCAAACGAGCAGGCCCTGTTCCGTTAGTTCCGTGAAGTAGACGTTGACGGCGGCGCCCTGTGCGATCGTGGCAGAGGTGGAAATATCCTGAGTAACCTCCAGGGAAAAACTGCTGGAGTTGGAACTGAGATTCGCACTGGTGATTCCCTGAACGGTGGCCGTGCTGTTCGAATAAGTGTTGGTACCGACCGTCAGGCTAATGTCGTGAAGGGAGGCCGGCTTCGTTTGATAGGAGGCGTCGGAAAGGTTGGGGAAGTAATTGTTGTTGATGTCGCTCGGGAGATATCCGGAGAGGCGTTGGTTCGTTGTTCCGACGGGATCGGAGGGGGCAATAACACCAATCACCTGGTCGGAAGCGCCGGGGTTGGGGAAATGGTAGAGTCCGGCAACCTTCGAAACAGCCAGGGGATTCGAATTGGGCGGATCGCCCGAGCTCGCGCCAGGACCTCCCAGAGCGCGATTATCGAGACCGATGACGGCGATAACAATGCCTTGAAGCTCGGAAGGGATGTTGACCGGGCCGTCGTAGCCGTGGTGAACGTGCGTTGAAAACGCTTTGTCCTCCGCGCCAGCAGCGGCACGGCGCCTCTGTCGTGGGCGAGGTGATTCGTAGCGATTCAGTTGGATCCCGAAGGCCGCGTTCATCTGTGCAACAGTGCCGGAAATGCTGACGGTGCGGCGGCCAGCGTGAGTGTTGAGCACGGTCAGACCGTGAGAGGTGACGAAGGAAGTCACTGCGTCGAGATCGGCTTGGGCAGCGCCGTAGGTATCGGCGTACTGCGTGGGAGACAGGAATTGACGTTGGCCGATCGGAGTGTTCTCCCAATGTTGATGGTCGGGGAGCGGCGGGCTGCCGGGTTTGTGGCGAAGAACGAGCGTGGCGGAGACAATTTCACTGGGGTCCAAAGGACCCAGGAATTTTGCGGCTGAAGAACGAGGGCGTTCGCTCCCGCTGAGTTTCTGGTAGCCCTTGGGAATCTTGCTTTCTTCGGAATTCGAGGCCATAAATGTTCCTCCGGCAGAAAGATCGCATCGAGGTCCTTGGCCAAGCCTAGCGCGGCTTCAGAACGTATCGACTCGGGCTGGCAGGCTTTTTGCGGGTCTTCGTCCGCAGAAAGCTCACCCGGACGAACGAATGCTATTTTAGGTTGACGCCGGGCACAGTCGGGATCAACTGATCGGCGCAATTGCAGGTGCGTTTCGGCTTTGGCCCCACGTAGATCGAACCCGACCAATATCGTTCGAAGGCTCCGCCGCACCCCTGGCCGGTCGCGGTAACCTCCGCGTGATAGACGCCGTCGATGCGAGGCGCAGGAAGCTGCAGCAAGTATTCGCGCTCGCTGAATTTCATCTCGTGCTCAGTGGTATGCGTCTTCGTCAGAATTTGCAGCTTCGGAGGGATGAGATGCGTGTCCGCCGCGAGGGCGCGGTGACGAACGATCGGCGTCGAAAGCTGGGCCAATGACGTCACCGGAGCAGTGAGGCGCACCCGAACGCTCGCGTTCTTGATGATTTGGCCACTCTGCGCGAGAATCGCGCGCACGGTGAGCGGATCGGTAACGTCGCCACCAGTCACGTTCGCGATGATCTGCAGAGCGCTATCGACCATCACGTTCGTCGAGGCTCGAGTGCTGCCGCCGGAAATCGCGACCGGGTTGATCAACATCTGCCACTGGCCCAACTGTTTCGGCCCAATCGTGCCGTTCGGACCAGGAGGCAACGCTATCTGGAAGAAGCGATATCCCGGGCGCTGAACGTAACGCACCAGACGATTATTCGTGGCGGAGAGACTGCCGAAAGTCGTCCCATCGGGCGCCTTGATGGAAAACTGGATTTGCGCTGTCGGATCTTCCCAAAGCAGGATGAAGCTGATCCGTCCCTCGCAGTTCGTAATATTCACGGGCACAGTCATGGGCACGCCCTGCTGCAGGGTCAGAATCGGGTCAGCCGCCATGTTCTGGCGGAAAGCATCGGCAAGAATTTCCACGAATTGTTTGCGGAGCACGAGCGCGTCCGTCGTCTGGAAAAACTTTCCATTCGAGCTAGCTGCCAACTGGGAAAGAGCCGCAACCGACAGATACGCCGGATCGCCGAGCCCAACCGCGTAAACTTCCGTTCCGGCAGCAAGCACGCCCGGCTCGACCGCAGCGATAAGAGGCGGCGTGTTCTCATATCCGTCCGTAAACACGATGGCGACCTTGCGGGTCATGGACGATGCGGTGAGCGACGTTTGCGCAAGGTTCAGTCCGCCTCCGATGGACGTGAGGAAGCGCGGCGTGAGCGTATTCGCGCCAGCGATGATGGCGGTCTGCTGGGTGGTATCGAAGTCTTGCAGCGGCGTCAGCACCGCGAACAAACTATCGAATTGCACCGAACCCATCGAGAAACCAGTTCCCGGGATGACCAGATCGGCGAACATTGCCACCGCACTTTGCAGCGCCGTCATTCGAGTGCCATTGGTGATCGGCGTAGCCATGCTGCCCGAGCGATCCAGAACCAATTCGACGGCAGCGGGCGAAACGGCCACGCCATTGCCGGTCAGCGGAACAGTGACCGAGGGGTTCGCTGGATCGTTGCTCGTGATCGTCAACGTGCCGCTGGCCGCGCCAAGTGCTGCTGGTGCAAAAACGACGGTAAACGACTGCGACGTGGCCGCCGGAATCGTAGCGCTGAGAGGCGGATTAGTAACCGGCAGAGTGGTGGGATTGCCCGTTGTCAGCAAGAATGCGGCACCGGTGACAGTCAAGGTGGCCGACAGATCCTCGCATGGGCCGGTGTTTGAAACGTTCACAGCGATTCCCGCGAAGTATTGCAACGGTATAGCACCAAAGCCGATCGACGTGGGAGTAACTGAAATGCTGGGAGGCGGCTCCGGCGTTCCTACGCCACTCAACGCGACTGATGCGTTGGGCGTGCTCGGATCGTCCGAGAGAAAAGTCAAGTTGCCTGAGGCCGCTCCCGTTGCCGAGGGTTTGAAGACGACCACAATGTTATTGGTCCCACCCGCAGGCACGACGATCGACGCTCCTGAGCTTTCGCTGAACCCTGCTCCCGAAACGGCGATCGCGGTCACATGCAAATCCACTGTGCCAGTGTTGCCGATCGTAGCATTCATGGAATGCGACAGACATACAGCGACACTCCCAAGGTTCAACGGCCCTGGCACCACCATGTGCGGCAGTCCGCCGCTTCCGGTCAGCGTAATGGTGAAACTCGCATGGGCGGGGTCGTTGGTGTTCATGGTCAGTGACCCGGCGTAGGATTGCACTGCAGTGGGCGTAAACGTTACCTGCACCGTCTTTGTGCCACCTGCTGCGATACTGAAGGACCCGGTCACCGATGGTACAAACTGCGTCGCGGTCGACTTGAAATTCGTCACGTTGAGCGCCGCCGTTCCCGTGTTCGATATCACCACCGGGAGTGTCTTTGAGGTATTCGTTCGCACCGCTCCGAAAGCCAGACTGGCCGGCGTCGCACTGATTTTCGGCTGTGCCGACACGACGGTAAACGACGTGAAGCCGACCGACGCGATCGATCCGAGAGTGGTATTGGCAGTACCTAGGAGAGTTGCGGAGGTTCCGGCGACGCTGAACAGACTTACATCGGTACCAAGAATTGCGCCAGCCGCCAAAAAGGAGCCTGAAAGTTTCACGGTCACTCCGCCAGCCAGGCCGGCGGGGGGGTCGCTCTCGGTTGGCGTCGCGGGATTCAGAAAGCTGATCAGCGACATTGTCGTGTCGTTTGAAGAAGCAGCTACAACCGTCGTGCCGCTCACGGATATCGACGAAACGCCCAGCTGGATCGAGGACTTTTGGCCCAGGAGCGTCGGACTGGCCCCGCCAACATTGAACAAGAACACGTTGCCGTCGCCGAGGTCGGCGACCGAGGCGTTCGTTCCATCAAGATCGCACGTAACTGAGCCACCGAAAAATACTCCGGCGGTCCCTGGTACGAACTGCACTTGCGTGGGCGTCGCCGGAACGCTGTAGTCCATCACGACGAAATAGGCGTTGTTCGGACCCGAGACGACTGCCTTGGTGCCCTTCAGTTGGGCGGCAGAAATGCTGTCGATAGCGGAACTAAAAGTCGACACAATCGTTGGTGTCGAGGGATTGGACACATCGATAAAGACCAACCGGATGCCATTCATTTCGCCGACCAGCACGTGCGTGCCGTCGATCGAGAGGGCCGAGATGCCAGCCAGTGACGTATTCACACTTCCCTTCATTACCGGCGAGGCGGGATTCGAAATGTCGTAGATCACAACCTCGCCACCAAGAAAGTTTCCAATCGCAGCGAGCGTTCCGTCACAGTCGACGGTACAGCCGCCACTGAAGGGCGCAGGCACAACTTTCGTGGTCGGTGTGGCTGGGTTCGTGAAATCTGTCACCGCGAAACTGGAGTCGTTTTGACTGCCGGTAACGACGACGTTCATATCACCCTCGCAGATTCTACGCGCGCGGCGTTCGAGTTCTTGTTCTGACCCAGACTATGGATGGGGGCCGGTCGAATTGCTCGATAGAGAGCATGTTGACATTCCCAAGGCCCAATGGAAAGTTGCTAACGAGTAGTGACGCAGGGAGGGATTTCGTTTCAGACTCACGGTGCGACAGACCTATTTGACGGATTTCTATGTCGTAAACTAAGGCAACAAGATCGGAACGGGATACGTCGACGAACAGCCATCGTTAGGCCTGGCTACACAATCATTCCCGCCTATGTCTTTGCAGCAGCAGGAGCGAGCCCCAGTGTCTTGGCACGACGTAGCCTCCAATGGCGTCGCGAATGTCCATGTCCCGCGCCATATTTTCCACCCGCTACCCGGTTCGTCTTTCAGCACGTGAAAGTATTCGCCGGAGACCGGCACCGACGCTTTGCCATCCGTGCTTTTCAGCGTGCCCTCAAACCTCCCTCGATCGATCGCAAGCTCTCCCGCCGATTCTAGCGTCTCGGAAGAAAACGAAATCTTGTATTCAATTTGCCTAAAAGCTCCATCGTAGTATCCCGCAATCGCATCACGCCCGACCAGAGCACGAGCATTGCCACGCACCAGTACTGCATCATCCGCCAGCGTCGTCTTCAACTGATCGACGCTGCCGTCGTTTAGCGCGCTGCTCAGTTGACCGGGAACCGCGCGCGCCCCATCAATGTCGGGTTTGTTGCTACAGCCACAAATCGACCCTACGAGTCCCAAAGCTAGAATTAACAGAACTCTCACAGTTACCTCCGTGGAATCGCTTTGAGCGAATCTTATAGTGTCCCTTGTGTGTTGTTGTCCACGACTGTTATCGCAGCCGAACAGTAAATGCTCACGTTGAAATCCGAGGATCTCGCAGCCACAGAATCACCCACATAGAATACCGAAACAATCCGGGGCGTTGATAGGGAGCCATTCACTCCGTTCAACCTGCTGGTTTCAAACCAGCGGGGCGAGTGATCAACGAAAAAGGTAATCTGCATCATACAGTTGGCTTGTCCACCCCGTTGGCCCGACTCCGGACTCATCTGCGAAGTCTTTTGATAGGCACATAAAATATTATCTTGACACGTATAAGCTGTATGCGTAATGTCTGCGAAATTGAAATATTTTTCTCAAAAGGTTTATTGTGCGAGCGATGATAGCTGAAGAAAGCGGCACTGTTCCTCCGTCGCGATTTTGCTTTGTATGGTAAGCATGAAACGCCAGGGTTCTGCGCTGATCCGGCCTTCCCGAGATCAGCGGGAATTTAGAACCGAAATCAGCTTACTTTCAACGTCAACCCTAACAAACGACAAGCGTTGGTAATCGTCCTTCGAGCCGGTCGATGAATCCGGTTGCAGGAGAGGTGTGCCTTTGTGTTTTTTTCGCGGGCGTTCGACATGAGTGGTGGGCTGAAACCAGGAGGTAGTCGTCGTGAAGAATATCTTGATCGCGTTGTTCGCACTTAGCCTATTGATATGCGTAATGGGCCTATCTGCATCCGCGCAAATCTTGCCAGTAGGTAACTGCATAGGCCAGCAACAGTATTGTGGGATATGCGGCGATTCTGCCGCAGGTTTCTTCAACTGCGTGGGAGAGATAACCATTCTCGACATCTGCAACGTCATGGTGTGGGCATGCGCCCCGGCGGATGCCGCGCCGGAGGTTCGTTCCTTCTGTAAAACGGGGCTGGCAAATTGTACGGCGGGAGGCCCCATCAGTTTGGGCGATGGCAACACTTACATAAAAGAGACAGATGTCCAGATTCCGGGGCTCGGCGGTGGTCTCGTGCTTGATCGAACCTGGAACAGTCTGTGGCCATCGACTCAGACTGCATTCCAAGTGGGGATATTCGGCCCCAATTGGCGGTCAAACTTTGAGGAACGAGTATTTGTAGGTAGCGACAACTACATAAAGTATGCCCGCGGAGACGGAACGTTTTGGTCCTTCGGATACAACGGTGGAGTTTGGCTCTTGGCGGCTCCGAAGACCGTGACAGCCACGCTGGTTCAAGGACAGTCCTACTGGACGCTGATGTTCCAGAATGGGGAGCAACGGTTATTCGACAACACGAGCGGCAACCTCATCGCGATCATCGACAGAAACGGCAACACGATACAGGTCTCCTACAACGCCCTCGGTTACCCATCGACCGTAAGGGACCCGGCCGGCCGCACGCTTTCCTTTACTTACGGAAACCCGTCGTTTCCCGCTTTGGTCACGAGCGTGACTTCGAGCGTCGGAATTTCGACCTCCTACTCCTACGACACCGAAGGAAGGCTCACACAGGTCACCGAACCCGACGGCTCGACCTACAATTTTCAATACAACACGCAATCCTTAATCACTTCTGTGATGGATTCCCAAGGCGTCATCCTCGAGTCCCACACCTACGACAGTAACGGTCGCGGGCTGACCTCATCCCGTGCGAACGGGATCGAGGCGGTCAGTGTCTCTTATCCGAATTAAGGGGCACAAAAGTGAACGGTTTTCGAGGGCTGGGGAGGGCTGAGTTGAGAAGCCAAAAGAAAGGGATGTTCTTTGGCCTGTCGGGACTTTTGTTCCTGTTACTTTGCGGGTCACGCGTGCAGGCGCAGACCCCGACAATCACTTCCATTTCTCCTACATCCGGCCCGGTGGGGTCGGTAGTGATCGTAACAGGGACCAATTTTGGAACAAGTCAGGGAACCAGTACGATTTCACTGAACGGGACGAACGCCGTCCCCACGTCTTGGAGTAGCACCTCGATTGCGGTGCTCGTACCCGCGGGAGCTTCCTCAGGGGCATTCAGCGTGAGTGTGGGCGGCCAGAATGCGACGAGTCCCACCTTTACGGTCACGACCCTTCCGTCGGGTTGGTCCGACAGCGACATAGGGACAGTGGGGCTGAGCGGCAGTTCGACTTATGCCAACGGAGTGTTCACCGTCGAGGGTGCCGGAGCCGGGATACACGGTAGCGCCGATGCCATGCACTTCGTCTATCAGTCATTATCGGGAAGTGGCTCCATCGTGGCCCGCGTCGTCGGCCTATCGGGCGGAGCAAGTTCCGAACAGGCAGGCGTCGTCGTTCGCTCCGCGCTTACGGCGGGCTCGATGACCGCCAACACGCTCTTCAGCTCAAACCAGGCTTACTTCCAATACCGGTCCACAACCGGCGGGACATCCTCAAGTTCATATCAATACTCAGAGTCCCTCTCATACTGGGTTGAAGTTGTTTGGAGCGGGAGTTCTTTCAGCGGATACATTTCACCAGACGGAATCAATTGGTCTCAGGCGGTTTATACCGAGACGATATCGATGGGATCGAGCCTGTATGTGGGACTCGCCGTCAGCAGCAACAGCACCACAGAGCTTGCAACCGCGACGTTTGACAATGTCTCAATTAGCTCCAGCACGACGCCAGGGCCTGCGATTTCTGGTGTCTCTGCCACGACGGGATCAGTCGGCAGCCAAGTCGTGATTTCGGGCTCGGGATTCGGGAGTTCGCAGGGCAACAGTCTCGTCACGCTGAATGCATCGCCGGTGATCGTCAACTCCTGGAGTGCCACCTCCATCACAGTCACTATTCCTTCCGGCGCAACCTCGGGGCTCTTGGTAGTCTCTGTCGCGCCGGATATGGACGACAGCAACGCGATTGTGTTCACGGTCACCGCCGAGCCCTTGCCGATGTCGTGGCTGGATCAAGACGTGGGGCAGGTGGGAATGGCCGGCAGCTCGACGTATGCGAATGGAGCTTACACGGTAGTCGGCGGAGGCGGAGGAATTCACCTCACGGCCGACGGCATGCACTTCGTGTATCAGCTCCTTCCGGGCAATGGGTCAATCGTGGCGCGAGTGGTCAGCTTGTCGGGGGGCGCAAGCACGGCGCAGGCGGGTGTGATGATCCGCGAGACACTGAACCCCGGCGCGACCATGGCCGACGCTTATTACAGTTCCGGAGAACTCTACTTCGGCTATCGGACGACGACCGGAGGCAACGCTTCAGCGACCGAGACGAACAGTGTGACCCTACCCTACTGGCTGGAGGTGGTGAGAAACGGAAGCACGTTCACGGAGTATGTCGCGCGGGACGGCGTGAACTGGGTCGAGATCGAGTCCGCCGAAACGATCTCGATGGCGACGAATGTGTACATCGGCTTGGCGGTCAGCAGTGACAACACGAGTGAACTGGCGACCGCAGTCTTCGACAACGTCTCGATTACTTCGGCAACTTCGTTTCCGCCGGCTATCTCGGGCGTTTCGGACACGACAGGGCCTGTGGGCAGCCAGGTAGTCATCAACGGGACCGGGTTCGGAGCGGCTCAAGGGTCAAGCGTCGTCCTCATGAATGACGTGCCGATGACCGTCAACTCCTGGACCGACACGAGCATCACCATCACGATTCCGAGCGGGGCGACCTCAGGGTCCCTTGCCGTCTTACTCGGGCCAACCATGAACGCGAGCAATCCGGTCACATTTACGGTGACGACGCAACCCTTGCCGTCGTCGTGGCAGGACAGTGACATAGGCCAAAGTCAGTATGCCGGGAGCGCAAGCTATTCGAATGGAGTGTTTACGGTAAAGGGAGCTTCAGGACAAATCGGCAGCACAGCCGACGTGACGCACTTCGTTTATCAGCAACTCTCGGGAGATGGATCAATCGTCGCGCGCGTCGCGAGTCTAGCGGGGGCCACCGGGGCGCAGGCTGGCGTCATGATCCGGCAAACACTGAGCTCCGGTGATGTAATGGCCGATTCGGTTTATTGGGCAAGCAGTCTGTATTATCAAGCCAGGACGAGCACAGGTGGCTACGAAGCAACCCAGACGTACACGTCCGGATCGACGCCCTGCTGGCTTCAGGTCGTGCGGAATGGCAACTCATTTAGTGTCTATACCTCACCGAATGGATTCTATTGGACGCAGCTGGGCTCAAGCGAAACGATCACGATGGCGACCAATGTCTACGTCGGATTGGTCGTGAGCAGCGGAAGCACGACGACGCAAGCCACGGCAACGTTCGACAACGTTTCGATCAGCTCTGCGGCGCTGCCCGCACCGGTGCTCACAGGTGTATCGGCTACGACGGGACCGGTGGGCAGTCAGGTCTTGGTTTCGGGTTACAACTTTGGGGCGTCGCAGGGCAACAGTCTCGTCACGCTGAACGACGTTCCGATGACCATCAATTCCTGGAGCGACGCGGCAATCTCGATCACGATTCCATCCGGGGCAACGTCTGGTCTGATGGTCGTTTCGGTCGCGCCGGGTATGAACGACAGCAACCCCGTCGAATTCACGATCACTTCGCTGCCTCTGCCACTCTCGATGTTCGATCAGGACGTGGGACAAACGGCTTCAGTGGGAACATCGACCTACTCAAACGGTGTGTACACAGTCAGTGGCTCTGGCAGCAGCATCGGAAGCACGGCTGACGCGATGCACTTCGTCTACACTCCTCTGTCGGGAGATGGGGCGATCATCGCGCGCGTAGCGAGTCTCGAAGGTACGAGCGGGGCTCAAGCAGGCGTCATGATCCGAGAGACCCTCAACCCAGGGGCGACCGCCGCGTTGACGGAGTACCGGGACGGAGAAGTGTATTTCGGTTATCGGACTACGACGAGCGGATCGATGTCTGCCTCCGCCGAGTATGCTAAGTCACTTCCCTACTGGGTCGAAATCGTCCGCAGCGGGAGCAATTTCACGAGCTACATGTCGCTCGACGGCGTGAACTGGGCGCAGGTCGGCTCGACTGAAACCATCACCATGGCCACCGATGTGTATATAGGCCTAGCGGTCTCAAGCGATAGCACGACCGCATCAGCTACAGCAACTTTCGACAACGTGTCGTTCACTTCAAGCGCGTCGCCAGCCCCATCCATATCGGGTGTTTCGTCCACCAACGCGGCGGTGGGGAGCGAAGTGACGATCAACGGGACAGGGTTCGGAACATCCCAGGGAAGCAGCCAAGTCTTTTTGAACGATACGGCGCTGACCATCGACTCGTGGTCCGGAACGAGCATCAGCGCAACGATTCCGACGGGGGCCTCGACGGGCCCGCTTGTGGTGGCGGTGGCTTCCAGCATGGATGCGAGTAATCCAGTGACATTCACGGTCACTTCACAACCCCTGCCGAGCGGATGGTTGGATCAAGACGTTGGCGTTGTGCCAGCAGAAGGCTCTGCGAGCTACAGCAGTGGCGTCTTCACCGTAAAAGCCACTGGGGACGGAGTGTACAGCACCGCCGACGGATTCCACTTTGTTTACCTTCCCCTGTCAGGGAACGGCACCATCATTGCCCGCGTCGCCAGCCTTTCGGGGACTTCCGGAGCCCAGGCGGGCGTCATGATCCGCGAGACGATGAACCCGGCTGCGACAGCGGCATTCTCGTATTACAACGCCAACGAATACGCTTACTTCGAGTACAGGACCAGCACAGGGGGAACGGCTAGCGCCGCGGACACTTCTGCCGGGTCACTCCCGTACTGGGTCGAAGTCGTGAGGAATGGGAGTTCTTTCAGTGCATATGAATCGTCGAATGACGTCAATTGGGTGCAGGTCGGGACCACCCAAACCATCGACATGGCGACGAACGTGTACATCGGGTTGGGCGTTGACAACGGCAGTACAACCTCCTCGACCGTCGCAACCGCAACCTTCGACAACGTTTCGGTGAGCACCAGTTCCGGGGCGCCCACGCCCGTGATTTCTAGCGTTTCCCCATCGGCGGATCCGGTGGGAGGCTTCGATCCCTACGGTCAGGCGGACGGTCCTTGGGTGACAATTGCCGGAGCAAGCTTCGAGCCGGCGCAAGGAACCAGTTCCGTGACTTTTAATGGCGCAACTGCGACCAACTTCCGCAGCTGGACAGCGACGAGCATTCAGGTTCAGGTGCCCCAAGCCGCTACCGCGGGAAACGGCAGTGTCGTGGTCACTGTGGAGGGCACATCAAGTACTCCCTATTCCTTCTCCGTCCTGCCGGGTATTACCTCTATTTCACCGCTGGCCGCGGCGGTCGGCGGCACGGTCACCATCACTGGCACGTCGTTCGGAGCTTCGCAAGGGAGCAGTTCGGTCAGCTTCAACGGCGCAACCGCCACTTCCATTACCAGCTGGAGCTCAAACCAGATCGTAGCGGTTGTTCCTAGCGGCGCGACGACGGGGCCATTGACGGTCACGGTGAACTCCGCGCAAAGCATTCCCACTACGTTTACACTGATCAATCCGGTTATCAGCAGCGTGTCGCCTGCATGGGGACCGATCGGTGGAACACTGGTTATAACTGGATCTGGCTTCGGCGTAACGCAAGGAACCGGCCAGGTCTCATTCAATGGAGCAAATGGATTTGTGAATGCCGGCTGGTGGACCAATACTCAGATCACCGTGGTTGTGCCCCCGCTTGCCACGACCGGCCCGCTTACCGTCACGATGTCCGGACTAACAAGTAATGCGGTGCAATTCACGGTAGAGGGCACGCTCGCCATTTCGGGAATATCTCCGACAGCTGGACCGATCGGACAATCCGTGATGATTTCGGGTACAGGATTCGGAACATCCCAGGGCTCAAGCACGGTCGCCATTAACAATGACATCACGCCGCTCACCGTGACGAGCTGGTCGGATACGCAGATCATCGCCACGATTCCGACCGGGGCGATCACAGGAGCGATCACAGTCAATGAAGAAGGCCTTTCTGCGTCCGGCCCCTTGTTCACGATCAATTCGACGGTCCAAGTGACGGATTCGTTGGGGAATCAGTCGAGCTATACCGCCGACATGTATGGAGGGGAATGGTATATCGGTCAATCGCAGGGATCCGGCTGCACCACCTGTACGATCCGAGGAACGATTTCCAATACCTTCGACAACAACGGCAACGTCTTGACTCGCACAGACGAGCTAGGCCTGACCACGACGTACACATACGATTCGAACAACGACGTGACGTCGATTACGCAGCCGACAGTTTCGGCGGGGACGCCCACGACAACTTATACCTACAACAATTTCGGCGAGGTTTTGACTTCGACCGATCCGCTCGGCAACGTCACGACGAACACCTACGACGCCCACGGGAACCTGCTTTCCGTAGCGACTCCCGCTCCGAGCGGCAACACTGGGGCGAGCGTCACGCAGTTCACCTATAACTCGCTTGGAGAGCTGACCCAAATCCAAGACCCCTTGCATCGCGTGACGACGATGACGTACACGTCGGCGGGTTTGATCGCGAGCATCATCGATCCGCAGGGCAATACGACGAGCTATGGCTACGACTCGCGAGGCAACCGCACGAGCGTCACCGACGCCCTGAACCATACGACGACGTTCACCTACGATTCGGGCAGCCGGCTGACGCAGATCACCTATCCGGACACCACGACGGCAAGCTTCACGTACGACTATCGCGGACGGCGCATTACCGCTACGGACCAGAATGGCAAGACGACCACGTACGCCTACGATGCTGCCGACCGGCTCACGAGCGTGACCGATGCCGCCAGTAACGTGACGCAATATGCCTACGACACGGAGGACAACCTCCTCACCATCACGGACGCAAACAATCACTCGACGAACTTCACCTACGACGCCTTCGGCCGTGTTACCCAAACCAATTTCCCCTCGTCGTACTCGGAAACCTACGCTTACGACGCGGACAACAACCTCACGAGCAAAACGGACCGCAACGGGAACACGATTCAGTACGTCTACGATGCGCTGAACCGGCTGACGCAGAAGAACTATCCCGACTCGACGAGCGTCGAATACACTTACGACCTCGTGGGCAAGATTCTCTCGGTGAATGATCCGACGGGAACCTACGGGTTCGCTTACGACAATATGGGCCGGCTGATCGGCACGGCCACGCAGTATTCGTTCCTGACGGGCACAAACCTCACAAATTCCTATACCTACGACGCGGATTCGAACCGCACCGGCTACACGGCGCCGGACGGCAGCACGAACAGCTATACCTACGACACGCTGAACCGGCTGAGCACGCTCGCGAACTCTTGGGCGGGCTCGTTCGGCTTCAGCTACGACGCGCTGAGCCGCCGCACACAGATGACGCGCCCCAACGGGGTGTCCACAAGCTACTCATACGACAATCTGTCGCGGCTGCTCTCCGTGCTGCACCAACTGTCCGGGAGTACCATTGACGGCGCGGTATATACCATGGATTCTGCCGGAAATCGCACGTCAAAGGCGGACGAGTTGGCGAACGTGACGACGAACTACGGCTACGACTCGATTTACGAACTCTTGCAAGCCACGCAGGGGTCCACGACCACGGAGAGCTACAGCTACGACCCCGTGGGGAACCGGCTCAGTTCCCTGGGCGTGCCATCGTATACCGTGAATTCATCAAACGAGCTCACAACCACGTCAAACACCGGCTACGCTTACGATTACAACGGCAACATCACAGCGAAGACAGATTCGACAGGCACGACGAATTACACTTGGGATTACGAAAACCGGCTGACGCAGGTGACCCTGCCCGGACAGGGCGGGACGGTTACGTTCAAATACGATCCCTTCGACAGGCGCATCGAGAAAATCTCCCCCACCACAACGAGCATCTTCGCTTACGACGGCGATAACCTCGTTGAGACCGTCGACTCCAGCGGCGGCGTAGTTGCCCGCTACATGCAGCAACAAAACATAGATGAACCGCTGGCCATGCAGCGCGGGAGTGCGACGAGTTATTACGAGCAAGACGGTCTGGGCTCCGTCACTTCGTTGACCAATGCAGCCGGAACGCTGGCCCAAAGCTACGCCTACGACTCGTTCGGCAACACAACCAACTCAAGCGGCTCGCTCACGAACTTCTTCCGTTACACCGGGCGCGAATTCGATACCGAAACGAGTCTCTACTTTTATCGCGCCAGATACGACGATCCGAGTGTGGGAAGGTTCATCAGCGAGGACCCTTTCAAGGAAGTCGTGCGTGGGTTGAACTTTTACGCATATGTCCGAAATGACCCTGTGGGGTACACAGATCCCAGCGGAAGATCCCCATGGGACTGGTGGGACAAGTTCTGGGGGTGGGTAGGTTTTGGAGGAAGTACGTGGAACGCTGCTTCTGGAGCGATGGATTGGAGCCTCTGCGGAGTTTACTATGTCGATTGCCTTAATGAAGCGGCGGGCATAAAGAGGGAGCTTGCGCAGGCTTTGAACAGTCCCGATCCGGTGGTGTCTGGAACAGCTTACGCGACATTGGCTGCACAGGTGGGAGCAAACTCCATGGGTCAGCTGAACATCAACGTATGTATACATAACAACGAAAACTGTCAGAAGGCCCTCAAGTGCGCTCAAAACGGACTAACAAATCCGCTGCCGTTCCCGGTAAATATCCCTTAGCCCAGGGAGATTGAAAAGTTAGTGCGTTGCAACGAACGCAAGACACTAAGCGAGGGAAACTAAAGTGACAGGACTTTGCAAATCTGCGTCGTTGGGCCTCCTACTTATGATACTGTTGTCCTGTCGATCTTCGGCGAGTGACGCTCACTCCTCCGAGACGACACTGAACTCGGAACAGTTGCAAGTGTATGCCGACTTCATACAATCGTTCAGCAAAACAAACTTCAAGTTCCTTTCGAATGAAACTTTTCCGCTCGACCTGTCCGGCTTGGCAAAGGATGCCGCTTGCCTAAGAGGCTTTCAACTCGACGAGACCAAGGAGTTGAGTAAGGGCGGCCACTCGTTGGGCCCGGATGTGCTGCGGGGAGCATCGATTCACCTTATTGGCCAAAGAGAAGAATTGGCGATCCTGAAGCAGCGAGACGCGGAGGTGGCCGCCCACGGTGTGAACTCAATGATGAACGCGTCAGGTATGATCAAAGATCCTGGAGTCCTGGTGTTATCCGAAATAGCTTTTGACAAAAGCCATCACTTGGCTGTTCTAAAGTACGTGTTCCTCTGTGGCTCACACTGTAATTCGGGAGTAGTCCTTGTCCTAGAAAAAGTGGGGTCTCGGTGGACTGCCGCGACCAGGCGTCCGTGTAGTGTCGCAATAAATCGTGAAAACCCTCTCCCATAGACCTGTCCCTCGCCAAAACCTCATCGGCACCGAAAAGTTGAGCAATTCCCTGCCGCAGGCGGAATTAGGACGCGAACTGGAACAGCTGGCCTCGGCCGACGGCACGATTCTCGGTGCCAGCGGCCTACGACCCCGCCCTCGGCGGTTAACCCCAAACCGGGATGTGCACGGGGGGGAAAGCAGTCGCTGCAGTCGTTTGTATTCCACCTCCTCGATATTCCCCACGGGCACACCGCTCTGGAAAATCCCTACCCAGGTCCATCGCTCAGCACTTAGAATCCGAGTAATGCCGACAGCAGCTAAAGAAGGAACGTGCTCCGCGACGAGCGATCCTTGCGTGTTTTTTCCTTTAGCTGCCTCCGTTCCTGACTCGGGGGTGTACCCGAAAACTCGCGTCTGGGGTTCGAACGAAAAATCGTTGCACCACTTTAGTGCAACCATGCCGCTAAGGATCGAACTGCGTTGGGGATGCCAGGAATCTAGTCGAGAAAAAGCGTCAGGGTCAGGAGTTACGTTCAAGTACGACCCTGTGGCTCGCCAAAACTCTATCGGCTTCGACAATGGCGCGACTTTTGAATGAGGACCGTTAGATGTCACCTCGGAGCGCCCTGTAGATACTCTGAAAGAAAACATACGTCTGCACACAAGTGCTCAGGATGCGTCGCCTCGGAACTGCTTGCCAGGCTCAGGCAGCTCGGTCGTAACGATGATGCAGGCCGCCAACTCGATCGTGGGAGATGACGCGACCGGAGGATTTGGTAGGAGTTCTACCCAATGGTGTTCCCTTCCCGAGTCCAAGATGCGTGCGGTCTTCGTGGCAGTAACGCACGTATTCGGAGAGCAGACGCTTCAGATGCACCTCGTTCACGGCGACCACATGGTCCAACAGGTCCCTCCGGCAGCTTTGCACCCAACGTTCCGCCACGCCGTTCTGCCAAGGGCTCTCCAACGAGGTCCGAAGAGGTTGCATGTTGAGGGATCGCACCGCTGCGGGAACCTCAAGTCCTGTCCCTCGCCAAAACTTCATCCGCACCCAAAACGGAGCGATTCTCCGCTGCGAATGCGGAATCCAGACGCGAATTGAGCCAGATTGCCTGGGATCAACGGCGCAGTTCTCAGTGCCAGAAGGCAATGCTAGCGGCCTAATCGTCCGGGCCTTATGTCGCGAACCGATTTTCCCAAGACTCCGTCTTCGTCTGTGGCCCCGGCTTGGAGCGTTTGCTGTTGATGCATCCAGCTACCCGGAGTTAGGAATCCCAGTACGACATCAACCGGGTTTCTGTGGGCAGTTTCGCCGAGTCGCCTTTCCAGAGACATTCTCTTCCAAGGCCGAGCGAACCTTCCGAGCAGCTTCGAAGCCAGGGCCTTTCTCCGTTCAATTATTAAGGCCATCCCGTCGTCGGTCGTGCCCATTCTTCGGCGCCTCATGCATGTTTTGAGGCGCCGTCTGATCAGATGATGACACGGAAGACACATTCCGTTCGAATCATACGGACCGTCGTTCCCACAAGCCATGCATCCGTAGTCGTCGAAATAGGCACGCATCTTATTCCGGTAGCCGGGAGGAATTAGACGTTCTATCGCAAGACGACTTGCCCTTGGAAGGAACCACGGTTGAAATGCCAATTCGTGCGCGTTGAATCGAATTGACCCGCGCCCCCGAACAGATTCTTTCGCGGATTTCGTCTTGGCATTAGTTTTCATACGAAAGGGCAAGCGGGTGGCTTTGATCTATGGTCTTAGCCATGCGGGCGCGGCTCAATCGAGTATAGGCGAGGGTTGTCCCAAGATAGGCGTGGCCCAAAAGGGCCTGAATGATTTCGATCGCGGCGCCGTGGTCGTAAAGGTGCGTCGCGAAACTCCGCCGAAGAACGTGAACGCCCACGTTCTTTAAGCCAGCTCGATGACCGACGTTGTTTACTATGACGAGCACCGCGGAATTCGTGAGAGGCCGGTCAGGCACCGGCCGCGCAAGTGTCGCCCCAGCCAAGAGCGCTCTGAATTTTTCCCTCGCAGCTTGAGGAGACATTAGCTCGATTCTGCCGAGATTTTTTCGGACCTTGCTATAAGATCCGCTTGGGACGCGCCTCCCATAGTCGACCCAAGTTGCCACCCAAGCCGCACCGACTCTCGAAAGACCCGCGGCTTGCGGAACTCTATCTTCCTGGAACACATATCCGCTGGTCCGGCCTGCCAGATAACTCCGCAAAGCGGCGACGGTGCTCTTGGGAAGAAAGGCGAGGCGGTCTTTCCCGAACTTGCCGTGAACGAGGGCGGTCCGGCTGTCGAAGTTGACGTCTTCCACACGCAGATGCGTCGATTCGCGTAGACGGCATCCCGTTCCGTAAATGAATTCGATAATGGCCCGCTCTCGCTTTGTCCGGGTTGCAGCGAGGAGGCGCTTGATTTCCGATTCACTTAGAATGCGTAAATTGGTTGTTTTTCTACGTTTCATTCGGACGAGACGAGGAGGAACGTAGCTGACAACTCCTCCCAGATTCAGGAAATCGTAGAAACGGCGGAGAACGCCCAAGTGGCGGTAGGCAGTCTCAAGTGTCGCGCCGTAGGCGGATATATGAGTAAGGAAGTCCCGGACCTCAAGATGCGTCACGCACGAAATCGATCGACTCGCCAAGAAGGTGCGAAATCTCGACAAAACCCGTTGGGCATACCTTCGGGTGCTTTCGGTATAGTGCAGGGCGATCATCCAGTCATCATAGCGTTTCGCGAGAGCCCTATTGAAATTGGCGTAGGAACCCATGAGTTCGCTGATCCGTCCGGCCGTAGTCTACTGACCGACGCCCTCAGCACAATACGACGAATGTCACTATACCGATGGGGGCAAATGTCACTTCGCGGATTCGCCAACTAGGCTCTCGCCGGCAGGTTCAACGGAAGCTTCTTGAATCGGCCTTTGGTCGCCGCGATTCTGGTCGATGAGGGCTCTTGGATCCGTACCTCCACGTACGTGTCAATGCGGATTGACCAAGCAAGTCGAAAAGCCTATAAGGCAGACCCTCTCGATGGCAAAGCCCCTCTCAGCGGGCTACGGTGACGCTCACTGCCTGCTTGAGGTGAAACGCAGTCAAGAAATTCTCCTCGAGCGGTATCCGGAGAAGACCCCAGGCGGCACCGCCTAGCCGCCCCTTCCCGCCTTCGAGAGCAGTTGGCGGGGCACTCTCTTTCTGCGGGGAGTTGGCCCCGCCGACCCGCTTCCCTCTCTCCCTCTTTTGAGACGTCGTGACGCAAATCACTGCCCACGAGTCGAAAATGCGTAAAATAAATTTAGATCAGCCGCTCTGGCCGCGTCCTACACGCACAACCGGGGAACCGCGAGTTCCGAAATGCGAAGCAGTTTCACTTCCCCCTTGCCGAGGTCCCTGTGGACAGCAAACTTATGCTCTGCCAAACAACCCTGGAAGAAGTAGAGTCGCAACTCACGACCCTGATCTCGAACGCCGATGCGGAGGCGGATACTGGCCTCCGGCTTCGGGTGGCGAATGCCTTGAGCCACGTGCGACAGGCGATCAGGGCGCTCGGAACAGAAAGCCAAACAAAGGGCCACCGCGTCGGCGGATCGTGACCTTCGCCCTCTGTTGAACTGCTATTCTGTTTACTTTCGAGCTGGCACGCCGCGGCTATTGCAGTGCCCTTGCGCACATTACTGACGTACATCTTGAGTAATATTCCGAATTGACTTCGTTCAAGCCGCGACCTATCTTGCGCCCCGCGTCGGCAGGCCGTCCCCCTAGCTGGCCAGACAAATGGGGTTTCCTCGAACCGCTCGCGCGTTTGAGTGGGCGCACGAACTCGGTAAAGAGGCCGCCCGTTTCAAGACAAACGCACGGTACATAGCAGGTGTCTCTTACCCAACCAGGAGGCACTACCATGCCTGTCGTCAAGCTCGGTGTATCTCAATCGCTCTCGAAATTATCCGTGATCGGACGGAACCCGATCGTCGCGGCCCCACCCCTGATGTCAGAACCGCAGTACTCTGCCGATCCCGCCCAAACCCCACAGGAACGGCTTGCGTTCCTCGACGACTGTATCGAGGATCTCAAGAACCGCATCGCTGAGGCCGTGGCCGAAAACGCCGATGAGTGCGAGCTACTTGAGCACGCGGTCGAACTTCGTGAGTTCCAAGAAGCCGATATGAAATCGTCTATCTCATGCGGGAGCTGTCGCGATTGCGGGTCGCGGCGCCGCAACCGCGCGATTACGAGGATTGGATACCTTGGGCTTATGAGCAAGTGCGTCCGCGAGCGGCGCAGGCGACCCCCGAGGCAGAATATGACTGGATGCCCCGGTGGCGGTGGGCGCGAAGCAAGAGAACTCTTGTGCGAACTCCCTTGCACTCTCCGCGGGTGGCCCACGTCCCGCCCGCCGCGAGACCACCGAGCAAATCGCCGCGAAAATCTCCCACACGATTCTGGTCGCTGAAAATCGCTCTTCGACGTTTCTGGGTCGCCATCAGAATCACCCGTAGCCGCTGAGCGCCCGGCCGTTAACAGTGCGAGCTTGCTTCGTTTTGCCCCGGTAAACAGCAAGAACATTGCGACGCCGGTGCTCGGTGCGGCTTGAGGTCGTTCCCCCTAATTCTTGGTCTCGACCTGTGACTGCTCTTGACTTACGGCTCCACGATCCGTTGAAGCTGCTTTTGCGTCGCGATAGCGGGTCAAGTAGGGCATGAAGGCCGTCACCTCAAAGGGCATTTTTTCCCGCGCGGAAAGCAGGGTCACTGGCGTGGCTTTGGTCATCTTGATTGTGTCGTCCCAAGGATCGAGTTTGATTCGTGAACCCATTGGTAGCGCCGCAATCTGGTTTTTGTCGCTGGCCTCAAGCTCGGGCCCGGAGTTCATCAGAGAAGCGATCGGATAGATCTGGTTGCCCAAGTGCGGACCGATCAAGTGCGGCAGTATCTTCGACTCTTGATTGAGTTGTTTGAGAAATAGCGCGGCCGATCCGAGTTTGGTGCGATACGGCGAGTTTCCCAATAGTTCGAGTGCCTTTGAGCCGGTCGCCAGCCAGTCCTGTTGGTTTTCCTTGAAGGAAAAGTCTTTCAAGGCTTTGTCGGCAGGTGTCTGAAGGATGTCCGAGAAACCATAGGCGTTAACAGTTCCTTTGGAAGCCATGGCATCCGCGAGTGCTTGCGCCAACATCACAGCGAGCGTTGGCTCGTCCGGGAGAACGTCGAGAAGCCCACGGCTTATCACGATTGTGTGCCCAACGGAAAACAGCTCGATGTTGCTCGTGACCATCACACGGCAGCGAGGCTCGGGATCGATCTCGAGATGATTGGTGACTTCGAGATTGTTAAGAACGGTGTCGAGGACTTTATCCACATCGCCTTCGGGCGCGAGCAGCCCGGCGCGAACGAGCGTGTCGATGACGTTGTCCTCGGCTTCGCGCTCAAAATCGCGCTCTTCTTCAAGAGGTGACCGGTCGTGCTGATTGAGGCTGTCGTCTTGAACCTGGCTGGCGTCACCTTCAACAACCAAATCGCTGAATTCGTCTTCGTGGGAGGCCGCAGTCGGACTGAACCCCCAGAAGTGGGTCTGTGCCTTGAAACGGGGCATTGCCCCCGTCTTGTGATTCAGCTCTTCGACGTACACGTACGCGGGCAACCACATGTCGGGCTGAACGTCCATTCTCCAGCTGTCGAAATGCGCCATATTCTGCTGTTGAGTGTGGATTCCGTTAAAGCGGACGATCGTGAAGTCATGATCTTCCACCCAGATTCGTCCTTCGAACCGGCCCTTTCCTGACTTATGAGCCGGCGTTACGTCAATCATGATGCAACGGACTTCGCCAAGGAAGTCCCGACCCGCGTAGTGAAAATCGTAGTGGTTCTTGTCGAACTCGTTGCGATCCACGTAAATCATCTCAAGAAACCCGTTCGGATTCCACGGCTCAGCCCAGGAACTGAACATGTCTTGCAGTACCCCTTTGGGAAGCATCGATCGGACGGCAACCCCCCTCGCGAGATCGGCCTGACCAATGAAATACTCGTCGTGGTCGGGCGAATAGCCCATTTCCTTATCTGTTTTGAGTACTTGAATGTAGGTTTCGATGATTGGCTTATACAAGGCAAAGGCCGTCATTTCGTCTTGCTCGCGCTTGATGATTTTGTCCACGACCTTGTCGAACTCGGTCGTGCCGGATGCCTTTTCCTTGTCGCCCGTATTTGCGGGCGCGGCCGTTCGTGCTGGTTGTGTCTGTTGTTTCGACTTTGCAAGCGCCGAGGTCGCGAGCAGCGGCACGATGAATGCCAAGAGGAGAATTTTCGATGTCTTCATGTTACGTCCCCTTTCAGTACGCTAGTTCGAAGACGATATGGACGACGGCGGTTGAATCGATCGGAAGCCCTTCGCCGTTCTGCGCCGGTTTGAAGCGTATTTGCCGAGCGGCGGCTTCTGCGGATTCATCAAGTCCGTAGCCCAAGCCTCGAACGACCCTTAAGACGGTGATCTGACCGGACGCCAAAAACTGGACCTCGACGAGGACCACGCCCTCGATCTTCTTGGCCACGGCTTCGCTGGTGTATTGCGGACGGGGCCTGAAGAGAATCTCGACAGGCTTGGCTTCCCCAGAGGCGGCGGAAATCGCCTGGGGTTTCCGAGCGCTCGCGGGGGCGCGCCCATCACTAAACAGTCCTTGCTGAACAACGCTGCCGGCGCCAAGGTTCCGCGACTTGCCTCCGGAGTTGCCGAACGAATCGAAGCTGCCGAACTTCGCGAAGTTCGCTGTCCGAGTCGTCCGTCCGTTGCTCGACGACCCGTCTCCGAACATGCCCGTTTGAATCGGGTCACGGGGCTTTGCGAGAGCTGGTGGCGCCGGCACACCCGATATAAGAGCAACCGGCAACTCATTCGGTAGATTTGGAGCTTCCGCAGGAGTGGTCGCTTTTGCTTCTTTCAACTGGGGCGGTGACGCGACGGGCTGCAGAACCGCGGGCGCAACGGGAGACGGCGCTTTGCTTACGGTCTTCAACGTTAGAGGTTTTCTTCGCAAGGGCTCAGGTTTCCACGCGCGAACCACCTCTGGCGAAGGCGCGACTACGGTTGACACGTAGTTTCGAAAATCTCTAATTCGGTCTGGAAAAAGCAGCGGCAGGCAAAGCACCGCGAACAGCAGAACCGTTTGTACGAGCAGTCCGGCACTGAAAAATCTCCAGCGGGGCTTTGTGTGGGGCAACATCGCGTTCTCGAAAACAGGCCGATCGGTCGTGGTCATGGCGATTTCCCATTCCTTTCCACGCCAAGAGACGCGGATTGCAAAGACCCTGCGGCCCGTCCTCGGAACTCCGGCGTTGGTTTCCTCTTGCATGGCGCGTGAGACACCTCCACTCGAAGAAGTTCGAGACGCGTTTCGGAATTCGCTAACGAAGTCAGGCCGTTGCGCATGCTTTGCAATCTGCAGCAACAACCGATGCCGAACAAAGCATTTCGTGGACCGAAAAGTTTTGAGGGAGTCCGACTCATTCAAAAGAATTTAAGAGTGTCTGATTGCGATACAAGATTCATTTGCGAACAGCGCACCCCGAAACGGGAATCGAAGTGTCAAGACATCGCAAGGAGGCTCCTCGATTGGCGCCTGCCCGCGGACGAATCGCGAATGCCTCGTGGCATCGAGCAGACGGTTTCGGTGGATTTTCGCAGGAGCTCGGTCATCCGAGTCCTCGCAAACAAATTGGTTCGCGGTGAGACGGTCGCCCCGTACATCGTCGTGCTGCCTAATGGGCCGCTACCATCGTGCGCACCTTCCAATTCGGGAAGAGCTGCGGGAGCCTGCGTTGCGTCTTTCGCAATTCGTCCCGCACCCCTGTCCGTCTCGCGTAGAGCTTTTCGACAAGCGCTGCCAAGGCATCGTCGTCGTTTTGGTACCACTCGCCGGGAATCAGCCTGGCGATCTCACTCAACTCGACTAGACTGAGCCGGTCGAGGCGCGTCAGCCAAGGCTCGAAAGATTCGAGGTCTCGAATGTTTTCGTACACCGCCGCCCTAAAATACACGCCTCGCGTGGGAGGGGTGACGAAGTCCCAGGTGGCGCCAAAGCACCAACCGTGATCGATCATCCGTGCAGAATAGGAGCCATTCCTCATCACGAACACAACTTGCCTGTCGTCGACGTTGTTGGTCCATTTGTCGAACACCAGCATGCCCGCAAAATCCCCAAGGTTCTCGACACGCTGCATGTTCGCCGACGGCAGAAAGTCATATGCGCCCAATATCGCAGGGCCTCCCTTCCAAGCTTCGCTCTGTTCGAAGAGAGAACCGAAGCAGTTGCCGGGTCTGAGGGGAGCCCTGCCTCGCTGTAGTTCGAAGAACATCTCGCTGCTATGTGCGATTAGCTGTCCGACGACGTTCACCACGCGCCCCGTGGCCGTTGGAAGGCCCAGACACTCTGCCAGTGCGGTCGCTAAAAACTCGTTGGCCAGAATCTTGTTACCCTGCGGGTTGTCCGGGAACTTGACGACGTAGTAGTTGGAGTCGTCGCAGTGCATCAAGTGCGACTGCGCGCCGCCTCGCATGCGCCGCACGTGCTCGACAGCAAGGACAGTTTCGATAGAAGGCACGGCTTCTCCGGCCGCTGGAACTTGGATTTCCGCAAGTATCGGACAAACGCGGCCGATCGAAGGCCACCTACCGCGCTCGATGCAGCCGCGATTCGTCGAGGCGGAAAAACCAAGGATAAAAGGCGACGCGGAAGATATGCCATTCAGGTCGAGGGATCAATTCGGAGGATTACTCAAAATGCACTGAACGTTTCGCTTAGAAAAAAGCGACGGTTTGTACGGATACATGTCTGCGTAGATACCGCTACTCAGGCAAGGTTGTGCGGGCCGCTTTGAGTTCCAGCCGGCAAGGCTCCAGATCCGAGCAGTGCCAAATCCGAACGCTCGTACAGCTAACGTGATGAGCGCAACCGCTCGTAAACTTCCGCCGCGCGGCAGCCGATTGAAACAGTCGGAGCCGCCTGGTGAAAGCCGTTCGCATCGTCGCCTTATTATGTGCGTTTGGATTAGGGACACGCGCGTCCTCGATGGATCTATCGAAAACCGTTTTAGCCGTCCACGAGCTAAAATTCCTCGGCGCCGCTTTTGGCACAGCCGTTTGCCTCGATGCAACGTGCAGATATTTGCTCACCAACGCCCATGTCGCGATGCTCGTGTCGCCCTACTCGATACATGGAGATCCGGTTGTGCGGAAACTCTTGGCGACGGGCCCCCAGGACGATGGCGCGGTTCCGGAACCGGAAGGAGCCGGGGCAACAACCGCGTACAATCCGTTGCGCGACCTCGCCATCTATGAACTCGTCAAACCCATGAAGGGTTTCGAGGGGATGCCATTCAGCCTGGAGCCACTGACAGACGGAGAGGAGGTCGAAATCGTTGCCTTCCCCGGACGAACGATCGGAATCGAGGACTTCTATCGGAAACTCACGACCTGGCAAGCGACATACGTCGCCGAAAATCTGAATGGCTGCTTGCTGTTCAAATACAAGGCCTCAGATACGAAAAGCAAGATTCGCCCGGGCAGCAGTGGGGGAATTGTCATACGTAATGGTGTGATCGTCGGAATCCTCCGAGCGGCAGTCCCCTCGGACTGGGTGGCCGAGGCGGTTCCCGTGTCATCCCTTGAAAGGTTTCTCGCCCAGGCGAATCCGTATTTGCACGCGCAGTTGTTTCCGCATGTGGCGGCTGTCGAGCCGGCTTCGCTGGACGCGTTCCCGCTCTGGACTGAGCCACCATCAACGCCGGGTACGTTGGATCGCCGCTCGAGGGAACCGGATGACGTTCAGAGGCTTCGCGCACGGGCCCAGCAGCTATACGACTCGATGAGATATTTCACGGCCCACGAGTTCATCTCCTGGAGCGATGGCGGTCCTCCGAAAATGGAGGCTGAATACGACCTAGAAGTGCGCGACGGCGTCGAAGTGTACTCGGACGGCAAACGTGAATACAGCGGCGAGATTCCGTCGCCCAACATCAGTGGGTGGGTGGGGCCGGGACCGCTGTGGTTAAACGCACCTCGCTACGCCAATACGGATTTGTCTCTGCGGATCCGGCATGCGGGGACCATTACTGTCAACGATAGGCCGATCGATGTCTATCAGTGGCAGGCGCCCGGAACGGAATCGAAATTCTGCCAGTTCGACGAAATTTCGATGTTCCCGTTCTTCAGGCACGACCGTGTCTCCGACGTGGCTTGCAGCGGTGAGATCTGGCTTTCTGCGGAAGGCGACATCGTGCGCATATCGGAAGCCTATGACCGCACGGTCGGAAAATGGTCGCATTACGAGTCGATCGTGGTATATGAGAAGGTCACACTCAATGGGGAATCCCATTCGGTACCCATGACGATCAGCACGCGTGTTCAGCATGGGGGCTCGAAGATGTTTTACTGCCATAGCACTTTCTCCGATTATAGGTTCTGGAGTTCGCAAATGCGCTTGCTTCCCACCGACGGCACCCCGGCAGTGAAACGCCCAAATTAGAATCGCAAGGTTCGAATCGGAACGCAGTCGCGAGACATATCCGCTCACTCTCTCGCACAAATCCCTGTTTTTGAAGCGTCTGTCGATCGGCGCTGTCTGGAACTCCTCATGCAAGGCCCTTTCGTTGACCTTTTGTAGGCCCCGGAACCCATGAAAAACTCCGCGGTTTCTTGCTGCCCTGATTTGCGGTGGAAGGGCACCAAAGGTGTGAATCATGTTACTTCTGCAGACCGAGCATGTTCGCCGGGTTGGCCCGCCAGTCGTTGCTTGTGCCCTTGGGGTGTGCGCGTTACTTGCGCTTGCCGGGTGCGCTCTTACGGCCTCGTCAGGGGGACCGCCCCAAGTTGGCCCTCAAGCGCCGAACGTAGTGTCTCTCGATCCTAACCAGTGGTACATCCTGTACAGCGCGGGGATGCCGCGCCACCCTTCAGCAGATCCGGCCGGGGCGTGGTCATTCGAGTTTCCGAATCACTCGACCGGAGGACACGTGAACTACGTTGAGACTCCATTCAACGCGACCACGACCCTACACAACGTGACGGTAACCTTCCTTGTCGAAGACGATGCAGCGCAATGGGTGGTGATTGACCCGACCGACCATCTGCCGGCCACGTGCCGACTTATGATCGAACGACAAAACGATGACCTAACCGACCCGAACGGCCGCTGGTGGGCCCAGGCGAGCATGTACAACCTCGGTTCAGAAGACAATCAGGTCCTAACTATCAGCATTCCACTGACGCCCGACCACTGGACCAACGTTATGGGGCAGCAAGACGCGGAAGCTTTCGCACAGACCCTTCAAGAGATCGGCTGGGTTGGAGTGACATTCGGAGGGCAGTTTTTTGCGGGACATGGCGTTGCAATCAGTGGCGGGAGCGCAAAATACGTACTCATAAACTACAGCGTCGACTAGGCTGAGGACGCGCGTCATTCACGCGAGAAAAACCGCTCGAAAGACGCCGGGGGGCATCCGGCCGATCGCTACTCCGGCAGGGCAACTGTCCTTCCCGGGTGACACAAGAAGCGCCGGTCGATGCCAGGTCGGTACCGTTAAGCACGGTTGCTACACGTGTGTGCGGGGCAACGAGAGGGCCGGGCCCGTGGACCTCTGCGTATAATTCCTCACGACGATGCTCCGCCCGATAGTAGTTTTCCGCATCTCAGTTTCGGAAAAAACGACTTGAATTGGATGGTGCCCTGGGTCAAGCTGGCCTCCCCGCAGGAGACAGGCGCGTTCGTGCTTAAGCGACAAGCTCGAATCGCAGGGCGGGTCGAACGGCTTTTCCGCTGCGCGTGTATAAATTGCGGGTGTCGGCCAATCTCATTCACCAGTCGGGGCGAAGCCGATGAAGAACTCGCGCAATGTCGAGCGAAGGATTCTTGCCTTCCAATTCCTAAACGTGGCCTTGAGCTTCGCAGAGGTGGGCCGCGCGACGCGAAGAGCCGACGTCTGTGAGGGTTCGCTCCGCCAAATGAGCGAGGCGTACGATGTGGCGCTGTTGCTCAGCATCCGGGCGTCGTTTACGGCTGAGGACTGCAACATTTTTGATTCCGCCAGCTCCTATGTTCAACTCTCATTAGGGGCGCTTCGAGAAAAGGCCGGGCGTCTCCGCTCAGAAGCGGTCGACTCAGGCCCCGACATATCGGAAAGGCTGAAAGAGTGGGAACCCATGTGGGAGTTCACTGAATTCGGCTGCCTCTCGGAAGCCGCTTTCGCGGCGCGTGCCGTGCGTCGCCACCTTCGGGCCATAGAAGATTCAGTGTGTGGATTGCCCTTGAGTCTTCGCGAGAGAGCCCTCCCTCGCCAGGCGATCACCTGCTAGAGACCGACGAGAAAAGGTAGTGGAGGTTTCGGTAGGACGGGGCCGCGAAAGTTTCAATTGTATCGTGTTGAGGCTGCCGGCCCGCAGGACCTCGGCTTTATCTGCAACAAGTCAATCGGCGACGTGAGCCACATCGACATTCGACGATACATTGCTCGTGTCTCCAAGGGTGGCGCGTCTTAGGAGCTGTTTATCGCGATCTCGCCCCGGTGAAATCCTCGTGCGGTTTCGCCCGCGCACGGGAAGCGCGGCCATGGCCGAGCACACGCACGAGCGGAGAGCCCTATTCCATTTTCGGCGACATGGACCAACAGGGCACTGCTTCGGGGCCAAATTGCGGGAGCAGTCAAAACGGCCGGGGTGCACCCTTTTACGTGGTTGACGATGCGGAGTTATCTATGAGTGTTAAGAGCCTGATAAGCGGCGATACGGCGCCCACTGGGCCATCGAAGCAGACTCCCGCGGCTGCGAAACAGGCGAACGAACGCTCCGAGCGAGAGGAGGAACGGATTGAACGTGGCGCGAATTTATGACAGACGGCTCGGGAGCACGGAGCGCATCTTCCTGATTCTTTGGACTGCAAGCATCCTGGCGAGGGACAAGCATCCGGCCCGATCTCTGGCGGATTACGGCCAGGTGCGCGCCAATCATATTATCGAATCATCGCGATAAATTTATTGCGTCCTTATATTTCGGCGTTCGGCCTTACACTCTGGAAGCGCCCAGCTACAGAACACCCGGCTAGCGGTTTTTAGCTACTTCCGAAGAACGCAATCATGCCGGAAGATCAACTGGACGCGGGTGTATTCATTAGCGGTCAAACCTTCATGGCGGCAGGCGTATCGACTCTAGGCTCGCATCAGGATCCACTCGCAGGCGAAGCACGCGAGCTTGCCTCGCTGCTGGAGATCAGCAAGGCGCTCTCCGGCACGTCGGGCCTGAAGGCCGGCATCACCAAAGCGCTCGAAATTCTGGCGCGGTATCACGGCGCGACCCGCAGTGCCGTCACGTTGCTGCGCGAAGACAGCCAGGAATTGTACATCGAGGCTTCCGTAGGACTCGGCAGCGGCGGCCAGGAGGTTTGCTACGTCGTTGGTGAAGGCGTAGCGGGACGCGTGGTGCAAACTGGCAAGCCCGTGGTGCTGCCGCAGGCGAGCCGCGAACCGACTTTTCTGAACGGGCGGCGATACTCGGCCGCATGGGAAGTCACTTTCGTCTGCGTTCCAATTCTCGTCCGTCGCAGGCCGCTGGGAAGCCTGAGCGTCGACCTCGCTTTCAACAAAGACCGCGACTATGAGCGCGCCGTTGATTTCTTTGGCGTGGTCGCGTCGATGATCGCGCAAGCCATCCAGATTCATTGCCTGATCAATGCGGACCGGCGGCGCTTGCTTGAAGAAAACGTACACCTGCGCGAGGAATTGCGCGAACGTTACGATTTTTCGAATCTGATCGGTAATAGTGGCCCGATCCGCCGCGTCTACGAACAGGTGACCCAGGTCGCATCAACCAACACCACCGTAATGCTGCGCGGCGAATCCGGAACAGGAAAGGAACTGATCGCGCATGCAATTCATTACAATTCGCCCCGGAAAAATTGCCCCTTCATAAAAGTCAATTGCGCCGCGCTGCCCGAGACCCTGATCGAGTCGGAGTTGTTCGGCTACGAAAAGGGAGCGTTCACTGGTGCCCAATCGCAGAAGAAGGGCCGCTTCGAGCTGGCCGAAGGAGGCACGCTCTTTCTCGATGAAATCGGTGACCTGAACGCTTCGACAGCCGTAAAGCTCTTGCGCGTGCTGCAGGAAAAAGAATTCGACCGCCTGGGCGGGACAAGAACGATCAAAGCGGATGTGCGGCTGATTGTCGCGACGAACAAGAATCTCGAGAAAGCGATCTCCCGCGGCACGTTTCGCGAAGATCTCTATTACCGGCTGAATGTATTCGCGATTTTCGTTCCTCCGTTGCGCGAGCGGAAATCGGACGTGTTGCTTCTCGCCGATCATTTTCTGGAGGAATACGCGAACCGGCACGGTAAGCACATCAAGCGGATCTCGACTCCTGCGATCGACATGCTGATGAGCTACCACTGGCCGGGTAACATCCGCGAATTGGAGAATGCGGTCGAGCGAGCTGTTCTTGTGTGCGACGGCAACGTGATTCACGGCCATCATCTGCCTCCGACGCTACAAACCGCCGAGGCTTCGGGCACCGTGACGAACGTTTCATTCAAAGAAGCGGTCGAAGCATACGAGAAGGACTTGATTCAGGATACGCTGAAGACCACGCGAGGCAACCGCGCCAAAGCTGCCAACCTGCTGAAGACGACCGACCGCGTGATCAGTTACAAGGTGAAGAAGCTGAACATTGATTGCCATCGCTTCCGCAGCTAGGTCGATTTCGCTTCGCCAACCAACTCCCGGCCCTTGGCACGAAGATGATCGGCCCGCTGGCGCAGTTCGTCGACCCACGATTTGGCTAGCGCCGGCACCGCGGCCAGCTCGAGCGTGAGCGCCATATCCGTCCTGCAATGATGCAGGATTTCATTGGCGCGCGCGATCGACCACTCGGCGTTGGTCCGCTCCAGCAGATCAACCGGCATTCCCGCCTCGATATAACCTTGCTCGAGCACGCGAAGATACCAGCCCGTCCGCCCGTTGCCGACAACCAGACGAACCAATTCGTGCCTACGCCAGCGACGCGCGAGCTTCCAGCACGGCTGCCGCGGCTGGCTTACTTCGAAAGTGACTGGGCCGATGCGGAAGATGTCGCCAATGCAGACGGATGATTCGCCTAGGCCGGAGATCGTGAGGTTTTCACCGAATGCGCCGTGAGGCATATCGGGTAGACCCAACTCAGCGCGCCATTCCGGGTAATGATCGGCGCTGTATGCCAGGGCGGCTTTATCGATGCCGCCGTGATTCTTGAGATCGGCCTGGCCGTCGCCGGCGAGATTTGTTGCGCCGACAAATACTGGACCCGCTATGGGCATCTTGAAGAAGCCGGTCGTCCATGGCTTATCGTGCGCGTCGGTAGCAGTCTCGGAACCGTAGTCCTTCGGCGTTCCAACCTGGACGGAATCAAGGATCGCGGATGCAGCGGGCGAATAAAGCATCAGGCGATGGTCAGTGTATCACCGATCCGAATCGTGCCAGGCTGGACGACCGACGCGTAGGCACCGACGTTGGCCTCGTTGTGCTGCGCGGCGGTCTTGAGAACCTGCGGATCGTTGGGCAGGTCCGCTTGGCCGAGAGTCGTCATGACGCAGCGAGGGCACGGGCCTGTCACCTGAATCTTCACCTCGGAACCGATGGCGATGGTCTTGCCGATCCAATCGTTTTCGACAAAGCCTTCCTGGCCGCCGGTGTCGATAATGAGATTCGGGCGAAACCGGCGAGGCTCGAAGCGGCTGCGCGGATTGAGTTCGCGGAGGCGGTCGAGCGTGCCCGTGGTGAGGATATGCAGAAACGCAAGGTCGAAGAACGTGCCCTCCGGCATGGCTTCATCGGTGACGACATTCGGGCTCCCCGTCGCCTCGCGATCCGGCCAATATTCCTCAAGCTGCGCGTGCTGCGGAGGGGCGACGAGCAGAGTGACCGGCCGTCCCAGCGCCGCAGAAAGAGTCGGGGCGAACTCCGGGCTCCAAGTGACAGCGAAGTTGCCGTCGGGAAGCGTCACGCGCACCGGAGGCACCGACGATCCGGTTGCCGGCGGGCTCGTAAACGCCGCGTAGTAGCTGAAGAGGTTCGGCCACTTCCGCGGGTTCTTCGCGCTCACTACCTTTCCGGTTTCCACATCGCACAGCGCGTACGACCGGTCGCCGAAAAGGCCGCGTGGTGTCACTTCCGCTGCATTCAGAGCCTCTCCCATCATCGACTTCACCGGATAGCGGTGAAGACTTGCCAGCGAACCAACACTTGCCATTATGCCGACCCTCCGGCCGCAGTACGGAACCGGGTTTCGGGAACCAGTGTGTCCGGCGCGATGGACGCCGTCGGCGTCATGGTGGTGGTCTCCTCGAGCACCTTGCGGATACTCTCGATTTCGCTGTGACTGCGGCTGCGGACCGAAACCAGGATCACGCCGGCCACAAGGTACGTGAGGAAGATGTATGGGAAATAGTTCAACGGAGCCGCCGGCACCGGATAGACCGTGCCAACGATCGGCACGGCCAAGAGAGCCAACGCGATTACCGCAACCGCGATGTTGTAAGGTTTCAATTCGCCGATCTTTTTCAGGTAGAAGGGTGTTGCCAGCGAGATCAACACGTACGCGCCGCAGAAGCCCATCGCGCCAAATAATCCGGCGTCGTTGAATGCGTCGAAGGGCGCCATCTGCCACCCGCCGACAGCCGCATAGGAGAGCAGGATAAAAGTGGTCGGAATGAGGAACTGAATTGCGGCGAAAGACGTGATCGCGACGTGCGGCGTGAGGTTGTGCTTGTGCGAGCTTCCTACCGAAAGCGGGAAGATCCCGTAACGTCCCATGGTGAACACGACGCGGGCACCCGCATTCAAACACGAGAGCGCGAGAGCGAAGAAACTGATCATGGCTCCGATCGAAATCAGGACGCCCATCCATCTCACGCCAAGGTTGGCGCTGAGAGTCGAGAGCGGCGCGTCTAGCTGATCGAGCGTTGGAGTATTTCCGGCAAGCGCGTGCGTTTCGACGTAGGTGATGAACACGAAGAACGCGCCCGTAAGCAAAAGGCTCGCGATCACCGCCCGAGGAATAGTCTTCAGCGGATTCTTGGCCTCCTCGCCGAACGCCGTGGCGCATTCGAAACCCACAAGGCTGAAGATCGCAACAACCACGCCGAGGCCGATGTCCTTTAGCCCGTGGCCGACGGGATGCAATTGCGCATGATCGATGATGCCCGTCTTACCCAGAGCCAGAAACGCCAACATCACGATCAGGGCAACCGAGATGCCTTCGAAAATCAGCATCAGGATGGTCGAGAATGTGATGTCCTTATAGGCAAGGAACCATGCGGCAACGACGCAGACGGCAAAGAGCGTGATCGAGGGATGCGAGAGATACCCGCTGACGCCCGTAAGGTTTAGCAGCTTCGTGGCAAAGTGCGTAAACCCAGTAACACCTGCAATGCCGATGAACATGTACGCAAAGATCAGGCACCAGCCCGACATGCCGCCGACCTTCGGCCCGAGGCCCTTCACCGTATACTCATACATGCTGCCGGCCGACGTATATCGCTTGCTGAACTGATTGAGGCTGATCGCGACGAACAGCAGCATGATCGTACCGAAGAGATAGCAGAGCCACCCGGCCGTGCCCGCGGTGCCAAACATCAGCGGGACGATCAACGCGGCCGTCATGCTCGGGGAGATGAGGGCGACCGCCTGAGCCAAGACCTCCCAGAAATTCAACGCGTTCGTTTTCAATCTGGTGTGCGTCTTCTTGACTGCCTGCTCGTAACTGCCGCTGCTGTCGGTCATCGAATCTCCTGGATCAAAAAACTAAGAAATCTCCAGAGGCGGCAGTGCACGCACGAAGCCACTCGCGAAATTGCTCGGAAAATGACGAGATTGCGATGTCTTCAGGGGGAAAAGAGGTGTGAATCTGCGCTTTAGGGCGCGATTTTTTGACATTTTTGTTGGTTCCACAGATCGGACCGACAACTTTGTCGGGCAGCGCCGAATTCCCGTTAGCGGGCGCCGCGATCGTCCGACATTCTTGTCGATTTCGAAGTAACTCCAACGACAAATTTGTGGGCGTTCGCAGCGGCCAGCGCGCGGCGATCCTGTCCCTCGCCAAAAGCTTGTCCGCGCCGAAAACGGAGCGATTTGGTGCTGCAAATATGGAAGCGAGACTCGGAGTAAACCAGAGGGCCTCAGCCGACGGCACGATTCTCGACACCAGCACCGCACGGGCACGTTCACCGCATGCATGGGGAACGAGGTCCGAAGAGGTTGCATGTTGAGGGATCGCAGCGCTGCGGGAACCTCAAGTCCTGCCGTTCGCCAAAAATTGGACGCAGGAGAAAATCGGCTCAGGCGCGACTGTAGATAATTTGGTAGCTGCGAAAGCATCCAGCTTCACCAGAATTCAACATACTTCAGCAGGTCGGCTGCAAACGCTTCAACAGCAATTACTTGAAATGAACAAGAATCCATAGATTCCAATAAGAGCCTGAATCTGGTTCGGGACCAGGAGGTCGGTGGTTCAAATCCACTCGCCCCGACCATTCTTTTCAACGAGATATTCGCGCCAACGGTTCGTCGCTCAGATAAAGCTTAGGTCGGGGATGCCGACGCTTGAATACAGCCAACTGCTGTCGCAGGACGAGGTTCTCCACAAGAAGACTACGGCGGCGGCAGAACAGGCGAGCGATGTGCCGAAAATGAGCCTTAGAATTGGGAACACGGCTCAGATTTAGCGTCTAGGACCGAACAACCGAATGGCCGTAAGCTCTTGATTACAAAGCCGCGCACAGTTTTGGCGAGCCACAGGAGTTTCGCCAGCTACGTAAGAGTTGCGGGTCATTGCTGCTCAATGCCGATGCGCTCCTTAATACGATCTCCGAGCTTCTGGGGCATAAGGACGCGCGAATGACGCGACGACACTACGCACCTTTGTTGTCCGAGAAACTGAAGGAGACCGTGGACACCAAGCTTCCGACGGCACTCACCTGGACGCCCGTCATCAACCTTCTTGGAGGGGAGTGAGTAACCAAACAGCGGACACAGCCGTTGGATATAGCGGGGGAACGGAACCTCCGGGACCGGTTAGCGTTAACTCCACGTAGTATGCGTACGTCGTAAAATCGACGAGAACTAACTGCCAATTCGAATACTCCAGTTGAAATTCGTTCCCAGATAGACCGATTATGGAGCGGCTGTCGAAGGTTAAGAGTGGAGATTCAAGTCCGTCGTTCAGGGTGACCTGAATGAATTTGGCTACCACGTACCCGGGACCGGTACGATAGCGAAGCGACAAAGCGAAACTGTGCTGATTGTAGTATGCAGCGTAGAGGCCCTCGACTGCGACGACTCCGTAACGAATGGTCGCGGTGACGGTCTGCCCATCAATTATTGCTTCGGTGGCTGGGCCGCTTACTTCAGAGGTTCCCGGGAGACCGACAAGTTGAACGATCGAGCCGTTGAAGATCACCTTGCCCAAATCGGGCGGATTGACCACGCCCGCTGATCCGACGCAACTCCAAATTTTGTTGTAGCCCGGTGGCTCTACTGGCGGCGATGACACGGTTTCCTCCGATCCAATCTTTGCGTTCCCTGTGTACAGCCTCCTCGATAGCGCCGTCAAGCCATAATCTTTGCATGGACAGCCCTTGCCGCCCTCCTCCGGCAAACTGGTCGTACCAAAGGAAGCCGACCGCTTCGAAGTTCAGCGAACAGACCTCTGGAACCATTGGAATGGCAAGCTTCCAAACGCTCAATTTCTTCTTCGCCAATCGCTGAACGAGGTCACTCCTCACGCAGATCTCATCACCGCTTCCCAACATTAGAGGAAAAAAAAACCAGGCCGCTCACAAATTGGCAGACGCCGACGGGGAATAGTTTTCGAACCTTTCTGTCGTCTTTTGGCCGCCGTTTCCGATTTAGGAAGTAGAAGCCAAGAATATCTCCGATTTGCTTCCGTGGTGCCGATTGTGAAGGAGGGACTTTCGGTGCGTAGCCCTGCCGCGGCCGATCAAAATTGACACGTTCGATCTCGGTACTAAACGTCAAATCAAACGTGATTACAGTTACCGTAAATCCTTAGCTGCCGCATGCCGGACAGAAAAGAATCGACTAGGCCATCACGAAAACTGCAGATGTGCGTCCCGAATGTTGTAGACGAAATCGCAACGGTAAGAATCTCAAATGTCGCCAGTCCTCGCTTCCCTATCCGCACCCTTCGTAAATTCGACGAAGGCCGCGGCACCCTCGACGCGGAGGTTTGCTCGGTCGCTCGTCGCGGTGTGGTATTCTCGCCTTTCTCCGCGACGTCAAAATGGCAACCGAAGGGGTGCGCCACCCGCCAACAGGTACGAATATGGGCTCCATGACCGGGACAAACGGAGTGTCATACATTTACGGATCCCCATAGGAGACTTCCTCATGCGAGCCATTGCGTGTAGTTTCGTTTTCCTCGTGGTCGCCCCAGTTGCGCGGGCGCAAGCACCCTCGCTGCCGCGGGTGCAGCAGGGGCCCGAAACGATGGCAAAAGCATGTCGATTCATGCTCTCTTTTTCCAAAGACGAATACCTTTTAGACAATGTGCGTTCGTTCTTGGATCTTGTGAAACTGGGAGGCATGGAGTCTCACGCTGAATTAGGCGTTCAGAACATGGGCGATGGCGCGTCGATTGCGGTGCTAAAAATCGTTGATCCAAACGGTCTGGAGAAACCGGAGTTCGTGAAAGCCTATTTGAAGATGGTTCGAACAGCGTTTTCCAGACCAGAATTGACAGTCTGCGCGGAAGACAGAAGTCCCGAGGTTACGCTCTTCCTGCTCGACTATCTGCGAGAGAAAGTGGAAGACAAAGAGTTAGAAGGACAAATCGATTCTACGAAAGAATATGTCCTGAAACAGGCCGGATCGCCCAAGCAGTGGCCCACTCAGGGCCCCGTCTCAATCGGTGGTCCCAAGTAATGCGAAGTGAGTTCGGCAGGCACCACCAAAGACGGATGCTTCTCGCTGCTGCGTGCTTGCTTGCGCTGCCAATTCAACGTGAACGAGTTGGAAGCTACGAATTTCTACATTTTTCAATAACTGCCTGAATCTGGTTCGGGACCAGGAGGTCGGTGGTTCAAATCCACTCGCCCCGACCATTCTTTTCAACGAGATATTCGCGCCACCTCGAGGGGCATTGACAACGTCTGCCGAACTCTTACGATTAAAGCAATGATCGAGAAGCTTTGGCAGCGTCTAAGGTGGAGTATGATCCGAATGCGAAGCTGAATCCCTTTTATCGCAACACGAATCCCGGGAGGTAAGTGCACAGTGCGTTGGGTCGTTCTGGCTCTAGCTGTGCTGCTGTCAGCTGAGGTTTCGTTTGTCCAAACAAGGAGTGATGCATTTCTTCTCGATCCGTCTAAGCCATATGTGTTCCTCGATTTCGATCATGTCGGTCAGCGTAAACCGCTCTCGGATTCTGAGAGCCGACGAGGGTTGTGGCTGCGTCTCGTCAATAACTGCCGCGTCCCGATCAAAATTGACACCTTCGATCCCGGTACGGGTGATCCTGGCGTCGGTATCTTCTACGACGTGCTCCCCGTCAGGCCGCACTCGGGTTACGTGACGAGTTCCGGCGAAGTGCACTCGTCGGCGGTGCCAAGGCTCGTGCCTCAGGGATATTACTTCTCAAATCAGACGGTTTCACACCGCATTGTCCCTCCTGGAGGAACCATTCTATTTAGTGTCCCTTCGAATCATGTCCGGCCCGAATGGTACCTACGGGCTAAGTTCGAGTTTGACTTGCCAGAGACACGCCTGAGACAGCCGACCAGTCTGGTGGAATTCCATTGGTTGGACATCCCCGAAAGATTCAGGGAAGTCACACCGTCCAAGTAAGGCGAGTGCCGCATTGACGTGACCTTGTCCCTCGCCCAAAACTTCATCCGGGTCGAAAACGCAGGGAGGTCCCTAATGCGAGTCTTGATTTTGCAACCGCGAAAACATCAGACCTCAACAGGACTCGACAAAGTACAAGAAGCGACCTGCAGGCGCTTGACGCCACCCGCCGAACTATCCCTGTCAGTTTTGCCCCGAATTTTGTCAGTCGCGCCCATTGCCAAAATCCTCCGTTGAGCGCTTAATGCTAGACACTCCGGAACAACGGGCCACATAGGTGGTGCTGGCTAACTTTTTTTCACATTAACACACTGGCCATGGACCGGCACCTCACTCCGGTACCGGCGAGGAAGAAAACGACATTGCAACTGCCAACCCGATCGAGAATTGGTTTGACGACATGGAGCGGCGCTCGTGGTTCAAGGCGGAAATAAACCAGAGAAGTTGATTAACAGTTCAGTCTGACAAGGAGGGATCAATGGCTACGATCACAACAAAAGATGGAATAGAGATTTACTACAAGGATTGGGGCAAAGGTCAGCCCATCGTCTTTAGTCACGGCTGGCCGCTGTCGGGTGATGATTGGGACTCACAGATGTTGTTCTTCGGCCAACGTGGCTATCGCGTGATTGCTCACGACCGGCGGGGGCATGGGCGTTCCAGCCAGACCTGGGACGGCCATGACATGGATCATTATGCCGACGACCTGGCGGCGCTGACGGCACATCTCGACCTCAAGGATGCGATTCATGTTGGCCACTCGACTGGCGGCGGCGAAGTGGTGCACTATCTGGCGCGCCACGGCGAAAGCCGGGTCGCAAAAGCGGCCATCATCAGCGCGGTACCGCCCCTGATGCTGAAGACGGCGGCCAATCCCACCGGCCAGCCCAAGGAGGTGTTTGACGGATTGCAGGCACAACTCGCCGCCAACCGCGCCCAGTTCTATTACGATGTGCCCGCCGGACCGTTCTATGGTTATAACCGACCCGGTGCGAAACCCTCTCAGGGCATAATCTGGAATTGGTGGCGCCAGGGCATGATGGGAGGCACCAAGGCGCACTATGACGGCATCGTCGCCTTCTCCCAGACGGACTTTACCGAAGACCTGAAAAAGATCACTGTGCCGGTCCTGGTGATGCATAGCGAGGATGACCAGATCGTGCCTTATATCGCGGCTGGACCGCTGTCGGCAAAATTACTGCGGAATGGCACAATGAAAACTTACAAGAGCTTTCCGCATGGCATGCCCACCACGAACGCCGAGACGATTAACGCCGACCTGCTGGCGTTCCTGAAAGGCGTGGCAACCAAGGCGGCGGTCTGACTGGCGCAACCCAAAGGGAACAAGAGCAGCGCGGCTGAACTACTGGCACCAGTGCACGCGACTGCTTCCGAAATGCGGACTGCATGTTGCCGATTTTGGGGACCGCGATCATTTTGCCCGTGGCCACCGGACAACGCGTCACAGCAGACTGCAGCGGAGGAGGACGCACTCCGCTTCCGAAGACGGATGGTCAGTTCTGGCCGTTCGGCTGCGTCTGTTGCTCTCCGCCGGGAGCGGGCACGACGACGATTTCTCCATACTCCCAGGGAAATTCCTTGCAGTGATACGGATAGTTTCCGGGCTTATCGAACGTGTGCACGCCGATATCGAGCGGGTGCAGCGTGCCGGTGGTCCACGAACCGTCTACGGCGACGATGGTGTGGTCCAGCACGCCATTGTTCCGCCACATTACGCGAGTGCCGACGACAACTTGCGCGCGATACGGGTCGAACTCGTATTCATCTTCAATCACGTGCTGCCCGCTGAGGCCCATGTCGCGCACAGCCGAGGCTGTGAGGATCGTGTCGGTGCGGGTGATGGGTCCCGAAAAATCTTCTTGCGGGGGAACCGGCAACGCGGGTCGCTGGGGGAGCGTTCCACCGAGCCCGAAGGCCCAGACCGCGCCACCTATGACGGTGACGACGTATTCCTGGCCATTGTTTTCAATGACGATTGGCGGACCGCCCACGGGCGAACCGGTTTGAAACTGCCAGAGGAGATCGCCTGTTTTCGCGTCGTAAGCCTGGAAACTGCCGTCGCCTTTGTTTTGAAATACGAGCCCGCCTGCCGTAGCGAGCGCGCCGCTCGGTTTTCCGTCCGGGAATTTTTTCTCCCACGCGATTTTGTCGGTCTGGCTGTCAATTGCCGCCAGCACGCCGTAGCCCAGCTTATTCAGGCCGGGCACGTGGCTGCTGAAGCCGAGAGTAAAAAAGTCCGGGTCGCTGGTGCGCCGGAACCACTGCAAGGCGGCATTTCCAGTGACGTAAAAGTAGCGCGTCTCGGGATCGTAGGCCATTGGCGTTGAGCGCATGCCGTAAACCGGCACAAGCAGGTCCGGCTTGTGGACGTCGGCCGGCGTGAAGAAGCATCCCAACTGGAAGCCACTGGGTATTGCCTGCGTTCGCCAATAGTCGCAATCGGGCAGAACGGGTTCGGCGCCCACCGGATACGGCTGCGTGCGCGCCGTCTTTTGCGACGCGTCCTGCGGGACGGCGCGCTCCTCGATGCGCCCGAGCGGTTTTCCATCAGTGCGATCGAACATGAAGAGGTAACCGTCTGTGCGCATGGCCGCGATGGCCTTTACCTGCTGGCCGTTTGCGTTTGCATCGAACAGCACGGGCGCTTCGGCGATATCCGCTTCCCAAATATCGTGATGAACGATCTGATAGTGCCAGCGCAGTTGACCGGTTTTGTTATCGAGGGCTACGAGGCAATCGGTGTACAGGTTGTCGCCAGGCCGGTACTCGCCCCCATATTGAGGTACGGCGTTTCCGGTCGCGTAGAAGTCGAGGCCAAGCGCAGGGTCGTAGATCCCATCGAGCCAGACCGCGCCGCCGCCGTGCAGCCATGCAGTATTGTTCTTGGGCCATGTGTCGGAGCCCGGTTGGCCCGGAGACGGCACGACGTAGAATCGCCATACTTCCTTCCCCGTTTTGGCGTCGAACGCGACGATCTGGCCGCGGTAGCCGTAATCGGCGTTCGTACCGATGGACACAATTCCGTCGGCAAAGAGAGGAGCAGCCGAAGCGCCGCCGGTGGGTTCGCCCGACTTAGGCATGAGAGAAGAGTGCCAGGCGACGTCACCCGTCTTTTCGTTTAGCGCGATGAGGGTTGTCTTCCCGGGATTCCAAATGCCGACGAAGACCAAACCGTCGCCGACGGCCACGCCTCCGTGCGCCGTGGGTCCGTCCGCCTTGTACCGCCAGGCAATCTTTTTCGTGTTGATGTCGACCGCGTAGACGTACGGAGGCGCGGTAATGAACATCAGCCCATCGTCGACCACCGGCGTGGCGCGGCTGGAAGGCAGCGGTTCGATCCCCGGCACGATCCAAGCCGCTCCGAGCTGAGTCACATTGTGCGTATTGATCTCGCTGAGCGGGGAATATCGTTGGTTGTTCTCACCGTTGACGGTGAGCCATTGGGCCCTCGCGACGTGCGCGTCGACGCCAATCCACATGATCGCCACAAATATGAAAGCTAAAGTTTTTCGGCTCGCCCGCGCATTCCCCTGGATTTCAGGCATGGTCCGCGCTTTCTTTCGGTACATCATTTCGTCTCCCCCAAGAAGCAGGAATATGAATCGCCGCACGTATATACTTACATCGTAGAATCGTTGTCAAGACACCGTTGCGCACCGAAAATCCGCGCGAGCGTCGCACGCCGCGACATGACAAATGACGCACACGCACGCGAAGGCCCTCGACATAAGGTCTCGCCGGCACCAGTTTCGCACTAATCGCTGGTTCCGGACCAGGAGGCCAGTGGTTCGAATCCACTGGCCTGAACGATTGTTCCAGGCATTGGTGCGAACCTTCTACGTACCTCAGGCCCGCCCGCAAACCTTCGCCAGCTAGCGCCGCTTGAGGGTCTCGAGTTCTTCGAGGGTGCGCGGCCAGTCGGATCCCAGGAAGCGGGAGAGGCTGCGATCCGCGAGAACTTTTCCGCCGGTCTGGCAACGCGCACAGTAGTTCGTTTCATTGTCCGCATAACGGATGCGAAGTATTTTTTCGCCGCACGTCGGGCAGGGCTGCCCGTAGCGCCCGTGAACCGCCATGTCCTTTCGAAATGCGGTCACCTTTTCTGGGAATTCGGACTGCGCCTCGGCGCGCAAGCGATCGATCCACAAGCGAAGGGTGTCGCGCGCCGCGCTGAAAAGCCTTTCCCATTCATCGGGTTTCAGTTTCTGCGTGAGTGCGATCGGCGCCAATCGCGCCGCGTGCAGGATCTCGTCCGAATACGCGTTGCCGATGCCGCTCACGAGGCGCGGGTCGGTGAGGGCTCTCTTGAGCGTGCGATTCTCGAGCGTGAGCGCTTCGCGAAAGGAATTGAGGTCGCTCGCGAAGATCTCGATTCCGCCCGGATCGATCGAACGCAAGCCCTCTTCGCCGGCGAGTAC
>Ga0335075_10000432_pt1 | contig 74940 bp, 62 predicted proteins | sample Lox_Sample_24_FD_206723 | JGI IMG/M metagenome (GOLD analysis project Ga0335075, IMG submission 206723) | Soil microbial communities from Loxahatchee National Wildlife Refuge, Florida, United States - Lox_Sample_2.4 | ecosystem: Environmental > Terrestrial > Soil > Wetlands | place: USA... | reverse complement strand
CCGCCAGCCCCGGGAAAATCGGCCAGATCGCCAAAGCCGCCCTCGTCCTGACCCTTTTCGAGCACAAAATGCTCACCTGAAGTCACTGAGAAAACCTCATTGCGCAGGTCAGGTCCCCGGCGTCCTGAAAGAGCCATCCGCCGAATTCCATGAACTGGCAGGCGAACCCGAGCATCTCCGCCCGGTCTGCCCCTCTGGTGACCTCGCATGCTCTTTCGACCACAGGCATCTGAAGCCGGACTGGGCCGGTAAGGCACATGGCTCCCATCAGCCGGTCCGCTTCGACATAGCTACGGTGGACTCCGCGGAGTGCCGACAGCACCGGGATGGCACTCGCCCTCGACAGAGTGCTGAGCAGCGGGCGCACATCTCTCAGGCTGGCGGCATCAATATCGGCTGGCCGTCCGCTGGCAGAACCGGGCGGATCAGAGTCGGCGGTCTCGGGAGCGAGCCCGAGCGCGCTACGTGCCGCAGGAGGCATTCCCAGGCCATCGGCGAACGCCTCGAACGTTGAGGTGGCACTTGGCATGCGCTTGTGCGTCTTGTACTCGCTTAGCCGCCCCTGCGGTATGCCGGTCAGGACAGAGAGCTGGCCCTGCGTAATGCCGTGCGCGCATAGAAGCGTGATCACCGCGCCGAGGTCGCGGCGCCTGCATGCGTCGAGCGCGTCCTTGCGTGTGCAAACGCGCTGCACTACTTCCCGAACTGCTGGGATGTCCACAGGCATGGCGCGTTTCCCGTTCCCTTGGTTGCTCGCCTGCCGCGGGTGGCAACGGTTTGCCAATCATCCATCAATGAACACGACGAGGTTCGCCACAGGGTTCAATCCCACCCTCGGAGTCGTACCTATGGTGTGCGTTGGCAGCGTGAAGCACTCCAGCTACAGATTGCCTAGAAGACACCTTCTGTAGCTCTGATCAAGGTATGCCACTGAGGTGGGTACATTTTCTCGACGCATGTTAGAAAGGTGCAAGAAAATAGATCACTGTGGTCAGAGACTACCTCGGTGCCAGTGATAGCTATTGTTACTTATTGCCGCTTTCTGCGTCGGGTGGCGCGACGGCAGACCGGGAGATGCCGCCAGCCAAAGAACTCGATCATGCGAACGACCTCTGTCGGTCGTTGTGTGATGTGCTTGTCAGCGACGGGAAATGAACGTGATCTGAAGCGACGGTGCGCATTCGCGATCCAGGCCAGAGCTGGCTCCGGCTCCCGGGAACCTAGCCTGGATCGCTGTCGGCGTCGTGGTCACGGCAGATCGCGGCGAACCGATCCTCGGCATTGTCGAGCTGACCTGCGATCATCTGCTTAACGTCTGAGTCAAGCGGGGTGTCGGGCCGAAGGATGAGCTCGCGCAGCACTGGGACCAGAGGACGGTATTTCCTGGCCAGCTTGGATAGCTTCGGCCCGGTGGTGTGGATCAGACCCACGGCGTTGTCGCTGAAGTCGGATGCTTTGATGACTCGGGCCCACGGGCTGGCGTGGAGGCTGGCGGTGACGTGCTCGCGGTATTGCTCGTGCTCATCGCGACCGGACTCATAGACAGGGTTAGTGACCGCGGCCACCAGGTCGGCGGTACGGCGGCCGAATTGCAGGGCGAGCACTGCGAAGGCGGCCTGCCGGGTGCCGACAGGCGCGATGTCCTCCGCATGGTCTTCGACAGCGTCGTGGAGCACAGCGGCGCACGTCACGTCAGGGTCGGTGATCCGGTAGTGACTGAGGATCCGGATCGTGACCCTGAGCAGGTGGTTCGCATATGGTTCACGCTGCCGCCGATCCCGCGAGTGCAACTGCGACGCGAGCGCCAGCGCATCGTCGGTCCGCGCTCGATCGACAGTAGGAAACTTTGCGATCTCAACACGCAGTCGTTCGCGCAGGCCGGCTTCGCCGTACACCGAGGTTATCGCGTGCAAAGGCATCCGGGCCAGCAATCGCCTTTCCGCTGCCTCGAGTCGGGTGGTCGAGTCGGATGCCAATTTCGCGGTGCCATCTGCTACCACGATCGCCTCCACCTCACCTTGGTTGCCGTACGACCGGTTGTTCTTGTCCCGATCCAACCGTGTTCCTTCCATAACCGGCAATTACACGGTGAGATACCACCTGTCTAATCATCGGCCACGTGCGATCCCATGAACGACGGAGTTGTTCGGTCCGGTTGTTGCAGTTTGCTGGCGGCCGGGTTCATCGTCGGGACGGCGCCCCGGCGGCGCTGGCACGGGAACTGACCGCAGAGTGGACGCTGGAGAGCGGTCCCTGATGCGAAACTCGGGGATTGTGTGGCCGCACGAGGTCTAGATGCGCCGGAGATCCGCCGCCTAGGTGCGCGCGGTCCCAGCCGACATCCGGCTCCCAGTCATCCGGGCGGTAGCCTCGCGATCAGGTCACCGCGCTCGGAGCGCAGTACTCTGGCGCTTGCCTTATCAGCACCGATGCGGGTGGAGAACTCCCAGTCCTCGCCAACTTCGATGACCTCATTCACGCTTCTGGCGAGAAGCAGCAGTTCCGCGTGTGTGAGATGTACGACAATCTGGTCGGATCGGACGCCCTGTGAGAGTTCCCAACGCATCAGTACTGCCCTCACTAATGGTCATAGCCCTCGGCAGGTCCAAGGCTCGATGATCTCGTACTGGCCTTCGGCCAGCCTGCCCGGAACAAAAGGTTCAACGTTGCCAAATGTCGCGAACTCACATCCCAAGGCTGCTTGCCTTCCCGCACCGAGTTGCCGACCGACGCGCGACGGGTTCCTGGTGGCCCGTACCGGGATGGGGATAGCGCCGGTATGCACGGCCTCGTCAACTACCGCGGCGAGTTGGATCACGCCATCAAGAGCGTCTTGGCGCCTCACAACGCCGCGGGGTCCGGGATCTCGGAAGTCTGCCGATCTGCGTACACGACCAGGAGCCGCCGCATCGTGGCGTACAGGCGCTCACTCGGAGCCGAGGCCGCCTCAGCGGGTGCTTACGCGGTGGGTCCCACATGCCTGCCTGTCCCCGGTTTGGCCGGCTAGCGGGATTCCTGTCTTCCGACGCCAGCGGCCGGAGTCCAGCCGAGCTGGCGGGAGATCCCAAGGCCCGAGGCGACGAGCGAGGGGATGACCATCCGCAGGGGGACAGAACCGGCCCGGACCACGACCGAGAGCGCGGCGATGACGTACCCGTCGGCATCCATGATCCGCGCCGCGGCGGATTCCGCGCCCACGGTCAGCTCCTCCTGTACGGTGGCGGTGCCTGTCCGGCGGCATTCCGCGAGCTCCCGTCGGAGCCGGGCCGGGTCGGTGACGGTATGGGACGTGAACCGGCTGAACCCATGCTCGACCAGATCGTCGAACAAGACGCTGCACGAGTGGGCGAGCAGCACCTTTCCCACCGCGGAGCTGTGCAACGGCAGGCGGCCGCCGACCTGGGACACCAGGCCAATGGCGCCCGGCTTAGAGAGCCGCTCGACGATGACCGCCTCGTTCCCATCGCGTACAGCGAGCTGAACGTGCTGGTGAAGCGCCATGTATAGGTCTTCCAAGAACGGCTGGGCTACCGTCCGCAATGGTTCGGTCAGCGGCGCGAGGGTCCCAAGCTGCCACAGCCGCGTCCCGACGGTGAGAATCCCGTCAGGGGCCATGTCCAGTGCCCCGGCCCGCACGAGTTCCAGGGCGAGCCTGCGCACCGTGGCCTGTGGCAGCCCTGTTTGCCTGGCTAGTCCGGCGAGGGTGAAGTGAGACTTCCCAGGGCCGAAGGCGAAAAGAATCTCAAGCAGCCGGGAGCTGACGCTCCGCCCGGGTTCACTGGTTCGCGGCACCGCGACCCGGCCCTTCGCGAATGTTCATTGAATGAATGTAGCGCTTCCGTGACTGATTACGGTCCGCGACGATCGGCGCTATGGCTGATTCGCCGGTCGGCACGCCCCGTATCGCGATCGTGGGCGGCGGTATCGGCGGTCTTGCCGCCGCCGCCTCCCTGCACCGCGTCGGCTTGCGGGCAGTCGTCTACGAACAAGCCGGGGAGTTGCGGGAAGTTGGCGCTGGGCTGGTGCTCACGCCCAACGCGGCGCGCCTGCTGCGACGGCTCGGCGTCCTCGGGCACCTGGACGGCTGCGCTGTCCCCCTTGATGTGGGGTGGGAGTTTCGCCGGTGGCGGGACGGGCAGGTCCTGTCCGCCGAGGACCTCGCCGGGTCATGCGAGCGGTTGTACGGCGAGCGCACCTACACTGTGCACCGGGCTGATCTGCACAGCGCGATTGCCGCGGCCGTACCGTCCGGCACCATCCGGCTCGGCATGACCTGCACCGGCGTTTCGGTTCGCGGCGATACCGCGGTCCTGGCTTTCGCCGACGGCAGTCGAGCCGAGGCCGACATCGTCATCGGAGCCGATGGCGTCCACTCCACGGTGCGCGGCGCCGTGACCAAGCCTTCACCCGCGACCTACTCGGGGATCTGCGCGTTCCGTGCCATCGTGCCCGCCGACCGGGCGCCGGCCTTCAGCCGCCGCCCCGCGCAGACCCTGTGGCTTGGCCCCGGTCACCACCTGGTCCACTACCCGATCTCCGGCGGGGCAGCAGTCAATCTCGTCGCGTTCGCCCCGGCCGGCGACTTCACGGTCGAGTCCTGGAGCGCCACCGCAACCGTGGCGGAGTTTCTTGCCGAGTTCGCCGGCTGGGATAAGCGCCTGCAGGACCTCATCGCGCAGGCAGGCATGCCGGGACGGTGGGCGCTGCTCGACCGTGCACCGCTGAAGCGCTGGAGCCACGGCCCGGTCACCCTGCTTGGCGACGCAGCGCACCCGATGTTCCCCTTCTTCGCCCAGGGGGCCGCGCAGTCGATCGAGGACGCCGCCGTCCTGGCCCGCTGCCTTGCGGCGGACACACGGGCGCCGGCCAGGGCGCTGGGGCATTACGAGTCCCTCCGGATCAAACGGGCGACGCGCCTGCAGGAGATCAGCCATGCCCGTGCCCACCTCAACCACCTGCCGGACGGTCCGGAACAAGCGGCCAGGGATCAGTCGCTGGCCAGCGCGGACCCGCTCGTCGCGAGTGGCTGGATCTACGGATACGACCCCGACGATGAAAGGAATCTCCCGCTATGAGCGCTGACGGCTCGTTCACGTCCCTGCAGGAGCTGATCGACGCGACCCCGGACCTCACGAACTACTTGTATAACGACACGCCTGGCCCACACAGCCGCGCGCGGGCTGGCCTGTCGCCCGTGCCTGCCGAGTTCTCGAACTGGCGCGACGAGCAGCGGGCCTGGCGGGAAACGGCGGTGCTGTTCGACCAGTCCCACCACATGCCCGAGCTTTACGTGTCGGGACCGGACGCGTTGGCGCTGCTCAATCGCATCGGGGTCAACAGCCTCGCGAACCTCAACCCCGGCATCGCCAAGCAGTTCATCGCATGCAACCCGCGGGGGCAACTGATCGGCGATTGCATTCTCTACGATCTCGGCAACCAGACCTACGAGCTGGTCAGCAGCATGCCGCTGCTGAACTGGGTTGAGTACCAGGCGCAGGCAAGCGGCGCGAACGTGACGGTCGAGCGGGACAACAACACCTCGGATAACCCGGCCGGGCGGCGGCGCAACTTCCGGTTCCAGCTCGACGGCCCGGCCGCGAGCCAGATCTTCGCCGACGTCACCAAGGGTGATGCCCCGGTGATCAAGTTCTTCCACACCTCCCAGGTGACCATCGCCGGCACCAAGGTGCTGGTGCTACGGCACGGCATGGCCGGGCACGCGGGCGTGGAACTCTCCGGGCCCTACGAACACGGCGGGAGGGTACGCGCCGCCATCCTCGAAGAGGGCGCGAAGCACGGGCTGCGGCAGGGCGGGACCAAGGCCTACTTCAGCACCCTGTACGAGCAGGCCTGGGTGGCCTACCCGCTGCCGGCCATCTATACCGGCGAGGACCTGCGCGCCTACCGCCACTGGCTGCCCGCCGACGGGTGGGAGGGAAAGTTCTCCCTCGCTGGGAGCTTCGTATCGCCGAACATCGAGGACTACTACACCACGCCCTACGACCTCGGGTACGGCCACATCGTCAAGTTCGACCACGACTTCATCGGACGGGCGACGCTTGAAGAACTGGCCAAGAACCCGCCGCGCAAGAAGGTCACGCTTGTCTGGAACAACGAGGATGTGCAGCGCATCACTGGCTCGCTGCTCGAACCGGGAGTGCCGTACAAGTACCTTGAGCTGCCAGTCGCCGACTACGGCAACATGCAGCACCGGGACGAGGTGCAGGCCCTCGACGGAGAGCTCATCGGACTGTCCGCCTACACCGGCTACACCGTCAACGAGCGGAAGATCCTCTCGATCGCGCTGCTCGACACGGAGCACTCCATCCCAGGCGAGGAAGTCACCATCCTGTGGGGCGAGCCGGACGGCGGATCCCGCAAGCCCCGCGTCGAACTTCACCGGCAGACCCGCGTGCGGGCGACGGTGGCCCCGGCGCCGTACGCGTCCGCCGTACAGCAGATGATGCGCGCGCCCGTCGGTCCCACCGCCGTGCGCTAACAGGCAATCGGCGATGATCGCGCATGCTCCATGCCGTCTTAGCCGGGCTATCACTACGGGCCGCTAAGCGGCATCAGCCCGGCCGCGGCGAAGTCTGCGTACAGCTCCGTGAGCTCCGCACGTTCGCGCTGGGCGAGGGACATGGGGCTCCGTTCCTGATTGGGCGACCGAGGTTGCGCACTTAGATGCTCGGTGCGGTCAGGTTAACGTCGATGATCTCTATCTGGACTATGGCGGTTCCATGATTCTCTTCTGCAAAACAATTCGCGTATCCCGTCGGTTCGCGCGCCCGAAGATATGTCCTTCGAACCGCCTGGCAGGCTCATTACCAGCGGAGCTCCGGCCAGCCAGCGCCAGAGCGGGGCACCTTTCAGTCGACGACAAGAACATCGGCCGACGGCACGGCAGCGGGACGGCTCCAGCGGTGGCGCTCCGCCGATGCGAGCCAGACTGCCGCCAGGAGGGCAACCGACGACGCAATCGTGATTCCCAGGAATGTCGTCTGGAAGGCCGTCGCGGTGCTTCCGCCGTTGCTCGCGAGCACTACCACGAAGAGCGCGCTCCCGATCGAGCCTCCGACTCGCTGAAGGACATTGGCCTGCGCTGCGGCATCCGGCAGGTCGCTCGCCGAGACTGTCGCGTAGGCCGTCGTCATTGCCTGGAGCATGCATAGCCCGAACCCGGCGCCCCGAATCAGCTGCAATGCCTCGATGCCTGGCAGCCACGCGTCACCGCTCAGGAAGACCAACGGCAACGTCGTAACGATCGTTAGCGCCAGCCCGCCGGCCACCATGATTCCCCCGCCGAAGCGACCGCTGAGCCGGGCACTGAGACGCAGGCCACAGACGGTGCCCGCACCGTAAGTGATCAACAGCAGGCCACTATTTATGACGCCTTCGCCTCGCAGTACCTCGAAATAGAGCGGCATGACAATGAGGCCGCCAAAGCCTGCCGCACTTGTCAGGATGCCCGTGCACTGGGCAGCCGAGTAAATACGATTCCGGAAAAGACGGAGGTTAAGCAATGGCGCCCGGCTATGCAAAGCATGCCACACGAACGCGAGGAGCAAGGTCAGGCCCGAGCCAGCCATTGTCACGGCAGGTACGCCGATGTGATTAGAGTCGGAGCTCGCCGTGATGAGTCCGTATGTGAGAAGCGGCAAACTGCTAGCCACGAGCGCAAACCCGGCAAGGTCAAACCGGGCAGCGCCGACCGCCTTTGCCTGGTCGAGCATCCCGCTGCAGAAGAGCCGGAGGCCAAGCGTGATTGCCACCGCCGCCACCGGCAGGTTTATCAGGAATAGCCAGTGCCATGAGAGGCGGGCAATCAGGACGCCCCCGACGGCGGGGCCAATGGCCGGCGCCAGAACTACGGAAATGCCGACAGTGCTCATGACCCGGCCCATTCGCCGGGGCCCGGCAATCAGGCCGAGAGCTGTCTGCCCTGCCGGCACGAGCAATCCGCCTGCGACTCCCTGCAGGATCCGCATCAGTATCAGCATGGTCATGTTCCCGGCCAGGGCGCAGAGCCCCGATGTGACCGCGAATGCCGCCAAGGCCCAGAGCCACACGACAGCAGACCCGAACCGGCGGCTAAGCCACCCGCAGGCCGGCAGCGCGGCGGCCAGCGCTAGCAGGTACCCGCTGACGACCCACTGCGCGTAGGTCAGCGTCGAATGCAGGCTGTTGCTGATGGTCGACAGCCCGACATTTACCAGGGATGTGTCGAGACCGACCATGAATGCGCCCAGGACAATGACGGCGCATATCCGCCAGATCTCCGCGGGGATAGGGTCTGCCACACCCGGTTCCGCGGGTGCCGTCGCGCTAGTGTTGGACATAGCGATGCCAACCAATCCTGGAGCGTTGAGCTGCCCGATTGTAGGTTATACCTACAATCGGGCATACCCGCAACTACCGGAGACGGGCTGACATGAGCGCTGATACCGACCCAGCGTCCCGGCCGCGGGGCCTGCTGCGAAGCCCGAACTACGCACTGGGCCAGCTCAACAGGTGCATCCGGGCCCAGCTTGAGGCTGCGCTCGAGCAGCAGGGCCACTCGCTCCGGATGCACGGCGCGCTGGTCGGCCTCGCCGAACGGGACGGGGTCTCCCAGCAGCAGCTGGCGGACGGCCTCGCCATGGACCGCAGCGACATGGTCAAGCTAGTTGACCGCCTCGAGGCCCTGGAGCTCGTCGTGCGAGAGCGCGACACCGCGGACCGCAGACGGCATCTGCTGTCGATCACTCCCGCCGGCAGGACCGCCATGCGGGAAGGAGAGGAGACGATCCGGCGCGTGACCCGCTCCGCCCTGGCCTCGCTGTCTCCCGCCGAGTTGGCAACCCTGCACAGGCTGACGCTGAAAGCGCTCGGCGAGCCGACGGACATCGCCGAGGAAGTCGACTGGGCCCTCCAGCCTTGACCTGGCTGCGGCTCCCTCGCCCGTCACCTGCCCGCGACGCCGGATACCGCCCGCCGGCCAGGTGCCGGCGGCCCTGATCAGCGCCCTCATGACCCGGCCGGCGGCAGCGTTAACCAGCTGCCGCGGCCGGGTCCGGCACTTGACAAGAGGTGCCCTTGACACGAAACTGACTGTCAGTCACTTCTTTGGTGGCGGGCGGACCGCGCAGCGCTATCCCTAACGGAAATGACAACCGCGCAGGAAGGACAAGACTGTGAGCGGACGCATTCAGGACAAGGTGGCCTTCGTCACAGGCGCCGCCAGGGGCCAGGGGCGGTCGCATGCCATCCGAATGGCGCAAGAGGGCGCTGACATTATCGCCGTCGACGTTTGCGGACGGGTGGAATCGATTCCCTACGAGCTGTCAACAGAGGACGACCTCCAGCGGGTGGCGAAGGAAATCGAGTCCCTCGGCCGGCGGGTCGTGACAGCAAAAGCAGACGTCCGCAATATCGACCAACTCGGCAGCGCGCTCGACGAGGGCGTGTCCAAGCTAGGACGTCTCGACATCGTGAGCGCCAATGCTGGAGTTTACTCGGTCGGCCTGGCCGCCGAGCTAACCGAGACCGCCTGGCAAACCATGATTGACGTCAATCTCACCGGCGTGTGGCACACGGCCAAGGTGGCAATCCCGCACCTGGTCGCCGGCGGCCGGGGCGGTTCTTTCGTGCTCACAAGCTCCAGCAACGGCGTGGTGGGCGCCCCGATGTACGCGCACTACGTCGCCGCCAAGCACGGCGTCATCGGCTTGATGCGGAGCCTGGCTATCGAGTTGGCTCCGCATCAGATCCGGGTCAACGCCCTGCTGCCCGGCGGCGTCGCCACCGACATGATCAGCCACTTCCGGGATATCGGCTCAATGGCAGTGCAATACGACGAAACCATCCCCGACGATGCACTCGCCGCGCTGCCCTTCCTGGCTCCCTCGGACATCACCGACGCGCTCATGTTCCTGGTGTCGGATGAGGCAAAGTACGTTACCGGCACCTTGCTGCCTGTCGACGGCCACGCACTGATCATCGCCGCCCGCGGCACCGGAGCGGCGCCGACCCAGCCCGCCAGCAGCTGAAGAGAAAGCCCCGACGAGGAGGCTACGCGCATGAAGGCCCTAGGCAACGTCGCGGGCGGCCCGGGTTTCCTCCGCCGGTTCAAGGGCGAGGTCATTACCCCGGCCTCCCCGACGTACGACCAAGCTCGCGCCATCTGGAACGGCGATATCAACCGGTTCCCGCTGGCGATCGTCCGCCCCGTAGATGACGCGGACGTGGTCACCGCCGTGCAGTTCGCGCGCCACGCTGACCTCCTCACCGCGGTCCGCTCCGGCGGGCACAGCTACCAGGGCCACTCGACATGCGACGACGGCCTGGTCATCGACATGTCCAACATCCGGAATGTCAGCCTTGACCCTTCTGCGCGGATAGTTTCCGCGCAAGGCGGCGTGCTGCTACGCGACGTCGACAATGTGACGCTTCCCCAGGGACTGGTGATGCCAGCGGGCATCGTGTCCCACACCGGCCTGGCCGGGCTCGCGCTTGGCGGCGGAATCGGCTACCTGACCCCGTCCTTCGGAATGACCTGCGACCAGTTTGTAAAACTCCGCGTTGTCACCGCCTCCGGAAAGGTCATCGAGGCCAGCGAGACGGAGAATCCGGACCTGTTCTGGGCCCTGCGCGGCGGCGGCGGCAACTTCGGCATCGTGACGAACTTTGAGTGCCGGACGCACGAACTGGGCGAGGTCCAGACTGGGCCCCTCGTTTACCCGATGGATGACGCCGTGGATGTCATCACGGCGCTGTCGGAGCTGATGAGGGGGGCACCTAGGGAACTCAGCCTGCTGATGATGCTCGGCGTCGATCCGGCAGTAACGCTGGGGGGACCGCCCGGAGAGCGCATGCTGGCAGTCCTCGTCATCTACCGGGGCGGTGCCGACGACCCGATCCTGCGTGAGCTCCGGTCCTGCGGCAAGCCAGTCTTCGATGCAATCCAGACAGCGAACTTCCACACCCTTCAGCAGCGGGCCGACGATATCGCCCCGCACGGCGTGGGATGGTACATGAAGTCAGGCCACGCCAGGGAGCTATCGCGCGACCTGATTGAGCGGCTGCTTGCAAACGCCCTGGAGTTCCGGGACGTGGCCTCGCCCGATGTCAAACGGGAAGTCTACGCGATCCAGTCGCTCGGCGGGACCGCGTCCGACATCGCCGAGGCCGATACGGCATACGGAGGCCGGCGGGCCCGCTGGCATGTCGCCATCGAAGTAGGATTCAAGACACCGGCCGAACGTGACCGCATAGTCACATGGACGAAAGAGGCCTGGGCCAAAACAGAGCTGCTGCTCGACCTTAAGACATCGTACGTGAACCTTAATTTCGAAGACGGCCAGAGAGCCCTAGACCAAGTCTACGGGCCCCACAAGCTAAGCCGGCTGCAGAACATCAAGGCGGCGTACGATCCGGACAACTTCTTCAGGCTGAACACCAACATTACGCCCCATGGGGAGTCGCAAGGCTGACTGCTAGCTGACCTGGCCAATCCTCACAGCATCCTCGGCGCGCAGATCCAGACTCGGCGACGTAGGCTCCCCCGTTGAGCTGCTTATGACCATTCCGAGTGCGGCAAACTCAGCCTCTTCGTCGTAACGGAGTCCATTTGTGATGCGAACTGCGGTAACCAGGGCCTGAACGCAGTTGTCTATCAAATACTCGATCTCGATATCTACTGATTCTGTACTCTCTAGCAGAACACCGTCCATCCAGCCGAGCCAGCCGCGCAACGAGACAAGCCACTTGGGCGACGTGTCCAAATGATCGAGGCAGCCGATGTTCACCGACCACTGGTACATTGTGCGGGATCGAAGGGTGTTCAGGAACCTCTCAATCTCTGGATCCCGAGAGTGAGAATTGAGGAAAAGCATGACCTTACTCGGATTTTTTCTGGCATACTCAAACCGACGTCGCAGGGATCCTCGCAGCTTTTCGGCGGGGGATACTTCACTCTGGCGTGGTCGTTCGTATTCGAGCAGTTCGTCTGCCACGCTTTCGACCGCCGCAGTGAAGAGCCCCCGCTTGCCGCCGAAGTGATACGAGACGAGGCCATGGGCCACCCCGACGGACTCACACACATCGTCCACCGAGACAGCGTCGTAGGATTTCCTGCAGAAGAGAGCGACGGCAGCGGCCAGTATCAGCTCGCGCCGACCGCCGTAGTCTGTGTTAGAGTTCGACACTCTATTAGTGTACCCGGAATCATCGTCGGCATTCGCTAGAGGGCCGAAAAGCCGCGACTGCTAACGAACCGAGCATGTGTACCCCGCTGCGGCTAGTGGTGCGCTCGTTTATTCACTGGGGTGGCGGGTGGAGTCGGACTGTAGTGCCCCGAGGCGGAGGCCGCAGGTGCGGGCCAGGCATCCCGCGGAGTGCGCCGGTGAGGACGAGACTTGTCGTAGTCGTCGTAGCTGCTGGGCAGGCGGAAAGCCCCAGTGGTGACGGATCCGTCGCAGCGGATGCGTATCAGGGAAGGTGGCACACTCGGACAGCTGGCTGGCAACATGGGGCACTCGCCCTGCCCGGTAGATGCGGGATGCCCGCGAGCTGGGGCCTGGTCGGCATTTGCGTGCCTAGATAGCCAGCACATGGAGCAGCGGGGCCCTATCCGACTCAGGTGTCCTGGCCATACGGCACTTGCCTCCCAGCCTGGCTGCATCGTGTAGGACGTGCCAGGGTGCCTCAGGACTGCAGCGTATCGCCCTCACGCTGGCGTCCACCCCCAGGCGGTGGCGTGGCCGGGGAGCGAGCGCCGCCGTTTGAGCACTCTCGCATGCCGGCCACGACGTCCACCGCGCCCAGGTCACGGGCCGGTGCGAGCAGGCCACCGGGATGAACCCGTTCACCGCGCTCATCGACCTGGTGATGCAGGCCGAGCTGTATGCCACGGCGAGGCCAGTCTCCTTGGCCGCGGACAACCGGCGTCGCTCCGCTACTTGGCCGCCGCCTTGGCAGCGCTCATCCCTAGATCCGGGTGGGCCGAAGTTCAGATCCTCGCCGTCGGCAAGCATCACATCGCCACCGCCAGGCCCTTCGGCTGGCAGCGTACCCGTGCTGGCCTGCCAGCTCCTAGATCGTCCGACGGCACCCCCGGCAGCTCACATCTTTGGCATGACACCGGCGGACGATCAGCTGGCTCAGGCACACACTGCGAGGCGTCTGCCTGCCGCAGACGCCTCCGGTCGGCCCGAGTTGCGGCGTAGCGTCCCAGGTTCCGAGGATCTCGTTCCCGCCCGGACGTCAGCGCCAGGCTGCAGGAATAGACCAAGTTCGTTCTGTCCGGCGCCAGCCGTGGCCGGGCCGCGGCCCTTAGCAGCGATCCCGGTTCTGCTAAGGCCCAGGCCAGACGGTCGACCTCGCGTGACCCGAGCGGGAGGAGCCCGCGAGCCGCACTGCCGTGCCGCCCAGCGGCTTCTCCGCCGCCCTCACACGCGGGTTCCCGTCCGCGCATAGAGGGGAACGTCCGGCGCACAGGTCTCCGACCCCACGAGGGCAACGTGCAGGTCAGCGATTCAGAGCCAGCGAATGCCCGTGATCGTGACCAAGGCCGAGACGTCTCTTGACGGCCACTTCGGGCTGTGCGATATTGGGAACATTAAAACTGACTATGAGTCAGGTACGGCTTGATTTCCGCTAGGGCCCTCAGGAAGGCGAAGCGGCAGGAGTGCATTGTCTATGACCAAGCTAGGGCGGAACGCCAAACCCAATATGGTCGACTACTCAGCAGAGCGGAGAGCGTTCCGGCTTAATGTTCCTGACCGTTTCAATGCAGTTCTCGACGTAGTAGAAATCCGGTCTCTGACCACCCCCGATGCTCTCGCGTTGCTTTCCCTGAAATCGGACGGCACGGTCGCTGCGAGGCATACATTCCGCGATTTGAACCGTGAGAGCCGGCGGATGGCGCACGTTCTGACTGGCCTGGGCGTCGGCAAGGGCGACCGGGTTTTCGTCATGTTGCCCCGGGTTCCCGAGTGGTACGTATGTGTCTTGGGCGCGATCAGAATCGGTGCGGTACCGGTGCCTGCCGTGGCTCAGCTCACCGGCCAGGATATCGAGTACCGGATCAGCCGTTCTGAGGCAGTGGCTGCGGTCACCGATATGGAAGGCGCGGCCAAAATCGACGACATAGCCGACCGCCTTCCGGGCCTGGCTCACCGGATCGTGGCCGGCCCGGCTCCCAGCGCCAACTGGACGCAATTGGACGCGCTTCTGGCGAAGGCCTCAGACGGGCCGACAGTAAGCGATCCCACGGCCGCGGATGACCCGATGCTGATGTACTTCACGTCCGGTACCGTGGCATATCCGAAAATGGTGATGCACACGCAGGCCAGTTTCGGTATGGGGCATGTCGTGACCGCCCGCTACTGGCAGGATCTCAAGCCGGGAGACGTCCACTGGACGGTGTCGGATACTGGCTGGGCAAAGGCTGCGTGGGGCAAGCTCTTCGGCCAGTGGGCCGAGGGCGCCACCGTCGTGCAGATGAACATGGGCAAGCCGGATGCCGACCTGGTTCTCGATACTATTGCCCGCCAGGGGATCACGACATTCTGCGCGCCGCCGACCCTGTACCGGAGCCTGGTGCTCGCAGACCTCCGCCGCCATGACCTGTCGCAGCTGCGGCACTGCGTCGCCGCCGGCGAGCCTCTGAATCCGGAGGTCATCCGTATCTGGGAAGAGGGCACCGGCGGACTGGTGATCCGTGACGGCTACGGGCAGACCGAGACCGTCAACATCGTCGCGAACTACCGCTGCCTGCCCTTGCGACCGGGATCCATGGGCAAGCCGGCCCCGGGATTCGACATCCAGGTCGTGGACGACGCCGGTGTCCCGGTCGGCGCGGGCGACGAGGGAAACATTGCCGTTCGCGTCGAGCCGACCAGGCCGGTCGGCATGTTCACCGGCTACTGGAAGGACCCGCACGCCACCGCGGACGCGTTCCGGAACGGCTGGTACTACACCGGTGACAAGGCACGCCGCGACGAGGACGGGTATTTCTGGTTTGAAGGCCGCAACGATGATGTCATCACCTCTTCCGCGTATCGCATCGGCCCGTTCGAGGTCGAATCCGCCCTGGTCGAGCACCGCGCGGTGGCCGAAGCCGCGGTCGTCGGAAAGCCAGATCCCAGCCGAACTCAGATCGTGACCGCCTTCGTCGTGCTGGGCCCGGGCTATGAAGGCTCAGCCGGGCTCGCGACGGAGCTCCAGGACCATGTCAAGCGCGTCACCGCGCCGTACAAGTACCCGCGCGAAGTCCACTTCGTCACCGCGCTGCCGAAAACGGTGTCCGGCAAGATCCTTCGCCGTGAACTGCGGGATCGGCTTGCACCGGATGCGACCTCGATTAGCTCATAGAAACGAAGGGAGAGGCAGCCGTGACCGACACTGCGAATGAGACGGCTTCGCCGATCAACGGCGACTGGAATATCGCCTGGCTGGGAATGTCTCCGAAAGTACGCGGGACGCTCACCCTGGCGGTTGACGGGCCTGGGCTGTCGGTGCAGCTCGACAGCCCGCTGGGGTCCGGGAAATGCGAGGGTAAGGCCGACGGAAGTCACCTGACCTGGACCATCACACTGGACAAGTCGCCGGAGCCGCTTCAATTCGACGCGGTCGTGGCGGGAGACGAGATCTCCGGCACGGTTACCTCGGCCTCGCAGATTTTCGGGCCGGCATCACTCGAAGGCGTGCGCGCCGGCTCGCGGATCAAGGTGCGGTCAAGGATCGGCTCGGAGGCTCTGGCCGAGAGCCTGGACAAATGCGGAGTCGAGTACGTCTTCGGGTTCTCGGGCGGCGCAACAACCTCGCTTGAGCGAAGCATCATGTCACCGGAGTACGGCCTGAAGACAATGGCAGGACGGACAGAGCTCGGCGCGGCATGGATGTCATACGGCTTCAACCGGATGAGGCGCCGTGTCGCGTCGGCGGTGTCCGTCTGGTGTGTCGGCGCGATGCACTCCAGCCCAGTCGTGTACGCGGCGAAGCTGGACTCGACGCCGCTGGTGTTCCTGGCGATGGAGCATTCCACGGCCTGGGACTTCCGCGACATCCTGCAGGACTCGACGGAACTGTACTCGGCGCTGAAGCCGATCTCGAAGTACGCCAAGCGGCTGGTGAACGTCGAGGACGTGCCGGTGGCCGTCCGGCAGGCGGTGCTGGCGGCGAGCACCGGCAAGCCCGGGCCGGCGGTGCTCTGCCTGACGTACGCGGCGATGAACGACCGCACCACGCTGAAGTCGGAGGAACTGGTACTCCCGTCGCCGCCGGCCGCCTCGGAAGGCGACGTGAGCAAGACCCTCGAGATCATCGCCGAGGCTGAGCGGCCGGTCCTGCTGGCCGGCGCGGGCGTCCACCTGTCCGGCGCCGCGGCTGAGCTGCGCGCGTTCGCCGAGGCCACCGGGATCCCGGTCGTAACGAGCGGATCCGGAGGGCGGGGCGTGCTCCCCGACGACCATCCGCTGTACGCGGGCGACTCCACCATCTGGGGCGGCTTCCCGACCGGGATCGGCCTGGCCCAGGACGCGGACCTGTGGATCGCGGTCGGGTTCTCGTTCTCGCAGCCGGCCACGCACTCGTGGACCCTGAAGAAGCCGGACAAGGTCGTGCAGGTCGATATAGACCCGAACCAGCTCGGACGGATCTTCCAACCGACCCTGGGGGTCGTAGCCGATGCCGGTGTATTCCTCAGCCAGCTCAACGCGCAGGTGCGTTCCGCTGGCAAGCCAGCCGGAGCGGGCCGGGACGAGCCACGGATCAGCGAGATCCGGAAAGCGAAGGAGGCTCTTTTCCACGCCATGGGGGAGAGCCGGGGCGCTACCCCGATCATGCCAACGGCGATGGGCCAGGTCCTGGCGGAGGAAGTCCCCGACGGGACGCTGATCGTGAACGACGAAGGCTTCATGGTCGCCGGCATGCTGTTCCGGGAGGCCAAGTACCCATCGGGGTTCGCGACCGCGCTGGGATTCCATTACGCGTCGCTGGGATCGACCCTCCCGGTAGCGATCGGGGCGAAGCTGGCCGAGCCTGACCGCACGGTCATCAGCTTCGGCGGGGACGGCGGGTTCTTCTACGACTGCGGGGAGCTCGCCACCCTGGCCCAGAACGACATCAAGGTCATCACGATCATCAACAACAACAGCGGCCTGTACGGCGGGCGCCGCGGCCGGGCAGTCATGGAAGGCCCTCCCGGCAGCCCGTTCACGGATTACTCGGACTCCAACATGGCCGATGTCGCCAGGGGATTCGGGGTGCAGGCCGAGCGGATCGAGAAGTACGAAGACTTCACTCCTGCCCTGCGCCGTGCGCTGGCCGCGAAGGGGCCCTATCTCCTCGACGTGGTAACGGGCGGCAGCAACCTGTCGGTCATGCAGCTGGCCGAGGCTATGAACGTCCCGCCGAAGTTCGGTCATGGAGACCCGAAGGCAGAGGGCTCCTGGCCCGGCACGACTGGCACATGAGGTTCAGGCCCAGGACGCACCCGTCGGTGCCGCATCCCACAGGAGCACCAAGCCCCGGCCACAGACAAGCACTCACGCTGCTGGCGGCCCAAACGCGTCGAACGGGCATAGGTCTGCAGGAGGCGATAGGGCCTGTAGCGGTTCGGCCTCAAGACACCGATCATGGCCGCTGTCGTGAAAGGGGCAGGCCGCCACCCCGGATGCGCTTCTTGGGACGCCGACAAGACGCCACGAGACCCCCGGTCGCAGACCGTGATCCTAGACGCGTCAGTGGCAGAGACCGGCGGTCACGGTCTGATCATCCGGTTCGTGGCGACTGGCGATGATCTCCTGGCGACCGCTGGCCCCAACGTAGACCGTGGTCGGCGGCTGGGACACCGGACGAGCTGATGGCCCAGACAGACGGGCGTCTCCGGGAGGCGAAGCCGCGGGCACGAGCCTACTGGCTAGGCGTGCACGCAAGAATTGCCGGGCAGCTGGTGAGCGCGTCGGCGACCCGCCGCCCGGCGGACTGCAGCAGATGCCCACCAGCGAAACAGGACGCTGACGGTGCCAGCGACGCTGCGCGACTAGCCAACGCGCAGCCCGACGACCCAGGCACGGCACTGGTTGTTCTCTTCTTGGCGGAGATGTCAAGAAGGGAAACACCGTGCGGGGCGCACAACGGCAATACACCGCAACAGCCGGGCGGACCGAGAACACGTGGGGCATCGGATACCTCGGGATGAGATCGCCCGCCTGCCCGACAGCGTCATCATGTGCCCTCCCGCACGAGATTCGCGCCGACTGCAATGGTCATGCTGTCGGCGCCTCCGCAGCCGGAGTGTTGACACCCCCTGAGAGCCGTGTCATGCTACCCGATAACAGACTTGACTGTCAGTCAGTACGTCGGTCTAGATATTAGCAATATCCTTAGCAGCCTGCGAACGGCTCTCAAGGATATTGAGGAAAGGAAAGTGTAGATGGACGCCGATGTCCTTATTGTTGGCGCGGGTGCTTCAGGCGGTGCTCTGGCCGGCAGGCTTAGCCAGATATCGGACCGGTCAGTGCTTGTGCTGGAAGGCGGTCCGGTTTACACATCGCAAGATCAGATGCCAGTTGAGCTGCTGCAGCCCGCAAGCATCTCCGCCGCCGCCCCGGGGCATCCGAACAACTGGGCTTACCTCGGCGAGATGCGGCCGGGCCTTCGCCTTCCCTACCCCCGCGGCAAGGGCCTGGGGGGCTCAAGCTCTATCAATGGCTGCTATTTCATCCGCGGCACAAAAAACGACTTCGATGACTGGGTGAAGCTGGGCAACGACGAGTGGGCCTACGAGAAGGTCCTGCCGTTCTACAAGCGCGCCGAATCCGACATCGATTTCAACGGCAAGTACCACGGCACCGACGGTCCTATCCCTGTCATGCGTGAGATGAAACGAGCGCCTGAATTCACGTCCGCGTTCAACGAGGCCTGTATAAGCCTCGGATTCCCTGAGGACCCGGACAAGAACGCTCCCAGTGACGGCGGCGTGGGACCCGTCCCGCTGAACATCGCCAACGGCATGAGGGTCGGGACTGCCCTCGGCTACCTTCTGCCGAACATGAGCCGACCGAACCTCCGCATCATCGGCAACACCGTGGTCGAGAGGATCCTCTTCGAGGATAAGAAGGCCGTCGGCGTGGAGGCGCTGCAGGACGGGCGGAGGACGACGTACCGCGCGCACGAGATCGTGATCTCGGCCGGCGCGCTGCGGTCTCCGCAGGTACTGATGCTGTCTGGGATCGGGCCGGCCGACCACCTGCGGGAGCACGGAATCACCGTCGTGCAGAACTTGCCTGGCGTCGGGCAGAACCTGATGGACCACCCGATGGTCAGCGCCTCGTGGGAATCGAAGGTCCCGCTGTCCCGGGACCTGGACAGCGGCGCGCTCACGTCAGTGCTGCACTGGCGTGCGGAGGACTCAGAACTCGAATTGCTGCCGTTCGTCATCAAGAACGGCGACATGATGGGCATCGGGGACGTCCTGGCCCGGCCGGCGAAAGCGCTGGCGGCCATGAGGGGCACGTCAGTGAGCGCGGTAACCCGGCAGGCAAGGCTGATGGGCAATGCGATGCTCGGGATCATCGTCCTTCAGGAAGACAGCAGGGGCAGCGTGACCCTCTCGTCAGCCGACCCGCACGACCTCGCTGTTCTCAAGTGGAACCTCCTGACGGAGAAAGCAGACCTCGTCCGGTTCCGCGAAGCCGTCCGGGTGGCTCACGAAGTCTTCCGGCAGCAACCGCTGCGGAGCATCGGGGCTAAGATAGCCGGTCTTACCGCAAAGACCCTGGGCGACGATAAGGCGCTGGATGAATGGGTAACCGGCAAGATCGGGGGCGGTCATCCATCCTGCACGTGCAGGATGGGCCCTGAGTCTGACCCGATGGCAGTGGTGGATCAGCAGTTGCGTGTCCACGGCGTCGAGGGCCTGCGAGTTGCGGACACGTCAATCTTCCCGAGGATTCCCGCGCGTGGCCCGAACTGCTCCGCAATTATGGTCGGCGAGCGCCTGGCGGAGTTCCTGGATTAGCTCAATCAGAGTGGCGATGCTCGTCGGCCGTCGCTTACCGACGGCCGACGCCGACTCGCTTCCATTATCCGCAACGACGCATTCCCGGAAGCCCTCTCGGACAGGGCCCAGGGCTAACATACGGAAGGTGCGCTGAAATGGTAGGCGTATTGCAGTACGCGCTCTTGGGTCTGGGCACTGGAGCCATTCTCGCACTACTGGCTGAGGGCCTGGTGCTTATCTATCGTGGCGCCGGGGTCGTCAACCTGAGCCATGGCGCCTACGCGATGCTCGCCGCATGGATGACGTGGGACTTCGAGAAGCAGGGAGTGCCGGCGGCGCTGGCGATTATCCTGGCGATCCTGGCAATGGCCTTCGCCGGCTTTCTCAACGACCAGCTGCTGCTGCGGAAGCTCCGGACGGCGTCTCCGCTTGCCCGGCTGATCAGCACGCTCGGCGTCCTTTTCCTGCTGCAGGCGATCACGACCTACGAATGGGGTGTCGTCCCGCAAGTCGCCGCGTCGGTCCTTCCGTCGACGCCCATCAAACTCGGTTCTGTGCACTTCCCGTCGGACCGGATCTGGCTGCTTCTGATCGCCATCGCCCTGACCGTCCTGCTCTCCACGGCATGGAGCCGGACGCGAGCCGGATGGGTCGCCGAGGCTGTCTCCGAGAATCAGCGTTTGTCGGCGAGTCTTGGCTGGTCCCCCGAGCTTGTGTCAGCCCTGACATGGACAGTCGGGGCCGGGCTGGCGGGACTTGCCGGCGTTCTTATCGCACCGATTACGCAGCTCGATGCGACCACGATGCCGCTGCTGGTCGTCCCGGCGCTTGCCGCAGCACTGATGGCGGGATTCCGGTCATACTGGCTCACGCTGGCTTCAGCGCTCGGCATCGGTATCGCACAGTCAGAGATCAGCCGGTACACGCACATCACCGGACTGGCAGACGGCCTGCCATTCCTCATCATTATTGTCGTCCTTGCCGTCCGCGGCTCCGCCCTGCCACTACGCGGTCACGCGTTCGACCGGCTTCCGCGCATCGGTACGGGACGGGTCCGCTGGCAGATCGTCGTCCCCTTCGTCGTGCTCGCGCTGGTCCTCATCAACGTCCTGTCATCGGCGGACTGGCAGACGGCCTTCACTTCCACCTTCGGGACCGCGATCGTGCTGCTGTCGTTCGTGGTGCTCGTCGGCTACACAGGTCAGATTTCCCTAGCCCAGTACACTCTGGCCGGACTCGGAGCCCTAGTTGCGGCTCAACTGTCGGCCTCAGCCCACTGGCCGTTCTGGGCAGCCCTCCTGATCGGAGCTGTGGCCGCGGCCGGAATCGGGGTCCTCTTCTCACTGCCGGCCCTGCGTACCCGGGGAATTAACCTTGCCATCGTGACGCTGGGGCTCGCCCTCGCCACGAACAGCATCGTGTTCGCCAGCACCACTTTCGCGGGCCCCTACCAGGGTCTATCGCTCGGGACCCCCTCACTATTCGGCTTCAGCCTCGATCCGCAGGCCTACCCGGTCCGGTATACGCTTTTCGCGTTCGCTGTATTCGTGATACTGGCCTTGGCGGTGGCGCGGCTCCGGCGCACGGCGGCAGGGCGGACGCTGCTGTCAGTCAGGGACAACGAGCGCGGCGCGGCCTCCAACGGAGTCAACGTGTTCACCGGGAAGGTGCTGGGGTTCGCGATCGCCGGCTTCCTGGCCGGCGTAGGCGGCATCATCCAGGTCTTCCAGCAGCCGATAGCCACGTTTGCCACCGGATACGATCCGCTGACGTCGATCAACTACCTCGCCTACTCGGTCATCGGCGGGATCGGGTTCATAGGCGGCACCGTATTCGGCGGACAGTTCAACCCGAACTCGATCGGGTCCATCATCGCCCTGCACATCCAGTCTTTCGACCGGTACCTGCCGCTGATCAGCGCGGCACTACTGCTGATCACTTTGGTCTTCAACCCGCACGGCTGGGCCTACCAGGTAGCGCGCAGCGGATCGCGGTGGTTCAAGGCCAGGAAGAGCCAGGACATCGCGGCGGAGGCGGAACCGGAAGTCGTTCCCGTGACGCCCGCCCGGCTGGCGGTCCGCGACCTGGTTGTGCGCTACGGACCCACGGTGGCCATTAACGACGTGGGGCTGGAGGTCTCGCCCGGCGAGATCGTAGGCCTGATCGGGCCAAACGGTGCGGGCAAGACCTCGTTCATGGACGCGGTGACCGGCTTCACTCCGAGTCGCGGCGGCAGCGTCCAGCTAGGAACCACCGACGTGACCGGCTGGTCGGCGTACCGGCTGGCGAACACGGGACTAGTCCGCTCGTTCCAGAACCTGGAGCTCTATCCGGACCTCACGGTCCGGGAGAACGTCCTGGTCGGGGCGGATCACCACGATCTCAGATCGCTGATGCGGAGCTTTGGCGCGAGGGGCTCGCAAGGCCTGACCCCGATGATGGCAGCCATGCTGGACGAGTTCGGGCTGCAGCACTGCCTGGACCGCCTGCCCGAGGAGCTTTCGAACGGCCAGCGCCGGCTGCTGGCAGTCGCCCGGGCGATAGCCCGGTCGCCGTCGGTGCTCCTTGTCGATGAACCAGTAGCCGGCTTGGACGACAGGGAGTCCGCGGAATTCAGCAGCGTCCTGCGCTCCCTCGCTGTCCGGTGGCGCATGAGCGTTCTGCTGGTGGAACACGACATGAATGTCGTGATGGCCGTGTCTGACCGCGTCGTAGTTATCGACTTCGGACACAAAGTCGCAGAAGGAACTCCGGACGAAATACGAAACGACCCAGTGGCGATTTCCGCCTACCTGGGCACGGACGTGCCCGAGGAAGGCTCGGTGGAAAACACTCTGGAAGGCGCGCCGGACCCCGGCCAGACGCAACGGGCAACGCGCCGATAACCATGACCAACCGTCAATAGGGCAGGCACCAGGCCTTTGCCGCGTGCCGCAGTACAAGATAAACCTGCCGACTGAATAAATCGGCGAAGATAGGGTCAGAATTATGCGCGATACCAGTACCTCCCAACGTCCCTGAGGCGGCGTAGTCGCACTCTCATATGGCCTGCAGTTCTGCTAGTTATACCCGTTACGGGTTGACTGACAATCAGGTGGAGGTGGCACTATAGACCGGCTAGGTTCACTGGTGGCCGAGGCGCTCGCCAAGAGCATGCACGTCGCCTACGTGACAAGCGACATTGAGCACGCTCAGCAGGTCTTTACCGAGCGGCTCGGACTTGATTCCTTCGATACCTTCGAGCCGACGCTGGAGCTGACCGGAGCGGACGGGCCGCCAGTCACGCGGCTGACGGCCTCGTTCACCACGACGGACAGCCGGGTGTTCGAGCTCATACAGCCTGCCCCCGGGGCGCACCCGGCGTTCAGCGACCCGCTCGCCGGGGCAAGTGGCGATGTGGCGATTTTTCATCATGTCGGCACGCAGATATCGGACCCGCAGGCAGTCGAGGCATTCCTGGAGTCGGCCGGTGAAAGCGGCCTCCCGGTCGTCCGGTTCGCACTCCCGGATTTCGGCGCCGACGCAGTCTTCGTTGACATGAGAGGCGTCGTCGGGCACTGGCTTGAAGTTCTTTGCGTGAGGAGGCACTCGTAGTGCAAGCCGCTGAAACGGCTGCGAAGCCGCCGTCTGACGGGCAGCCGGAACTGTTGATCGCTGCCCGGAAGCTATCCGCCGGATACGGCTCCGGGCCAGTCATACGAGACATCGACCTCGAGGTCCGAGCGGGTGAGGTGGTGGCCCTTCTCGGCCCCAACGGGGCCGGCAAGACCACGACGCTCCTGACCCTGGCAGGCGAGCTGCGGCCTGCGGCAGGCGACGTGTTCTGGAACGGCTCCTCGCGCTGGATGCCACTGCACCGCCGGGCCCGGCAAGGCATGTCGTTCGTCCCCGAAGGATCTGTCTTCGGGGGCCTCAGTACTATGCAGAACCTGCTCGTTAAGAGAGAGCCCGATCCCGAGGCCACCCTGGAGCTGTTCCCTCAGCTGCGGCCGATGCTGCGCAGGACCGGCAGGCTGCTGTCCGGCGGGGAGCAGCGGATGCTGGCGGTGGGCCGGGCGCTCACCGGCGGAGCGCGCCTGCTGATGGCGGACGAGCTGACGCTCGGGCTGGCGCCGCTCACTTCCGAAGTGATATTTGCCGCGATCCGCCGGCGAGCCGATGAAGGTATCGGCGCGCTGATCGTCGAGCAGCACGTCCACCGCGTGCTGAAGTTCGCTGACCGGGTCTACGTGCTGGAACGTGGCCACATCCGGCTCGCCACCACGGCAGCGGAGGCCAGGGAACAGCTGGAGGACATCCAGTCCCTGTACCTGTCGGGCCCGGGCGCTGCCGACCAGGCGCGACCCGAGGGCGCCGCAGCCGCCAACGGCGCGTCGCCGAAGCCGCCGACGCGATCTGCGAGAGGGGAATCATGAAGGCTCAGGCACTGTGGTTCGCGGGCCCCCGCCAGGCCGAACTCCGGGAAGAAGAGGTACCGGCGCCGACAGCGACTCAGGTCCAGGTGAAGTCGCTGTGCTCTCTGATAAGTGCCGGCAGCGAGATGAACTTCTACCGCGGCGAAGGAAACCTTGATGATCTGACGATGTTTCCCACCGCGGGCGGGAAGCTGCCGTTCCCGCTGAAGTTCGGCTATCAGGAGATCGGCGAGGTGACGGCTGCCGGCGAGGACTCGGGAATCGAGGTCGGTGAGCGCCTCTTGTGCTTTCATCCCCACCAGAGCCTCTTCACCATGGAGGCGGATTTCGGCACGAAGATACCTCGGGGCCTTGACCCTGCGCGCGCGGCGTTTGCCGGCCTGTTCGGCGTAGCCCTGAATTCGTTCCTGACCACTCCTGCCCTGGTCGGCGACCGCGTAGCTGTCTCGGGCCTCGGGGTTGTGGGAGCCTTTGCCGGTTATCTGGCGAGGCTTACAGCATCCAAGGTCATCCTTATCGATCCGCTGCCGCACCGGCGCACGAAGGCAGGGTGGATTGGCGCGGACGCCGTCGTGCATCCAGCCGACGCTGCCGAAGCGGTTCACGACCTCACAGGCGGCCAAGGCGTGGACCTCTTCATCGAGGCCAGTGGAGCCCCGGCGGCCTTGCAGCAGGCGATCGACCTGACTGCAGTGGAGGGCACCATCACGGTGCCGGGCTGGTACGGCACGAGACCGGTGCCGCTGAAGCTGTCACCGGGATTCCATCTGCGCCGACACAAGATCTTCAGCACCGGACCCTCGATGAATCCGGCACTCGCCCCCCGCTGGGACCGGGACCGCTACCGGGACGTCGCCTGGCAGCACGTGGCCCGGATCGACACGGAAGCGAACCTCATCAGCCACAAGGTGCCCTTTCCCGATGCCCCGCATGCGTACGCGCTGCTTGATGATCCGGCAGCAGAGGCCACCGCCGTACTCCTGTGGCACGACGAATGACCGACTGGGACCGTGCCCGCGAAGCCTGCAGCTTCATTGCAACGTGGCGTTGTCCCTCCACGCTGCTACCCAATCCCTGATGTCACCGGCACCCGATTTGAACAACATGCATCGTATGAGATGCCTTGCCGTCGAAATGGCTGTGGAGCACGGGTCATGCGCCGCCGGACCTGCCGACGCCTGGTTCCCGAGGGGGCCAGAACTGGGCCACTGAACCTCCATTGGGGGACTGGAAGGGTGCGAGCTGTGACAGGAAGGGCAAAGAGGAGGCTCGCCTTGCAATCGGGAGTGGCCCGGCGCCAGTGCTGCGCGCGGGAACTGGGGCGGGACTGAATGGGCGTCATCCAGTACGGTGTCTTGGGCTTGGGCGCGGGCGCGGTCTTGGCCGTCTTGGCCGTAGGAATCGTAGTTATATTCCGCGGGGCCGGCGTCATTAACCTGGCGCAGGGGAGCTACGCCATGCTTGGCGCCTACCTGGACTGGGACCTCGGCCAGCATGGCTGGCCCGAAGGGGCGGCAATTCCCGCGACTGTGGCGGCCGTCGCGGTCATCGGCCTGCTGACTGATCAGCTGATCCTTCGCCGGCTCCGGTCGGCGTCTCCGCTAGCCCGGCTGATCGCCACGACCGGCATGCTTCTGGCCATTCAAGCGGTCGTGGCGTTGGTGTGGGGGGTAGTTCCGGAGACCACGCCGACGATCCTGCCTTCGGTTCCGCTTCATCTCGGCGGCGTTGTGCTGCCGTCCGATCGACTGTGGCTCTTGCTGTTGGCCGCTGGTATTACCGCGGTCATCACCGTTGTCTGGCGGGCCACCCGCCTGGGCTGGATTGCCGAGGCCGTATCGGAGAACCAGCGGCTCGCGGCGAGCCTCGGGTGGTCGCCCGAGGTCGTCTCCGGTGTGACCTGGATGGTGGGCACGGGCCTCGCCGCTCTGGCCGGGATCTTCATCGCACCCTTCACCGAGCTGGATACCACGACGATGCCGCTGCTGGTCATTCCGGCGCTGGCGGCGGCGCTCGTGGGCAGCATGAGATCGTTCCCCCTCGCCTTCGCCGGCGCCGTCGTGATCGGTGTGGCCCAATCGGAGGTGGCCCGCTTTGTCAAGCTCAACGGCGCGTCCGATGCCGTGCCTTTCGTGGCCATCATCGTGATGCTCCTCGTCCGGGGGTCGGTCTTGCCTCTTCGTGGGCACATGTCGGATCGACTGCCTCGCATTGGCACCGGCCGAATCCGCTGGCGTTTCGTGCTGCCCGCGATCCTCGGGCCGTCGGTCGGCCTCGCTTTCGTCTCCTCCCTCGACTGGATCGGCGCCTTGGACAGCACGTTCGGGGTTGCGATTATCATGTCGTCGTTCGTGGTCCTGATCGGCTACGCCGGACAGGTGTCCCTGGCTCAGTACGCGGTGGCCGGTTTCGGAGTGCTGTTCGCGACGCAGGTGTTCACCCGGGCAGGCCTTCCCTTCCTGGCCGCGCTCGTTGTCGGCGCACTGGGGGCAGGCGTCGTTAGCGCGGTGATCGCTATACCAACGCTGCGCACGCGAGGCCTCCAGCTCGCCATTCTCACCCTCGGCCTGGCCACAGTCGCTCAGACGCTCATCTTCGACAGCCCCATCTTCGGGCCCGGCGCGCCCGTCTGGCCACCGAAGCTGTTCGGTTGGAGCATCGATCCCGTCGCCCATCCCCAGCGTTACATGATCTTTGCTTTCCTCGTCATGGTGCTGGTCGCGCTCGGCGTCGCGAGGCTGCGGCGGTCGTCTACCGGCCGGATGCTGCTCGCGGTGCGGGAAAACGAGCGTGCGGCCGTGTCCAGCGGTATCAACGTTGTCGCCGCTAAGCTCCTCGCCTTCGCTATCGCCGGAGCGATCGCCGGCCTAGGCGGTGTCGTGCTGGCCTTCCAGTCGCCAACAATGAGCTTCGGAAACTACGACCCCAACGACCCGATCGGCGGGCTCGCCTGGCTCGCTGTCACGGTTATCGGAGGGATCGGCTTCATCGCCGGCCCGCTCCTCGGCTCGGTATTGACGGCAGTGTCGATTGGTTCAGTCATCGCGCTGCACTGGCAGGCGGTTGACTACTACATTCCGCTGCTCAGCGGACTGGGCGTGCTGGCCGTCCTGGTCCTGTACCCCAGCGGGTGCGCCTACGGAGTCGGCAACTTCCTCGTCCGCCGGGGCTGGCTGACCCCCCGCCAACGCCTCCTCGCGACCGACCGAGATACAACAGACTTCGCGCTGGGCACAAGGACGCCCCTTGCTATGACGGTACGCGGGCTGACGGTGCGCTACGGGCGGATCGTCGCGGTTGCCGCAGTCGACCTCGACTTGCGGCCCAGGGAGGTCCTCGGACTAATCGGGCCAAACGGTGCCGGCAAGACGTCGCTCATAGACGCCATCACAGGTTTCGCCGCCACCGCTGGCGGCAGCGTGGATCTCAATGGCCTCAATATCACCGGTTGGGCTCCCCACCGCCAGGCCCGGGCAGGCGTCACCCGATCCTTTCAGAACCTTGAGCTCTACCTCGACCTGACCGTGCGCGAAAACATGCTCACAGCCATAGACGACCACCGAGCGGCACGCTGGCTCCCGGGTGCCATCGCGCGGTCGGCCGAGCAGGTTCCGTCATCTGCGATGAGGATCAGCGCCATCAGCCACGCTTTTGCCCTGGACGACTACCTCGACTACCTCCCCGAGAACCTGCCCTACGGCAAGCGCCGGCTGCTGGCCATCGCACGGGCCGTCGCGGCGGGCGCGTCGGTGCTCTTGCTTGACGAACCGGTAGCCGGGCTCGACGCCGAAGAGTCAGCTGAATTCGCGCAAGTAGTCCGCGACCTGGCCGGCAAACACGGCATGACCGTGGTCGTCATCGAGCACGATATGGACTTCGTCATGGCCGTCTGCGACCGTATCGTCGTTATGGACTTCGGCAGGAAGATCGCGGAAGGCTCCCCACAGGCCGTGAGGCAGGACCCGGCCGCCATCGCGGCCTATCTCGGTGACGCAGAGCCCGAGGCCGAGCCGCCGAGCGACGAACTCATCGCCGAAGACGTCAAGACGCGCCCATCCGGCATGCGCGCAGGCGACGGATCAGCGTGAAGCACTCGACACGGTTCCTCAATGACACAGCTTGCGTCTCGGTCATCCAGCATTCGAACGGGTCGGCACAGTGGCCAAGGCCACGAGGGCTAGGGCCAGTTCCGTTGCAGGCTCTCGACCGTCGACTATGGCGTCGTGCTCAACGGCGAGATCTGGCTCGAGCTCGACGGCGGTGATGAGCAGCGCCTGACCCGTCTGTCCGGGCCTAGTGACCCGAGTTAGACCGAGTATTCCGCACACTTGGACTTTGCGTTATTCGGCTGCCGGGCCGAGGTCGCCCAGCGCTGCCCGGATGGCGCGCAGTGCGCTGACGAGGCCGGACGCCTGCTCCGGTGGCAGCCCCGGCAGGCCGAATGCGGCGTCGTTGAGCGCCGTGGTGGCCTCGTCGGCGATGGATCGCCCGGCGTTGGTGATGGTAGCGAGGACGACGCGGCGGTCATCAGGCGACATGGTGCGCAGGACGAGGCCGCGCTGCTCAAGCTTGCTGATGGCGTTGGTGACCGCGGCAGGGTGGACCATGAGCCGGACCCCGAGCTTGCCCATCGGCAGCGAGCCGCCCCGGGTGAACGCGAGCAGCCGAAGTGCTTCGTATGCGGGGAAGGTGATGCCGTACGGCTTGAGGATGTCCTCGACCCGGGCGAGCAGGAGCTGCTGGACGCGCATCACCGAGGTGACGGCGGCCATCCGATCTGCTTGGTCGGGCCAGCGGGAGTGCCACTGGCGGTACGCCTCGGCGAGTGGGTCAAAGGGCTCCTGGTCAGGCACGCCGATAACCGTATGCGAACCGGCACCGGTTCGGAACCGAGCCTGGTTCCTGCGCCGGTCGCCACGCTATGCGGTTCCTGCTAGTTGGGTGAGCAGGGTTGACCGGGCGGTCACCAGGGACGGCCCGTACCAGGTCAAGCTCCGGCCCTCGATTAGGGCCACCCGGTGCCGGGGAAACATCTCCGGCCCGTCCTCCAGGCTGAACGGATACGGCTCGTCAGGCAGGATGATGAGATCCGGCTTCCGCTCGGCGACGTTATCAAGGTCAACGTGCGGATACCGTTCGCTGTGGTCAGCGTAGATGTTGTCGAGCCCGAGTCGCGCGGCGACGTCGCCGGTGAACGTTCCCGATCCGACCACCATCCACGGATCTCTCCAGATAGGGATAGCCACACGGAGGCGCGGGCTGGTAGCGGGATCCCGCCACGCATCTTGCGCCTGCGCCAGCCACGGCGGCTCCGGCCAGCCAAGCGCGGCGGCGAACATCCTGCGCAGCGATGTGATCGCCTCATCCAGAGTGCGGATGTTCGTAACCCAGACCGGGACGCCGGCTGCGCGCAGCCGTTCCACATCCAGCTGGCGGTTCTCTTCCTTGTTGGCGAGAACGATGTCGGGCCGCAGGCCGACAATGACCGCGAGATCCGGGTTCTTGGTCCCGCGTACCCGCTGCACTTCCAGGCCCGGAGGGTGCGTGCACCACCGGGTGGCGCCTACCAGCGCTTCGCGGCGGGTGGCGGCCACGGCCTCGGTCAAGGACGGTACAAGGGAAATCACCCGGCGCGCTGGCCACGCCACCGGGACCGGGCATCCGAGATCGTCGCGCGCCGGCTGGGGATGGGTGGCAGATATCACTGTCGTTCCGGGACCCGCAGGATGAGGGCGTCGCCCTGGCCGCCGCCACCGCACAATGCGGCCGCCCCAGTCCCGCCGCCCCGGCGGTGCAGCTCAAGGGCGAGGGAAAGAACAAGGCGCGCTCCGCTCATACCGACCGGGTGGCCGAGCGCGATGGCGCCGCCGTTGACGTTGACTCGGTCCAGCGGCACGCCCAGCTGCCGGGCCGATGCCAGCGGCACTCCGGCGAACGCCTCGTTGATCTCCACTAGGTCAAGCTCCCCGATACTCATGGAGCCCTCGCGGCCCCGTGAATCCCGGCGGAGTGCGTCACGGATCGCATTCGCTGGCTGGAGTAGCAGCGATGGGTCCGGCCCGGCGACCGTCCCGTAAGCGCCGATCTCGGCTATCCACCGGAGGCCGAGCTCCCGGGCACGCCCGGCGCTCGTGACGACGACTGCGCACGCGCCGTCGGACAGCTGGGATGCCGACCCGGCGGTGATGGTCCCATCTGCGGCGAAGGCGGACGGGAGCGCGGCGAGACGCTCCGGGGTGGTGCCCGGGCGTACCCCCTCGTCGCCTTCGACGGTCACGTCGCCCTTGCGGCCGCGGACGGTAGCGACCGGGACGATCTCCTCGGCCAGCCGACCCTCCTTGATCGCGGCGGCCGCCCTGGCGTGCGACTCCGCCGCGAAGGCATCCTGGTCCTGCCTGTTGATGCCGAGGCCAGCCTGATACCGCTCGGTCGCCGCGCCCATCGAGATGCCGTCGAAGGCACAGACAAGAGCGTCCTTGTCCAAGGCGTCCTCCACCGCGCCGTAGCCGTACTTGTAGCCAGCACGGGCACCGGGCAGCAGGTGGGGCGCGTTAGACATCGATTCCATCCCGCCGGCCACAACGATTTCGGAGTAGCCGACGGCGACCTGCGAAGCAGCCTGAGCGATCGCGGCTAGCCCGGACAGGCAGAGCTTGTTGACCGTGACCGCCGGCACGGTCATGGGGATACCGCCGCCGACGGCCGCCAGGCGTGCGGGATTGGGACCGGCCCCGGCCTGCACGACGTTGCCCATGATCACTTCGTCCACCTGCTCCCCGATGATCCCGGCCCGGTCAAGTGCCGCGCGGACAGCGACGGCACCGAGCGCCGTCGCGGGCTGGGAGGACAACGAGCCGAGGAACCTGCCGATAGGGGTGCGGGCTCCTGAGACGAGCACCGGCTGCGGCATGGAGTTCTCCTTCGTATCAAATTTCGGATTATTCAGAACGGGCGGCTGCTTCGCCAGTCAGGTCAGCAGTCTCGACAGGGCGGAGTTTGACGGAGCGGACCGGCAGCTGGGCGACGTCGATGACCTCGAGTTCGGGGCGGGCTTAGCCGACGGCTTTTTGGCGCCGATGGCGTCGCCAGGCATGACTAGGGGATAGGGGCAGGCGGTGGAGATCCTGTCGGGGTCGAGGGCGAGGACCTGGTCGATGCGTTCCTCGTTGATCCGCTTGCCGGTGCGCTCTTCCAGCCACATGCGCGCGCCGCCGGCGCCGAAGCAGAACCCCCGGTTCTTGCACCAGTGCGTCTCTTCGGTCTGGGTGCGGGGAACGGCGTCGATGAGCTGCCTGGGCGCGGTGAAGAATGATCATGCGCGCGACCATCAGTGTCGCCCGAGAATGCGCCGGGCCATCACGACCCGCTGGATTTGATTGGTCCCCTCGTAGATCTGGGTGATCTTCGCGTCACGCATCATCCGCTCTACCGGGTAGTCCCGCACATACCCGTAGCCGCCCAGCAACTGGACCGCATCAGTGGTGACAGCCATGGCGGTGTCCGAGGCGAAGCACTTGGCCGCCGATGAAGCAAACGTGAGATCGGCGCTCTTCTCCCCGGCCATGGCCTGCTCAGACAGGGCAGCGGCGTGGTAAGTCAGCTGCCGGGCAGCCTCCAGCCGCATGGCCATGTCCGCCAGCATGAACTGCACACCCTGGAAGTCAGCGACCGGCCGCCCGAACTGTTCTCGCTGTCTCACGTAGCCGGTGGCGTAGTCCAGGGCGCCCTGGGCGATGCCGAGCGCTTGGGCTGCGATCGTGATCCTCGTGTGATCGAGGGTGGTCAGCGCGGTCCCGAAGCCGGTACCTTCCGCGCCGATGATCCGGTCCGCGGGGATGCGCGCATCGGCGAAGATGACGCTGCGCGTGGGAGAGCCCTTGATGCCGAGCTTCCTCTCCGGCTCCCCGAAGCTCACTCCGGGATCGGTCTTCTCCACAACAAAGGCGGAGATGCCCCGGGCACCCTTGCCCGGGTCGGTCACGGCCATCACCGTGTAGTACTGCGAGACCCCGGCGTTGGAGATCCACATCTTGGTCCCGTTGAGCACCCAGTGATCGCCGTCGCGCACCGCCCGGGTCCGCATCGCGGCCGCGTCGGACCCGGCACCCGCCTCGGACAGTGCATAGGAAAACAGCGCCTCGCCCCGGGCGACCGGCGGGAGGTACTTCCGCTTCAGTTCCTCGGAGCCTGCCAGGAGGAGCGGCACTGTGCCGAGCTTGTTGACCGCGGGGATCAGCGAGGAGGCACCGCATGCGCGCGCCACTTCCTCGATGATGATCACGGCGGCGAGCGCGTCGGCGCCCTCGCCGCCGTAGCCTTCAGGAATGTGCGCCGCCTGCAGCCGGGCACCGGTAAGCGCGTCCAGCGCCTCCTGCGGGAATCGTCCGGTCGCATCGACATCTGCGGCAGCGGGCGCGATCTTGGCCTCTGCGAGCTCGCGGACCGTCTGGCGCAGCAGTTCGTGCTCATGCGATGGCGCATAGCCAAGCAGATCTGTCATCGCCCTGCTCTTTCGTTAGGCTGGCCTGGCCGGCCGGTGTAGTCGTAGAAGCCCTGGCCGCTCTTGCGGCCGAGCAGGCCGGCGGCGGTCATCCGGCGCAGCAGCGGCGGCGCCGCGTACAGCGGCTCGGCGTACTCGGCGTACAGCGAGTCGGCGATGGACTGGAGGGTGTCGAGGCCGATCAGGTCTGACAGCTTCAGCGGCCCCATCGGGTGCGCGCAGCCGAGTACCATGCCGGTGTCGATGTCCGCGGCAGTCGCATGGCCGGCCTCCACCATCCGGATCGCCGCCAGCAGGTAGGGCACGAGCAGCGCGTTAACCACGAACCCGGACCGGTCCGGGGCGGCGATCGGGGTCTTGCCGAGCACGTCCGCGGTGAACGCCCGGGCGCGGGCGGTCGTCTCATCCGAGGTCAGCACCGACGGGATCACCTCGACCAGCCGCTGCACCGGCGCCGGATTGAAGAAGTGCAGGCCGAGCACCTGCTCCGGGCGCGACGTGGCCCGCGCCACCTGGATGACCGGGATCGAGGAAGTGTTGGTGGCGAGGATCGCGTCCGGCCGTTTCACGACCGCGTCGAGGGTGGCGAACAGCGCGGCCTTCAGCTCCGGGTCCTCGCTCGCCGCCTCGATCACCAGGTCCCGGTCTGACATGTCCTCCAGGGCGGTCGTGACGGTGATCCTGTCCAGCGCCGCGTCGCGCTCCGGGGCGGCGAGCTTGCCTGACTTGACGCCCCGGATCAGGGATCCTTCGATGCGCGCCAGGCCGACGCTCGCCGCCGCGCCGTCGACCTCGCGGACGACGACATGCAGCCCGGCGCGGGCGCAGACCTCGGCGATGCCGGAACCCATGAGACCGGCCCCGATGACGCCGACCCGGGTGATGTCGCTCATTGTCCACCTTTCATAGGGTGGCCTGGCGCGGTTGCTCGAGGGTGTCAGACATTGCGTCGGTACTGGCCGCCGACTTCGAAGAACGCCTCCGTGATTTGCTGCAGGCTGCACACCCGGGCGGCGTCCATCAGCACGGCGAACACGTTGCCTCCCGAGCGTGCGGCATCCTTGAGAGCTTCCAGGGCCGCGGGTGCCTGGCCGGAATGCCGTGCTTGAAAGTCGCGGACCCGCTCCAGCTGAGATTTCTTCTCCTCTTCGGTGCCTCTGGCCAGCTCAAGCAGACGGGCCGGCCCATCGTCGCCGCGGGGGTTGCGGAAGGTGTTGACGCCGATGAGGGGCAGCGTGCCGTCGTGCTTGCGCCGCTCGTACAGCATGGACTCGTCTTGGATCCGGCCGCGCTGGTAGCCGGTCTCCATCGCCCCCAGCACCCCGCCGCGCTCGCTGATCCGCTCGAACTCGCTGAGCACCGCCTCTTCCACCAGGTCGGTCAGCTCGTCGACGATGAATGAGCCCTGGAGCGGGTTTTCGTTCATCGCCATGCCCCACTCCCGGTTGATGATCAGCTGGATCGCCAGCGCCCTGCGCACCGACTCTTCCGACGGGGTGGTGACGGCTTCGTCGTAGGCGTTGGTGTGCAGGCTGCTGGCGTTGTCGTAGATCGCGCACAGCGCCTGCAGCGTGGTGCGGATGTCGTTGAACGCCATTTCCTGGGCGTGCAGCGACCGGCCGGAGGTCTGGATGTGGTATTTCAGCTTCTGCGAACGTTCGTTCGCCATGTACCGGTCCCGCATCGCGATCGCCCAGATCCGCCGGGCGACCCGGCCGATGACGGTGTACTCGGGATCCATCCCGTTGGAGAAGAAGAAGGACAGGTTCGGCGCGAAGTCGTCGATTTTCATGCCGCGGGCGAGGTAGGCCTCCACGTAGGTGAACCCGTTGGCGAGGGTGAAGGCGAGCTGGCTGATCGGGTTCGCGCCGGCCTCGGCGATGTGATAGCCGGAGATCGAGACCGAGTAGAAGTTCCGCACCTTGTGCCTGATGAACCACTCCTGGATATCAGACATCATGCGCAGGCTGAACTCGGTGGAGAAGATGCAGGTGTTCTGGCCTTGGTCTTCTTTGAGGATGTCGGCCTGCACAGTGCCGCGGACCGTGGACAAGACCTGCGCGCGGATTTCCGCCGCCTCCTTCGCCGTCGGCGGGCGGCCCTCCGCGCCGGCGAAAGCGTCCAGCTGCTGGTCAATCGCGGTATTCAGGAAGAACGCCAGGATCGTGGGTGCGGGACCGTTGATCGTCATCGACACCGACGTGGTCGGCGAGTCGAGGTCAAACCCGTCGTAGAGGGCCTTCATGTCTTCCAGCGTCGCGATGGACACCCCCGACGTGCCGACCTTCCCGTAGACGTCCGGTGACTCTCCCGGGTCACGCCCGTACAGGGTGACCGAGTCAAACGCCGTCGACAGCCGCGTCGCCTGGCTGCCCTGCGAGACCAACTTGAACCGGCGGTTTGTGCGGAACGGGTCCCCCTCCCCCGCGAACATGCGCGCCGGGTCCTCGCCCTCCCGCTTGAACGGGAACACGCCGGCGGTGAAGGGGAAATACCCGGGGAGGTTCTCCTCGCGCAGGAACCGCAGCAGCTCCCCGTGGTCGGTGAACCGGGGCAGCGCCACGCGCGGGATCCAGTTCCCTGACAGCGATTCGCGGGTCAATGCCGTGTGCAGTTCCTGGTCGCGGACGCGCACCACCTGCTCGTCGCCCGCGTAAGAGGCGGCGACGGCCGGCCAGCCCTCGATCAGCGCGACGCTGTTGTCGGTGACGTCGCATCGCGCCTGGTCAAGGAGCATTGCTACAGGGCCTTCGGCGCTCTCGCGGACCCCGTCACCGGCAGGAGCCAGCGTCCCTCGTTCCGGATCACCTGAAAGCTCAGCCTGCACGGCGGCGAGCCTTTGCACCCGCCGAGCCGCCTCGAGCTGCTTTTGTGTTTGTTCGTGGTATCCGCGGACTGTGGCTGCGATCCCTGCGAGGTAACCCGTCCGGGCAGGCGGGATGACTGATGTCGCGCTGGTCGACGCACGGCCCGCTACGGCCGGCAGCACGCCTTCGGTCAGCGGCAGTCCGCGGGCCGCGAGCAGGCCGGTCAAATGCTGGTACAAGGCCGTGACACCGTCGTCGTTGAACGTCGCGGCGCTAGTGCCGAAGACTGGCATATCTTCCGGGCTGGCGCCGAACGCCTCCCGGTTACGGACCAGCTGCCGCGAGACGGCCCGCAGCGCGTCCGCCCCTCCGCGCCGCTCGAACTTATTGATCGCCACAACGTCGGCGAAGTCGAGCATGTCGATCTTCTCCAGCTGCGAGGCGGCGCCGAACTCCGGAGTCATCACGTAGAGGGACACGTCTGCCAGCTCCGTCACGCCCGCGTCTCCCTGGCCGATGCCAGGCGTCTCCACGATCACGAGGTCATAGCCGGCGCCTTTGCACGCGGTGATGATCTCCGCCATGCCCTCAGGCAGCTCGCGGCGGCCCCTGGTGGCCAGGCTGCGGAAGAATACGTGGTGCCCGTCCAGGGCGTTCATCCTGATCCGGTCCCCGAGCAGCGCGCCGCCGCCGCGCCGCCTGGACGGGTCGACCGCGAGCACCGCGATCCGCAGTTTGTCCTGCTGGTCGGCGCGGAACCTTCGGACCAGCTCGTCGGTGAGTGACGACTTCCCCGAGCCCCCGGTCCCCGTGATGCCGAGCACCGGGACGCGGTGACCGGCGGCGGCCGCCGCGACTGCCTGGCGGGTGGCGTCCGCCAGGCGGCCGGCCTGCAGGCAGGTGATCGCCCGTGCCAGGGCCGGGCGGTCGCCCGCAAGTACCCCGTCGGAGTCCGGCTGGCGGGCAGTCAGGTCCGTATCGGTCGCCTTGATCAGCTCGTTGATCATGCCCGTCAAGCCCAGGTGCTGACCGTCTTCGGGCGAGAAGATCCGCACCCCGACGTTCGCCAGGCGGGCGATCTCCTCGGAGACGATCACCCCGCCGCCGCCGCCGAAGATCTTGACGTGCTCGGCGCCGACTTCCTTCAGCCGTTCGGCGAGGTACTCGAAGTACTCGATGTGGCCGCCCTGGTACGAGCTGACTGCCACCCCCTGCGCGTCTTCCTCGATTACCGCGTCGACGACCTCGTGCACCGAGCGGTCGTGACCGAGGTGAATAACCTCGGCCCCTTGTGCCTGCAGGATCCGCCGCATGATGTTGATCGCCGCATCGTGCCCGTCGAACAACGCGGTTGCCGTCACCAACCGCACCGGATTCGCGGGCACGTGCAGGTCGCCCTCGCTTGTCACGGCATCTCCCAAATTCTTTAAAGCTAAATATTTTGATGTTAAAATAATTGATCTTGCCTGTCAAGCACCCAGCTCGGAAGCGGAGCTTGCCGCCACGTGACCACAGCGAGACTCATTCCCGTCCACTCCGTATCGCTGCAGTAAAGCCCGCCATCCGTAAACGCCCCATGCCGGCGGATGGCGAGGCTTCAGCGGCTCGCGGGCCTGGACGGAACTGTCAGGTGGGGTCCGGGCGGCCCAGATGTTCCTGGACGGCGGTGTCGAAGCGGCGAATGCGCTCCAGGCCGGCCTGTTCCCCCCCTTTAGTTGGAGTCAGCCACTCGTGCTCCAGGTCGACCAGCCCGCGGTAGCCTTGCCTGATTGCCTCCACGGCAACCGGCACAATGTCAAGCTTGCCCCCACCTGGCTCGACGCGGCCGGGCTCGTCTGCGAGCTGAATCAGCACCACGTACTCGTAAGAGTCAATGAATGGCCGGAGGATCTCACCGTCCATTGCAGACACGTGCGCGGTGTCGTAGATCAGCCCGACATCTTGATGATCGGCCTGGATGATCAGGCTGACTGCGTCGGCTGTGTCGTGCAGCAGCATCCCGGGCAGTGCCACCATCGGCTCGATCCCGATTGTCAGGCCGTGATCCGCGGCGATCCGCGCCATGTCACGCAGGTTCGCCGCCGCGTCGGCCCGCTGGGCCGGGCCGTCGGGTCGCTGCGGGTCGGCGGCGATGAGCACGGCGAGCACCGTCGAGTTGAGCGAGTTCGCGAGCCGTGCGGCGTGACGGACGTAACCCTCCAGCCTGGCGGAGTTAGCGGCGCTGCGCTCTGTCCAGATGGTGGTGCTCAGTGCTTCCAGGGGCACGCTGACCACGCAACTGGCGGCCAGCCCGGTATCGGCGATCGCCTGGCGTACTCTGGCAACCTCGTCCGGCGGGCGCTGCAGCGCCCACGGGTACAGGACGCCGGCCACGCCGAGCTCAGCGGCGTAGCGGACGTGGGCTTCAAGGTCGTCCGTTCCGACCGTTTCCAGGAACTGCGGCCGCAGAGCTGGCGGACCGTAGCCGAGATGGATCGTGTAAGGGAGTGACCATGCCATGACGGCTACCTGCTTTCCGTTAGCTGGGCCACGAGCCCTCCAGGACCGTGGCGAGGTGCCCGGCCTTGGGGGTGCGGTCCCCGACGATCGGGATGATGCCGGTCAGGGCGCGGACGATGCGGAGGCCCGGCTCGGTGTGCACATCCAGCAGGTAGCTGCCGGGGGCATCGAGGGCGCGCTGGATGGCTGGAACCAGGTCATCGGGCTGCTCGACGCGTTCGCCGTCGATGCCCATGCCCTTGGCGACGGTCACGAAGTCAGTGGTCTGCGGCAGGTCGACCCAGGGGTTGTCGTAGCCGCCCGCCCGTGCCGAGGCGCGGTTGGCCAGCAGGCAGTGGTTGTTGTCGATGATCACGATGACCTTGATGTTGTGCTCAGCGAGGTTCGACAGCTCCATGAGGTCGTAGTAGAAACCGCCGTCGCCGTGGTAGCTGACCACCGTCCGTCCTGGGTCGGCGAGCTTGGCGCCGATCGCGACGGGCAGCCCGGCGCCGAGGGACATGTAACGCCCGCCGGTGGCCAGCGGGGAAACTGTCTTGTACTGGAAAGCCCGGTACATGCCGAAGGCGTTACCGCCGGAGTCGGCGACGACGAGGGTGTCCTCTGGCAGTTGCTGGGACAAGGTGCGGATGAGGAAGTACTGGTTGATGGGGACTTCGGTGCCGTTGAACCAGGAGTCCATGTCGGCGAGCCAGTCGCGCTTGATGCCGGCCACTTCATCCCGCCATCCCTGCAGCTCGCCGTTGACCGGCTGGGCGAGCCCGGTGCTCTTGGCGTGCGCGAGAAGCAGCTGGAGGAACGCCTTCGCATCCGAAACGAGTCCGATGGTCGGCTGGAAGATCTTGGCGATCTCGTGGTCATCGATATCGACGTGCGCCACGGTGTCGGGCTTGCCCAGGCTCCAGGAGCCGGTGCTCATCTGCGAAAAAGAAGTGCCGATGGCGAGCCAGAAGTCGGAGCGCTGGAGCGCGTCGTTGGCTGACCGCCACCCGAAGCTGCCGGAAGGGCCGAGGTAGAGCGCGTGCGTGTCCGGGACGAGCCCGCGCCCGCCCCATGAGGTCGATACGACAGGGACGCCGAGCAGTTCGGCGAGCTCGCGCAGTTCCGCTGCGGCGTCGGCAATGTGCACGCCGGCGCCTGCGTAGATGACCGGCCGGTCGGCCTGCACGAGCAGGTCCCAGACCGCGGCAACGTCCTGCTGGGTGGCGCTGGGCGGGCTCGGCAGCCGCAGCGACTCCACCTTCATCGTGGTGGTCTGGAACATGGCGGTCTGGGCCAGGTCCAGAACCGAAGGGCCGAACCGGCCGGTGCTGGACTCCTTGACGGCCTGACGGACGATCACCGGAAGATCACTCGCGTCGGTGACCTTCTTAATGTACTTCGAGATCGGCTTGAGGGCCGGGTACAGCTCGACGGCGTCCTGGAGCATGTCACGGCCCTCGAGGGCCGGCGGGTTGTCCATCGTCATGAGCAGCAGGGGAGTCCCGTCCAGTTTCGCCGCGTACACTGCCGGCGCGGCGTGCAGCGCGCCCACCGCCCAGGTCGCCACAGCCGAGGCGGCGCGCCGCTTGACGCGGTTGTAGCCGTAGGACATCCATGCCGCCGTCAGCTCGGTCCGCCCGGCGAACTCGGCCAGCTTGTTGTTCTCGAACAGGCGCCGTGTCAGCGCCGGTACGGCGCCCCCGGTGTAGCCGAAGACGATCTCGACGCCGGAGGCAAGCAGCGCGTCAGCGATGGCCTGCGCCCCGTCGCGGGTCTCCGTGCCGGGCTCGGTCAGGTGCTCGGCACCTGTTGATTCGATGGTCATGTTGTCAGCTGCTTTCCTGTGAGTTTGCGGCAAGGAATTGGGCCGCAGCGCCAGCCAGGCCAGGGCACCGCGGTAAGCAGGCGTGTTTCCGCCGTTACCTGGTAGGTGTTCAGCTCCCCGACTTATCGATGAAATCGCTGATCCGCTCGCCGACCATGACGGCGGTGGCGTTGGGTCCGCGTGAGGGGAGCTTGGGGAAGATCGAGGTGTCTGCCACCCGAAGGCCGTCGACACCGTAAACCCGCCCGTACTGGTCAACCACTGCCGTCTCGTCTGAGTCCGGGCCCATGTGGCAGGTGCAGGACGGGTGGCCGGTGGCGAAGATGTGCTTGAGAGCCCATTCGTCGATCGTCCTGTCGCTGGCAAGGTCGCTCTTGTCCAGGTTGACCACCCGCACCTTCGCTGCGCGCATCGCCGGGCTGTTGAAGACCTCGCCGGTCACGCGGATGGCCTCGCGGAACCGGCGCCGGTCGTTCTCCTCGGAGAGCAAGTTCCAGTTCAGCACCGGCGGCTGAGCGGGATCAGCCGAGGCGAGCTCGACGGTGCCGCGGCTGTCCTCCTGCTGTAGCCCGATGACGGCGAAGGGACGATGCATCGCCTTGGCCTGCTCGATCACGAACTTGAGGGACGTGCGGCGGAGTGCGTCCAGGGACTTTACCGGGTGCCTGGCCATGGAGGCGGCCCTGAGCATGTTGCCGGCGGTACAGACGAACGGGAGGATCTCCAGGTCGTCGCTCTGTTCGGATCCCTCAGCGGTCCAGTTGAGCGCGCTGGTCAGTACGCCACGCCCGGGCATGGCCGGGATCTTGCCAGAAATATCCCACTGGACGCTGAGTTCGGGGTGGTCCATCAGGTTCTGGCCGACACCCGGCAGATCCAGCAGCACTTCGATGCCGCGTTCGCGCAGATGCGCGGCGGGCCCGATCCCCGAGAGCATCAGTAGCTGAGGCGACCGGAGGGTGCCTGCGGACAGGATGACCTGGGCGGCGCGGAACACACGCCGCTCGCCCTTGACGTCCGCCTCGACGCCGACGCACCTGGTGCCCTCGAAGAGCGCTCTGCGCGCGTAGGCATTGCCGATGACGCGCAGGTTTGACCGGGGCAGCGCGGGCAGGAGGTAGGCGATGGCCGTGCTGATGCGGTGGCCGTTGTGAACGTTCATGGGGACGGGGCCGACCCCGCCTGGACCGCCGGCGTTCTTGTCGGGCTCATCGGTGAAGCCCAGCTCACGGCAGGCCGCCGTAAAGGCGCTGGTGAATTCCGGTGACCGGTCGGATGATTCGCGGTGCACCGTGATCGGCCCGTCGGTGCCGTGTATGTCGCCCGTGAAGTCGAGGTCAGTCTCGGTGCGCTTGTAGTACGGGAGCACCTCGCGGTAGGACCAGGCGTCGTTGCCGAGCTTGACCCAGGCCTCGAAGTTATCCTTTGTGCCGCGCTGGAAGTAGGCACCGTTGATCGAACTCGACCCGCCCATCACTTTGCCCCGGGCCACCGGCACCTGTACGCCCGGCAGCAAGGTTCCTGGCAGCGCCCAGTTGTGCGGGGCCCCCGGAAGGGACTCGCTGAAGTTCGAGGGATCCAGCACGGACGAGGGGAACTGCTCGATCCTGTCGTACACGTCCCCCGCCTCGAGCAGGGCCACCGATCGCGCGGGATTCTCGCTGAGGCGAGCCGCGAGTACCGCCCCGGTGGAACCCGAGCCGACGATCACGACATCGTATTCGTCCACGCCGTTCTCCCGCTTCTGTGCCTGGGGAATTTCGATGATCCTAAGCTGACTTTTGACTATCAGTCAATGTGGATGCTTGGCCACGTTTGACGGACGGTCAATAAGCTCGCAGCCGTCACTGCTGGCAAGTGACCGATCGCTGCGTGGAGCGCGACGGCACCTGCCGGCGGCGTGATCGAGATCCGCCTGCCGCGTGGCAGGACGCCTTGGCGGCTGGAGGCACTTCGGCAACTGCACGGCAAAAGCCGTTCTCGGACCGCCCGCGAGGAAACAGTTTGGAAACAACGGGTTGACTGCTAGTCAATGCTGGTCTAGCGTCCCTGACATCGGCCACGTAGCAGCCCGACCTGCGGCTACGTCAGCCGGGAACAGCAATTTTCAAGTAACACGTCAGTGTAGGGGGGCGCCTACAACGCACATCTCTACGCATTAGCAACTGGCACGAGCCGACCTGGCACCCGAACCAGAGTTCCTCAGAGCCGGACCGGCCAGATAACCGACCGCACAGAGCCCACGAGCTTCGTCGGCCCCGACGGCCCTTCCGGCGGACATAGTGACCAAGTCCTACGCCACAGGCCTGTGCGGTTAGTAATACGGTCGCGCCTTTCGGATGAAAGGGTTCTGAAAGATGAGTGTGCTGCAATACGCGCTACTGCCACCTCGGGCACACGGAGACCACCGACAGGAAACCATATCGCCTGGCCAACAGCGGGGCGGCCGCTCTTTTAAAACCTGAATCTATAGCCCGACCTGACGGTCACTGATCGGAATCCTCCTTGTCAGAAAGGCCCCAGGTAATTTCGGAGCTCATAAACCTGTCGGACGCCTCTGGCCGGTCATTGACTGCCGCCTAGGGCATGAGCGTCTTGCTCGTCGATCATGACATGCACCTCGTGATGACCGTATACGACCGAATAGTCGTGATCGACTTCGGGCGCAAGGTCGTAGAAGAGACCCGGATGCAGTCCGACTCTGCTGCAATCGGCGGCTACTTGGGTACCGATATCGTCGAAGTTCACATAGTAACAACACATCGCTAGTGGTGAGAAACGTAATAGGAACACCGCCAATATCAAGAGGAGAGGTTGTGAGGATGCACAGAGCAAACAAGCATTCAACGCGGCCCAGACCGGGATGGCACAAGGGCATAGCCGCTGTGGCGGTCATGTGCCTGGCGACAGCCGTGCTCGCGGCCTGCAGCGGAAGCACACAGTCATCGGGCGGCTCAGGAGAGGCCGTGTCGAATGGGTCTGCGAACAAGTCGCCGATCCTGATCGGTACCGAGGCGCCGATCGCGACGACTACTGTCAACTATCCCGGCATCTTCTCGGCGGTGCAGGCAGCGGCGACTACCATCAATTCCCAAGGCGGAATCAACGGGCATCCCATCAAGGTATTCACATGCAACACTGAGTCTACCTCCAACGGAGAACTCGGGTGTGCACGACAGGCAATAGCAAATCATGTTGTCGCCATGGTGGGCGCGAACGTTGACAACGCGTTTGCGCCATTCAATCAAGTGCTGACCGCGGCGCAAGTGGTCGACATTTCGAACACCGGCGCTGACCTATACGCCTACAGTGGCAGCATTGCATATCCTGTAACCTTCATCGACGGCACGTTCGATCCATGCGTAAGCGGCTTGCTGGCCTCGTCCTCCCAGCACCCCAAGTCGGCCGTTATAGTCACCAATACCAATGGGGCCCTCATGTCCCTGTTCGAGCCTTTCCTCCAGAACCAGGCCAAAGCGGGTGGCGTCAAGTGGCTGAATCCCATTGTGACGCCGACAACTGTGTCGGACTATTCGCCATACGTGGCCCAAGCGCAGGCCGAGCATGCCGGGATGGTGGTAATGCTCCTGTCAGGTTCGGGGCCCCAGGCCTTCGTATCCGCCAGCAGCCAGGCCGGAGCCACTTATGATGTCTGTACCGCGCTGGGTCTAGACGGCAGCGGCCAATGGAACGGACTGGGGTCCGAGGGCAACAACTTGTACGTGGGTGCGGATTTCGCCCCTGTAAGCAATGCCAGTTCGGCACCCCCTCTGATGAAGACTCTCTACGCTTCGATGGAGGCGCGCTATAAGGGCGGCGATTCGGCCGCCAACCCGGCGCCGACGACGATCCAGGCGCAAGCGGTTGAGGCCTGGCTGGGCACGTGGGCCTTCGCGCAGGCGGCCAAGACCATCAACGGACCAGTGACCGCTGCGTCGGTCTTTAATGCCATGCCGACCGCCAAGGCGACGTTCGGTGGCATCGTGCCGGACGTCGATTTCTCAAAGGCCACGAGCTGCGGCTTGTTCAAGAAGGTGTACAACTCAGCGGAATACCTCTGGAAATATGACCAGTCCGCCCAGGACTATACAGAGGTGGGAAGCCTCCCTAACGACTTCGCGACGGCTGTCTGCGGATCATGATTAGACGCCAGCGACAAGCCTTCGAGCGGCGCTGTGCGCGCCGGATTCGGCTGGGTGCCCAGAATTCCTGAGGGGCGCCGTGGAGAGGCTCCCCCTGGCAGCGCTCAGGGGGAGCCGCCACTGGACGGGTTCGCCGCCAGTGGACCGGCATCGACCTGTTCTTCGAGGTCGGCGGTGCCCTCCCGCGCTCCAGACCGCGATCAGGTCCACCGCTACGGCAGGTGATGTGGTGGCACCTGACAGAGATTGACGTCGACGGACCTGGCCGCAAAGGTCAGGCCGTCAGGCCGATCCGCGATCAGACCGAAGGAGAAGCAAATGAGCGAATTGCGATTTGACGGCCGCGTCGCGATTGTGACCGGGGCCGGCGGAAACCCGGGCCTCGGACGGTCCTACGCCATGCTGCTCGCGTCTCGAGGGGCCAAGGTCGTCGTCAACGATCTCGGCGTAGGCCCTGACGGGCGCGGCGCTATTGGAGGCGGCCCCGCCCAGGTCGTCGCCGAGATCCGTGCTGCCGGTGGCGAGGCGATCGCGAGCACGGAGAGCGTGGCGGAGCGTGAGAGCGCCGCCCGCATCATCGCGGCCGCGATCCGCGAGTGGGGGCGCCTCGATATCCTCGTCAACAACGCCGGAATCGCCCCCTTCGCCCTGTTCGACGAGATCAGCGATGCCGACATCGAGCGCGTCGTTGGGGTCCATCTCATGGGGCACATCTGGATGTGCCGGGCCGCATGGAGCCACATGGCCGCCCAAGGGTATGGCAGGCTCGTCAACGTCAGCTCTGGTGTCAGCCTATCTGGCCTGCCCAACCAGCCCATCTACAGTGCGGCCAAGCTCGGCGTCGTCGGTCTCACCCGCGCTCTTGCCGCTGGCGGCGGCAAGCTCGGGATCAAGGCCAACGCGATCATGCCCGCAGCCGACACGCTGGCGTGGCGGACCATGCTCGAACCGGGGTTCAGCGAGCACGCGCGGCAGGCGGGCCTGGTCCCGGACGTCGTCGCCCCTGTCGCCGCCTGGCTGGCCCACGAATCCTGCCCGGTCTCCGGGAAGATCCTGCAGACGTCGGCCGGGGCCGTCAGCGAGGTGTTCTTCGCCCAGACTAAAGGGACGACGCCCGACCCGGACCTGAGTCTCGAACTCGTCAGCAACCGGATGGGCCAGATCCTCGACCGCTCGGAGACCATGAGCTTCGCCGATCCAGATGGGGTTCTTCCGCCGGAGATGGTGACCAGGCCCTACGCCACAGACCCTCGGTAAGACCACGAATCATTCGCACACGCCGAGCAGATAGAGGACAATTATGCGCCGTATCGCTTTGGAAGAAGCATTTTGGCTACCTGAATTGTCGGCAGAGGGATATAGCTTCGCTCATCTGCCCCCTCGAAACCCACGATGGCGCGAGCATGTCGAGCAGCGTCTTATCGACTTCGATCAGTACCGGCTGGCCGATATGGACGAGTACGGCATCGATATGCAGGTGCTATCCCTGACCACCCCCGGCGTGCAGGGACTGCCTGACGCCGAAATGGCGGTACGCGACGCGCGTGTTGCGAACACGCGACTGGCCGAAATCATCAGCAAGTACCCAGACCGCTACGCGGGTCTGGCGGCCCTGCCCCTGCAAGATCCCGATGCCGCCGCCGCGGAGCTGGAGCGGTGCGTCACCGAACTCGGGCTCCGCGGCGCGCTAGTCAACGACCACACGTTGGGCCGGTACCTTGACGACCGTGCATTCGATGTCGTCTGGGAACGCCTCCAATCACTTGACGTGCCTCTCTATATCCACCCCAACGCAATGTCCGCCGACTCGTGGAAAGTACTGTCCGGCTACCCATTCCTGGCTGGATCTACCTTCGGCTGGGGCGCAGCCGTCGCAGGGCACGCGCTGCGCCTCATCTACGGCCGCGTCTTCGACCGGTTCCCTGGTGCCACTGTAATCCTCGGGCACATGGGAGAGTTCTTGCCTTTTCAAGTGTCTCGGCTAGATTCCCGGTTCCCCAGCCTGGATATGGACGAGCCGCCGACCAAGTTTCCCTCGCAGTATTTCCGCGAAAACATAATGATCACCACGAGCGGAGTTCCGTCGCACTCGGCGTTGATCGCCGCGATCGACGCGGTCGGAATCGACCGTGTGATGTTCGCGATCGACTACCCCTACGAGTCCACCGCCACGGCCGTATCGTTCCTTGATTCCGCCCCCCTTCCCCCCGCCGACCTGGAACAGGTTGCCTTCCGCAACGCGACGCGCGTCCTGCGTCTTGATTAACGGGCGATACCGGCATCTGCAGCGCCCGCCATCGTACCGGGCGCCGCAGATGCCGAACCGTACCTAATGGGCGTTCGGTCACGGCATTGACTGATAGTCAGGAACCGGCGTAGTCTCGGCAAAAAGGATCGGGAGTCCGACGATAAATCCTCGGTGATGCTGGTGGAACGCACGAAGGGAGGTGGCAAATGAGAGTGCTGCCCGACCGCGGGAAGTGTCAGGGCTACGGCAATTGCGCGGTCACAGAGCCACGCGTCTTTGATCTTGATGAAGATGGGTTCGTCAAGCTCCTTGTCGATGATATTCCGGAGGAGCTATGGGACGAGATTAAGGAAGCGGCTAGAGGCTGCCCAATGCGTGCGCTCGTGATCGACGAGTGATTGTCAGCGCCTGGGAACAGAGCACGGGAGGAACGAATGACGGCTGTTTACCGAGAGCCCGTCTCGAGCGCCTCCGCTTCGGCGAACGGGTCAGTAACCGATTTCCTGGCGGAGGTAGACACCGATCTGGCTCAGGGCATGCTATCGCCGCGGGTGCTGAACGACGCTGCCCTGCACCAAGCCGAACTCGAACGGATCTTCACTCGTTGCTGGGTGTTCGTCGGCCACGCTTCGGAGATTCCGAGCCCCGGTGACTATGTCCTGCGTTACGTGGGCGAGGATCAGTTTATCTTGGTGCGCGACGAGAATGGCGAGATTCAGTTGCTGTTCAACAATTGCGTGCATCGCGCATCGCCGGTCTGCCGGGCGGAGAAGGGCAACACGTCTCATTTCCGTTGCCCGTATCACGGATGGATCTACAAGAACTCCGGAGAGTGGAACGGTGCCCCGCATCGCGCACGGACCTACCGCAAGCTCGACGCCGCGCGCTGGGGGTTGCGCAGGGCACCTCATATCGACAGCTACCAGGGCTTGATCTTCGCGTGCCTCGACCCGGACGCGATCTCACTGCGCGATTATCTGGGCGACATGTGCTGGTACCTGGACGTCCTGCTCGGTCTCAGCGAGCAGGGCATGAGCGTGCGAGGAGATCCTCATCGCTGGATCATTCCGGCGAACTGGAAATCCGGAGCCGAGAACTTCGTCGGTGATGCGTTCCACGTTCCCTCGCTGCATCGCTCGATCGAGGACGTGGGGCTGCGGCCCAACCTTGATGATGGAATCGCCAGAAGTACTTTCCACATCGCGCTCGACGGGGGTCACGGTCTGATCGGGAATCGAGGGTCGCTCCCGCCGCCATGGGGGATCCTGGGCTATCCCCCGGAAATCACCGCGGTCTTCGATCTCGGTCGGCTCAACGCCGGTCAACGCAAGTTCCTCGAAAGTCGCCACGGTATCACCGGCTTCACGATCTTTCCGAACCTGTCGTTTATCCAAACCGTCTCGTCGATCATTCCGCCAGGGACGGATGCCCCCCGTGATCCCGGGAGCCAGGGCCACCCGGACCTGGAGGCGACACCGTTCACCTTCACGCTTCTGCGCCAATGGCAGCCGCGAGGACCTGAGAAGTTCGAGCTGTGGAACTGGCCGCTGGTGTGGAACGCGGCGCCGGCGGAGTTCAACGAGATGTCTTACAGCGTTAGCGTCAGGCACTTCAGCTCGTCAGGCATCTTCGAGCAGGATGACACCGTCGCATGGAGGGGTGGACCTCCAGCCGGCCGCTCGCCTTTCGCTCGGCAGCAGATGAAGCTCAACTTCCAGATGGGCATGGACGGAATGAGCGACTATGAGATCGTGCCGGACTGGCCGTTTCCCGGACAGGCGAGCACGACCCTCTACGGTGAGCGCAACCAGCGCCGGTGGTGGCAGCGCTGGCGCGACGAGCTCGCATCATCCTGACGCCGGATGAGAAGGTCATGTAATGACGGTAGAGCAGACGACTTCGAGCCTGAGCAACGCCGATCTGGAGCGAGCCTGCGCGCAGTTCCTGTTCCGGGAAGCTGAGCTCCTCGACGAGGCCGATTACCCTGGCTGGCTGGAGACGTGCCTGTCGAAGGACCTGGATTATCGGGTCCCGATCCGGACCACGAGGGAGCGTGCGTCAGGCGTCTCGGAGTTCAGCGAGACGAGCTTCCATGTCAAGGACACATACCGAAGCATCCAGGTGCGGGTCAACCGGCTGCTGACCGAGCACGCGTGGGCGGAGGATCCGCCCTCGCGAACTCGGCGGCTGGTGAGCAACGTGCGGGTGCGCGAACTGTCGGCGGATGAGGTGGCCGTGAAGAGCTATCTGATGCTGCACCGCTCCCAGTGGGACACCGCCGAGTACGATTTGCTAGTCGCCGAGCGTCAGGACGTGCTGCGCTTGGAGTCAGGGGATTGGCGTCTGCTTCGCCGTCTGGTGCTGCTCAATCACACCATTATCGGCACGCCCAACCTCGGCATCTTCCTGTAGAGGCCCGATGACTGCAGCGGAATACCAGAACGGCGAGGACCCGCCGATCAACATCGCGAACGAGTTCGCGGACATATGGGTGCGCAAGGTCTACACCCGTAACGGCGACCGACTGGAGATCAGCGCGCCTCGGCGCGGCTACCGGATCCTTCTCGACGCCGTCGAACTCGAGAGTCTCACATGGCAGACAGCAGAGACCTTCTCCAGGTTCTTGCGGTCCTCGGTCGGGCCGGACAGTGGAGACGAAATCGAAGAGTGATGGCAAGCGTTCGGACAGTCGTCGTGGTTGGCGCCTCGCTCGCGGGCATCCAGACCGCCTAGGGCCTACGTGATCGCGGGTTTACGGTGACGTTGTGCTGGTGGGGCGGAGGAGAAGCTGGCTTACGACCGTCCGCCGTCAAAGGCGGTGCTTGCGGAAGAGGTATCGCTCGGTGATATCCAGCTGCTGTCAACGAACGAGGTGGCGGTGCTGGAGCCTGAGCTGCGGCTGGGACGCTGTGCGCGGACCGACAGCGCAGCGTGGGAGATCCAGAATCGACGGCACCGCACCAGCACGGCTCAAGGATGCGCTGGCTGGCGCGCCAAGCAACTCAAATCATCATCCCGAACGTACGGGGCTGACTGCGCAGCAGCCCGTGACTGTGCCGTAGGTGCTGAGCGATGGCAAGCGCGTCCTCGTATTCGACGCGCGGGGCTACCTGGCCGACGGCGCGTGTTCGTGCCCTCGTGCAGGTCGGAACTCGTCCGGTGAATACCGTAGGCCATCTTGACTTGCACTCAAGATGGCCTACGGTTGCGCTGTAGGAGGCTGCCTTAGGGTCGTCACCGTTGGTCTGCGGGCGGTCGCATGAGTCTTAATGCTGCTCGCGAATGCCCGGAGCACGGGTCCGCCGGATGCCGGGGGCCTAGATGGGCGTCCGCGGTAGGCCGTTGCCCAACTTCGCCCCGCGTCTACTTCACGGAGGTGTTGGCCCAGTCGGCAGCAGCCGATCAGATTGAGACCTTCGCTGTATCACCGCACTGGGGCCGCATGGAACGAGCTCCGACCTAGGAGGGAAAGTCGCGTGACGACATTGGGCAGGACACTGGAATCCGTCGCCGAGAAGCTGTGGCAGGCTGAGCGTACGAGAACGCCGACCGAGCCGGTTCGCGACGACGTGTCTGACCTTGGCGCCGCCTATCAGGTACAACGCCTAGTGCAAGACCATTGGAGTTCGGAAGGTAGACGGCGAGTCGGCTACAAGATCGGCGCGACCTCGCGAGTCGTCCGGCAGGAGTTCGGGCTCGTCGAGCCTGATGCCGGAGTGCTGTGGGCCGACACTGTCTACGCTGACGGCGATGAGGTCCCGCTGAGTCGGTTCCTCATGCCCAGAATTGAGACCGAGATCGCGTTCGTGCTCGAGCGCGAAATCCTCGTCGAGCGCCCCACCGTGGTCGACCTGATGCGAGCCACGGCGTATGTACTGCCCGCGATGGAATTGGCCGACTGCCGCATCCATGGCTGGGACACCACTGCAATCGACAGTGTTTGCGACAACGGCTCGGGAGGGGGAGCCGTACTCGGCTGTGTTCCGGTGCGCCCGTCGGATCTGGATCTGCGCGCCCTGACGGCCATTATGGAGGTCGATGGCGAGGCGGTTGCGGTCGGGTCGGGAAGCGCCTGCATGGGCAACCCGTGGATTGCCCTGGCGTGGTTGGCCGAATTCCTATTTCGATCGCAGACCGCATTGCAAGCGGGGGACATCATCCTGACTGGAGCGCTGCTGCGCGTGCAGCCCTGCGGCCTAACACTCTCGTCCGGTCGACGCTCGGCAGGCTGGGAGCCGTTGAGATCCTCGCTACGGGATAAGCACGGAACAGGGTGGACAGCATCCAAGCTCCCGCGGAGGAATTGCTGCCGCACCAGCCCCTGCTAGCGCGTGCCGCGAAGGCCGCGCTTGCCGAATCAGGCTGAGTCCCCACTTGCTGCCCGCGTGCACGAGCGCTGCGCCTACCACGACCAACGGTCACTCGTGGGCTCCAATGACGAGCGTCGCAGGTGTCGTCGCCCATATCCTCCCAGATGCGCAGATCACGAAGCGCCGAGCAGGCCGGGCGAAAGGCACGGCTTGCCGTGGCCCACCTTGAACGGTGCAAGGGCGAGAGGACTGATGCCGTCCTCGTTATCCGTTGGCCGCCTGTTCGCGAGCGTCTGTCAGCGACTCAACGGTTGCCCGAGATAGGAGTCCGGCGTCGGTGCCAAGGCATATGAAGTTGTAACCGCGCCGCACGAAGTCGCGTACCTCCTCCCGGGAGCGCGCTACCTCGCCCAGTGCCTTTCCCGACTCCTTGACGAGCTTCTCCACGACGTTGATCTGGTCGCGGACGTCGGGGTGGTTCTCGTCTCCGATGCGCCCGAGGCTGGTGGCGAGATCACCCCGCGCGATCGAGACAACATCCACCCCGGCAACGCTCAGGATCGCGGGGAGCGCCGTGATCGCTTCTTTCGACTCGATAAGTACCGCCACGATGACATCGCGGTTCGCGTCCCGGATGTAGTCAGCGCGGGACATCTGCCAGCGGTCAAGCGCATACGCCGGTCCGAGGCCGCGGGCTCCTTCCGGGGGGAAGCGTGCCATGTCCACGGCTGCCTGTGCCTCCTCCGGGGTGTCAACATGCGGGATCCAGATGCCGACGGCACCCGAGTCGAGTGCCGGCTTGGCGTACACCTCGTGCGCGGCGGGCAGTCGCACCATGGGAGAGCACGAGGTTCCCGCAGTGGCGAGGATGATGTCATGGACAGCTTCCGGGCCGATCGAGTTGTGCTCTGTGTCGACGACGATCCAGTCACAGCCGGTTCGGGCCAAAGTACGGGCCACCCGCGTAGACGGCATCGTCATGATGCATCCGAAGAGTGCCTCGCCCGCTTCCATACGGCGTCGCAGCCTGCCGAAATCATCCATGATCAGCTCCTTCGCCTCGCTGTTGACGAGCATCTTGACTATGAGTAAAGATGGTTATGGCTTACGGTACGAGGCGGCGAGCAGCCCGTCAACGGCTTGTTCCCACGCCGACAAGCAGGCCGAGGCGCCGGCACGTTAACCGGCTCTTCCACCGCCAGGCTCAAAAGAAGGGAATCCGGTGCCTGTCAATAATTCTGACGATGCCTACCAGCGCACTTTGTACGGCAAGATCTGGGACCGCCATGTCGTTCTGCAGGAGCCGGGACTTCCCGCGATCCTCTACGCGGATCTTCATATCGTTCACGAAGGCACATTCCTCCAGGCGTTTGAGCTGCTGCGGGCGAGAAAGCTGCCGGTCCGGCGGCTCCCGTTGACCCCGTCGACCACCGACCATTTCGTCCCGTCGCGGCGCGACCTGCGGTTCCAGGATCCGTCGACCATGCCGTATGTCGTGAAGAGCATGATGGACACGGCGCGGGAATTCGGGATGGTCAACTTCGGCCCAAACGAGGAGCGTCAGGGAATCGTCCACGTTATCGGTCCGGAGCTGGGGCTCACCCAGCCGGGGATGGTGGTCGTCTGCGCCGACAGCCATACCTCGACGCACGGCGCCATGGGCGCGCTCGCCATCGGGATCGGCACCACTGAGATTGCGCACACTGCCGCTACCCAGGCGCTGCTACAGCGACGTCAGAAGACCATGCGGGTGATCATCGACGGCCACCTGGCGGCTGGCGTCTCCAGTAAGGACGTGGCTCTCCGCCTCATGTCGGACAACGGGACGGCGTTCGGGCGGGGACACGCCATCGAGTTTGCCGGCAGCGCCGTGCGTGCGATGAGCATCGAGGCCCGCATGAGCCTGTGCAACATGTCCATCGAGATGGGATCCCGCTCCGGGCTGGTTGCACCCGACGAGGTGACGTTCGAGTACATGAAAGGCCGGGAGTTCGCGCCCTCTGGTGCCGATTGGGACCGAGCGGTCGAATACTGGAAGCAACTGCCCACTGACTACGACGCGGTCTTCGATCGGGAGATCCGCCTCGATGCGTCCGATGTGGTCCCCATGGTGACCTACGGGACCAGTCCCGGCATGGCCACCTCTATCGACGGATGTGTCCCCGAACCGGCTGGCCTCCCCGAGGAAGAAGCGGCGGTGCTCACGGCCGCCCTCGAGTACATGGCGCTGCGGCCTGGCGAGCCGCTCAGGGGACGCAAGGTCAACACGGTTTTCATCGGCTCATGCACCAATTCGCGTATCGAGGACCTGCGGGCCGCCGCACTGATCCTCAAGGGGCGGAAGGTGGCCTCAGGCACCGAGATGAAGATCGTCCCCGGTTCCCAGGCGGTACGGCGGCAGGCCGAGGCGGAAGGGCTGGACGTCATCTTCACCCAAGCCGGCGCCCAGTGGGGCGAGCCCAGCTGCAGTCTGTGCGTGGCAGTCAACGGTGATATCGGGCGCCCCGGCGAGTACATCGCCAGCACGAGCAACCGTAACTTCCAGGGACGGCAGGGGCCGGGAGTTCGCACTCTGCTGATGAGCCCGCTGACAGCCGCGGCCACCGCGGTGGAAGGCGCCGTCGCCGACCCGCGATCGTACCTGGATGTGTGAGGGAGAGCAATGGAAAAGATCACCGCGTTCCGGTCCAAGCTCGTGCCGCTGCTGATACCGAACGTCGACACCGACCAGATCATCCCCGCCCAGTTCGTGAGCTCCCGGACAACGGACGAGTTCGCCTATGCACTCTTCCGCAACCGCAAGGACCGCGACCCTGAGTTTGTCTTGAACCGCCCAGAAATGCAGGGACGGACGGTCATTCTCGCAGGGGCGAACTTCGGCTGCGGCAGTTCCCGGGAAGCCGCCCCGTGGGCACTCGTCGCGGGCGGCATCCGTGCCGTCATCTCCAGCGGATTCGGCGACATCTTCAACAACAACTCGCTGAAGAACGGACTGCTTCCGATCGCCGTCTCCGAGGCGGACCACAGCCGCATCGTCGAGGCCTTCGAGTCTTCCCCGGAGCTTGAGGTCGTGGTTGATCTCCCGGCAGGCACGCTGTCGGTTCCGGACCACGGCATCGAGATCACTCTGCAGATCGACCCGTTCTACCGCCACCTGCTGGTGAACGGCATGGACGAGCTTGATTACCTGCTCAGCCACATCTCCGACATCGAGCGTTACGAGACGTCGGACCAGCTGCATCCCACCACGCGAAACAGGCTGGCCACCCAGCCCACGCAATAGCCGTTGCCATCCGTCCCGCAGCGGCCTTCCGCTGGGGTGACCCGCCGCCGGCCGCGGGATGGGGCATCTGGCGGCGCATTGACGACAGGCCGAGACGGGGACTACCGTCAGGTTCTGATCAAGCGCTTAGTAAGCGACATGGGATCGGCACTGGCCTGTCCTGCCTTTGCGGAGGAAACGAAAAAGAGTGGCGACGATTACCTTTGACTTCGCTGGACGCACGGTCCTTGTCACAGGCGCAGCACGCGGCATCGGTCTGGAGCTCAGCCGCTTCTTCGCTGGCTCTGGTGCCGACGTAGTCATGGTCGACTGGGACGTCGACGAGCTCGCGACGGCTTCAGCGCAGGTCGGAGCGCTTGCCGTCCCTGCGGATGTGAGCAGCACTCAGCAGGCCAATGATGCGGTCGCGCAGGCGGTTGACGAGTTCGGCCGGGTCGACGTTCTCATCAACAACGCCGGCATCCTCCGCGATGGCGTTGTCTGGAAGATGACCGACGAGGACTGGAACTCGGTGCTGGCCGTGCATCTGGGCGGTGCGTTTCGGTTCACACGGGCGTGCGTGCCACACTTCCGTAACCAGGGCAACGGGCGAATCATCAACGTAACGTCCTTCAGCGGCCTGCGCGGAAACACCGGCCAGGCCAACTACAGCGCAGCGAAAGCCGGCATTATCGGCCTTACTAAGACAACGGCAAAGGAACTGGCCCGGTTCGGTATCACTGTCAATGCCATCTCGCCGAATGCGGAGACGCGTATGGTCGCGTCCATCCCCGGAGACAAGCTGTCTGAGCTGGCCGGAGCCATCCCGATGGGCCGCTTCGCCGAGCCAGCCGAGATGTGCACGGCAGCCGGCTTCCTGGCCTCGGATGAGGCTGGCTACGTGACGGGAGTGGTTCTCCCGGTGGATGGCGGCATCTCCATCTGAGCGCAGGCCATCATCCACGCGCACCGTCGCGCCGCATCAGATCGGAGCCAGGGCCGCCTCCCGCACCGGCGATACTGGGGTTGGGCTTCGGCCCGCTGAATACCGGGAGCAGCCTATGCCGAGGAACCACCGCAATATCGACCGCGGCGAGCGCGTCGAGCGCCTGCTGACGATCGCGTCCGAGCAGTTCCTGACCGTTGGCTACACGGGCACCACGATGTCTGAGATCGCCAAGCTGGCCGGTCTGACCAGCCCAGCGGTCTACTGGTACTTCCCCTCGAAGGATGACGCGCTGGCGGCAGTCCACCGGCGCATGCTTCTTTCCACTCGGGAGCGGTTGCGCGCGCAGCCGGATCTGTCGCCGATGACCCGCCTGGAGCGTTATCTGGAGATCTTCCGGGCAGAGGCGCGGCCGCTACACCGGATGCTGCACGAGCGGGCGCCTTTCTCGGCTGCCGTCGCCGACGCGCTCGAGGAAATCCACTGCGACCTGGAGGACATGATCAGGGCGGCGGTACGGGCGCGCAGCGCCGAGTTCGCCGACCTGGAGCGCATGGTCTCGCTTTCTATGGCGGTGATCGAGGGCACCTCTGCAGTGAACGCGGAAGTGCACTCCTCGGACTTGGTGCACTGGGCGATCGACAGCCTGGTACCCGCCGAGAACGGCGAGCGCACGACGGCTACATCGGAACGGTCGAAGACGAGGACGTCTCGGGCTTCCAGCGGAAGAGGAGCCGCTCGATGACCGCCACGACGTAGTACAGGACCATGGCGATAACCGCCATGACGAGCAGAGCCATGATGGCCGTGGTCATGTCGAAATTGTTGATCGACTGCGTAACGAGCCAGCCAAGGCCCTGATTAGCGCCAACCATCTCGCCCACTACGGCGCCAATGAGAGCCATACCGATCGCGATCTTAATAGCCGATACGATCCACGGCAGTACAGACGGTATGACCACGTTGACCAGCATCGGCCAGGGTCCGGCGCGCATGCTGCGCATGGCGTCGACGAGATCTTGGTCGATGGACGACATTCCCTGGCGAACGTTGAACAGGATCGGAAAGAAGGCGATGGAGGCGACGAGTAGCACCTTCGATTCCAGTCCGATGCCGAACCAGAGCACGAAGAACGGTGCCAGCGCTACCCGCGGGAGGCTGTAGGCCCCCATCAGGTAGGGGTCGAGGATCTTCGTCGTGGTCCGCAGATGGGCGAGGACGATTCCGGCGATGACGCCGAGCGCGATGCCCACGATCAGACCGAGCATGGTCTCCTCGAAGGTCGCCCACGTGTTGCGCTGCAGTGACCCGTCTTGCAGCGAGGTGCCCAGATCGTGCCACACCAGGGACGGGCTGCTGATCCACACGGGCTTGATCCAGTGGCTCGATGCGAGCTGCCACGCGCCGATGAACACCACCAGCAGGGCCAGACTGGCCAGGCGGCGGCCCATCGAGAAGCGCGTCACCACGGATGTCGCACCTGCCCGCTGCTGACCCTGACTCTTCGCCGGGGCGGGGACAGCCGTCATTCTGCCACCTCCGTGGTCTTCAGCGCCGCCCATATCTCGTGCTGGTAGTCGGCGGAGCGAGGAAGGAAGCGTGATTCGTAGTAGTCGCGAGGACGGGGGAGCTCGACCTGGAAATCGCGGATGATAGTGCTGCCTGGCCCCGAGGAGAAGACCACGACACGGTCGGCCAGAGCCACGGCCTCCTCTATGTCATGCGTGACGAACAGGACAGTCTGCTTTGATTCCTCAAGTATCCGGAGGAAGAAGTTCCCGACTGTCACCCGCGTTTGCGCGTCCAATGCCCCGAAGGGTTCGTCCAGGAGGAAGACCGTCGGGTTGTATGCGAGCGTCCGTGCAAGCGCCACCCGTTTGCGCATACCCCCCGAAAGCTGATGCGGGTACTTGTCGGCCGCCCCTTCGAGGCCGAGCCGGGACATCAGTTCCACCGACCGCTCGCGCAGACGGGACTTATCGCCGGTCGCGAGACTGAATGCGACGCTTATGTTGTCGGCAGCAGTGCGCCACGGCAGTAGGGCATCGGCCTGGAAGAGGAAGCCGATCCGCTGGTCACGGAACGTCTGCCCTGCGCCGAAAGTCACCGATCCTGCAGACGGGCCGATGAGCCCGGCGACCACCTTCAGCAGCGTCGACTTGCCGCAGCCGCTCGGACCAACGACTGCCACGAACGAGCTCGGCGCAACCGTGAGGCTGACCCGGTCAAGGACATGGGTCTCACTTCGCCGGCGAGTCGAGTACTTAACCGAGAGATCCTCGATGTTGATCTGCTGGGGATTGCCCGCCTGTTGTGTCTCCGGCGTCGGCGCAGGTCCGCCGACCGCGCCGTCGCGGCCTGCCGTCAAGTTTTCCTCACCGATCGTGCGCATGTCCGCAGTCTCCTCTACCCATCTCTTCTTCCGCCGCGGAACGGATCTCAGGTCACGTGAGGGCCGCGCGGCCCCGCCATGACACCAAGCGCTAGCACTTCGGCTGCCCAGCCGTCAGGTCCTGGTAAGTCGGGAAGTTCGCCGCTTTTACCACGCCGGACTCGAGAAGCATGCTTTTCGCGGTGTTGTACTGGGCCTGGGTGAAGTCCAGGTTCGGGTCGTAGGTGGTCGCGTCGTACTCGCCGAGCACCTCCTTGATGGCCGCAGTGCTGAGCGATGTCCCCATCAGCTGCTGCGCGGCCGAGGTGGCGAACGACGAATCAGTCATGACCTTATTCATGCCTGTCTTCAGAGCGGACATGTAGGCGCAGTACGCCTTCGGGTTAGCCTTAACGTCCTGAGTGCGGGCGCTGATCACGAGCGCGGGGTAGTTTTCCTTGCGCATGTCCAGCAAGATCTGGACCTCCCCCGACTTGAGCGCGCTGTCCAGCACGGGAGATATCAGCTGTACCGCGTCCGCATGGCCTGCTTCGAGCGCCGCCAGCTGACTGGGGGCCGCGCCCAGTGAAACGATGTGCACCGAGGACGGGTTCACCCCGGCCTTCTTGAGCTCGTAGAGCAGCGCGATGTCGCTGACGGCCCCGGGACCGCTGATCCCTACGGTCTTACCGGCAAGGTCGGACAGGCTGTGAATAGGTGAGCCCTTCTTGGTCACTAGCACCCACACGTTGCTCTGCGCAATCGAGCCGAGGACGGTCATGCCGGTGACACCTTGCTGGTCGATACGGATCGGCGAATCCACCCCCGCGACCAGCAGGTCACCTGTCCCGCCAGCGAACTCCGTGTTGGCTGTGCCGCCGCCGGTGACCGACGTCTCCGAGACCTTGACGCCGTACTGCGCACCGATGCTCTGCTGCACCGCGTAGGTGGGAAGATTGAGGAGAGAGATCGTGGCGTCAAGCTCACTGAGTGAGTAGTTCCCAGACTTGCCGCCGCTTCCCGTCGTGGATGCGTTTCCGCTACTACTTCCGCCGCTGCTGCACGCCGCTAGCGCTATGACAGCCGCCGTCGCGCACAAAACCACAGGAATTCGTGACCTTCTCACTGCGCCCTCCCTTTCGAGTCGTCCGATGCCGCAAGCCGCTGCTTCCTTGGTTACTCATCGGCGATCAGGTCCTCTAGCGTCTGGCCCCGGTGAGCAGGACCGGACGCGACTTATGTCTTGTGTCCCGGCTCGCGGGCGAGCGCTGAGACCGGTCCCGAGGCACGCTATGTACCAGCATCAAACGTGCCTTTGGGTCGCGTGGGGGTCAGCTTAACAGGTTGGTAAGCGCTTGGTAACCCCTATGATGTAGGTTTAATTGATATCAATGCGGCGCCTCATGGGACGCAGGGTCGGCACACTAGTGTCACCTCGCGGCCACGGTCCGCTCACCCGGTGAAGGCGAAGGGCTGGCTCAGTGTGATGGAACGATCGGCCGACGTCCCTGCAGTACGCGGCTCCGGCGACAACGTCGGCGAATCATTCACGGTGACTCGGCAGAGAACTCCCGCCGACGGGCGGACCGACGGCGCGCGGCCGCTCACCGTACAGCGCCTGCTTGATTCTGCTGTCCGCGCGTTCGCGGAGCACGGTTTCGAGGGCACGACGACTCGCCAGATTTGCACTGCCGCGGGGCTGAGTTCCGCGGCCCTGTACGTCTACTTCGGGTCGAAGGAAGAGCTGCTCTACGAGATCAGCATGATAGGCCACGAGGAGGCGCTCGGGGTCCTCCACGCGGCCCTCGAGAAGTCGGGAGACGATCCTGTGGAGCGGCTGCGGGCCGCCGTATACGCGTTCGTCCTGTACCACGCGGAGCACTACACGCTGGCCCGGGTGATTCAGTACGAACTACGGGTCCTGAGCCCCGAGCATCTGGCCACCGTCCTTACGATCCGGCGGCAGATCGACCGGGGGCTGCGTTCCGCGATCGAAGCGGGCGTCCGCGCCGGCCGATTCGCGTGTACGGATGTCGGAGGTAGCGCGCTAGCGATCGAGTCCCTGGCGATCGACGTTTCGCGCTGGTTCGATTCCGAGCGCAGCAGGTGGACGCCATCGGAGCTCGCGTCCATGTACGCTCGCTTCGCTCTGCGCATCGTCCAGTCCGACAGCGACTGACCGCTCGCAGGGGCTGCTACCCAAGTGGCCGCCCGCCCTTGACCTAGCGCGCTCCGCAGTTCATCTTTAATAAGAGTAAAGAAGATCCGCCGTCTCATCCGTGCCTCCGGCCGCCGCTGCCGGAAGGACTGGCGCACTACGGAGCTGCTATGACGTCTGTACTCGATGCCGAGCGCGGTTACGACCCACGCCGGAAGCTCGAGGTTCAGGACAACGCCGTCTACCTCACCGGCACGCAGGCACTGGTACGGGCAATCTTCGACCAGCTACGACGCGACGCCGCCGAGCAGCACAATACCGCCGCATTCATCTCCGGCTACCCAGGCTCACCCCTCGGCAGCTTCGACCTTGAGGTCGCCCGGCACAAGCAGCTGATGAAGGACCTGCGGGTGACACATCTGCCGGGGCACAACGAAGAACTCGCCGCAACATCGGTCTACGGAACCCAGATGGCGCAGACCTTTCCCGACGCGGTCTACGAAGGCGTCCTCGGCGTGTGGTACGGCAAGGGACCGGGACTCGACCGGGCAGCCGACGCCATCCGGCACGGCCAGTATGTCGGGACATCCCGCAAGGGCGGGGTCCTCGCACTCGTCGGAGATGATCCCGCGTGCAAGTCGTCCAGCATCCCGAACACTAGTGAGCACTCGCTGCTGGACCTTGGCCTGCCGTTCCTCGCGCCGTCATCAGTGGCGGACATCCTGGAACTGGTGCCGCACGGTGTGGCCCTGTCCCGGCTCAGCGGACTCTGGACCGGCGTCCGGATCGTGACCGACGTCGCCGACGGGGCGGCCGCCGTGCCGGGGACGCTTGCAACGCCAGAAATCGTGCCGCCCGAGATCCGGTGGCAGGGCGTGCCGTTCGAGCCGTCGCTGCGCGGGATCCCGGGCCCGCCCTGGTCGATCGACATTGAGGCCGAGATCCGAGGCCCGCGTCTCGAGATAGCCCGCGAGTACGGTTACCTCAACGAGCTGAACCGGATCGTAGTCGACCCCGCGCGACCCAGGGTCGCCGTCGTGGCCGTCGGGCACCTGCTGCACGAAACCCTCTCAGCGATGAATGAACTCGGTCTCGACGAAACCGCGCTGGCCAACGAGGGAGTTCGGCTGTGCCATGTCCGCCTTCCCCATCCGCTAGACATCCGGACGATCCGGGAGTTCGCCACCGGCGTCGAGCTGATCATCGTGGTCGAGGAGAAGCGCGCCCTCGTGGAGTCGGCGATCCGCGAGGCGCTCTACGGAGAGACGCATCAGCCGCGCATCGTCGGCAAGCGGAGCTCGGGCGGATCAATCCTCATCCCTCTGCACGGCGCCATCCATACCGACGACCTGGTCCGGCCGCTGCGATCCGAGCTGGCCCGATTGCTGGAGCCCGGCCTACTGCCAGAGGTCCCGTCCCGCCGGACGCAGCTGCCGGTTCTCAGCGTCGCCCGCGCTCCGTACTTCTGCTCCGGGTGCCCGCACAACACGAGCACGAAAGTCCCGGGAGGGGCGGTCGTGGGCGGCGGCATCGGCTGTCATGGCATCACCCAGTTCATGGACAAAGAGGTGGTAGGGAACATCGCGACGACAACGCAGATGGGCAGCGAGGGCGCCCAGTGGTTCGGGATCGCCCCGCACGTTGCTACCAGGCACACCTTCCAGAATCTTGGCGACGGCACCTACTTTCACTCTGGCCAGCTCGCGATCCAGGCCGCGATCGCCGCGAAAGCGAACATCACCTACAAGCTGCTCTACAACGGGGCGATCGCGATGACCGGCGGACAGGACACCGCGGAGAGCAACGGCCTCCCCATCCCCGAGGTCATTGAGATCCTGCTGCGCCAAGGCGTTCGCCGGATCATCGTCACCACCGACGACCGGCGCCGCTACCGCCGGGTGAGGCTGCCGCGCGGGGCGCAGGTCTGGGATCGCAGCCGGGTCGTCGAAGCCCAGGAGGCGCTGCGCGACACCGGTGGCGTCACCGTCCTGATCCACGACCAGCGCTGCGCGGCCGAGAAGCGACGTGACCGCAAACGCGGCCGTATCCCTGCCCCTGAGCAGAAGGTGTTCATCAACGAGCGCATCTGTGAGGGCTGTGGTGACTGCGGCGCCAAGTCCAACTGCCTGAGCGTCGAGCCAATCGACACCGAGTTCGGGCGTAAGACCCATATCAACCAGACGTCGTGTAACAGCGACTTCTCGTGCCTCAGCGGTGACTGCCCGTCCTTCGTCACTGTCCATCCCGTGCGAGGCCGCGGGCGCGCAATGCGTGGCAGGAAACCCACGTCAGCAGCCGGCCTGCTTTCAGCCGATCCCCCGGCACCCGCTCAGGCTCGATCCGGCGAGACGGTCATCAGGATGCCAGGGATCGGCGGCACCGGGGTGGTCACAGCCGCCCAGATCATCGGCACCGCGGCGATGCTCGCGGGCCTCGAAGTCTCGGGAATGGACCAGACCGGCCTAAGCCAGAAGGCCGGGCCGGTGATCTCCGACCTGCGCATAGCCAGCGCCTCCGACGGCAGACCGCGGCCGTCAAGCAAAGCGTTCGCCGAATCGGTCGATCTGCTGCTCGGCTTCGACATCATGGTCGCTGGCGACGCGGTGACCCAGCAGTCGCTGCGCCCGGGGCACACGATGGCTGTGGTGTCGACCACCCGGGTCCCGACCGGGGCCATGGTCGCGGACGTCCGGGTCGCCTACCCGGACATCGGGGTATTCCAGCAGCGCCTCGCAGGGCTGCTCGGGCCGGGCAACGTCCACTGGGTGGACAGCGGCGAGCTCACTGAGCAGCTCATCGGAGACCGCTCGGGCGCGAACATCCTGCTGCTAGGAGTAGCCGCCCAGCTTGGCTCTCTGCCGGTACCGATCGACGCCCTAGAGCGGGCGATTGAACTGAACGGCGTAGCCGTGGAAGCAAACCTCGCGGCATTCCGTGCCGGGCGGTGGTGGGTCGCCGACCGCGACCGGCTGCTGCGCGCGGCCGGGAACCGAGGCGCGGCACCCGCCGAGCCGATGATGGCGCCGATTCCCGACGAGTGGATCAGACCCGTCCCCGGCGACCTGAAGGACCTGGTCCGGAATCGCGCCGCCGACCTGGCCGGCTACCAGAACCTCGCCTATGCGCAGCGCTACGCGGACCTTGTCGCCGAGATCGCGGCGGCCGAGGCACGTGCCGCGAGTGGTTCCACCGTCCTTACCGAGTCCGTGGCCCGTAACCTCCACAAGCTGATGGCGTATAAGGACGAGTACGAGGTCGCCCGGCTGAGCCTCGACCCGCGTGCGGGCGAAAAGATCCATGAGGCCTTCGGCCCGGAGGTGCGGGTCTATTGGAACTTGCACCCCCCGGTCTTCCGGGCACTTGGGATGAAGCGCAAGCTCAAGCTCGGCGCCTGGTTCACCCCCGCCTTCACGACGCTGTACCGGATGCGCGGTCTTCGCGGGACAGCGCTGGATCCCTTCGGCCGAACTGAAGTGCGCCGGCTCGAACGTCGTCTAGTGGCCGAATACACCGACGCCCTCAACGCGATGGAACCGGCGCTCTGGGCGGCGAACATCGAGCAGGCGGTAGCGCTGGCGCAGCTACCGGATCAGGTCAGGGGCTATGAGCAGCTCAAGCTGGACAGCGGACGGCGGTTCCTTGACGCCCTCGCCGCGGCACGGACCGAACTTGGCATCTAGGGGCTTTACAGACCTGCAGTGTTTAGTTCCAGCAACAGGGTGTCGCCCGCGGCGAGCAGGTCAAGCTGAGCGTCGACCTGCGGTAGCTCATAGCTGTAGAAGTAATGCGCGGCGGCGAGCTTCCCAGCGTAGAACGGGCCGGACTGGCCCGCCGCAGCGACCGCCTGCGAGAGCCACAGCCAGGCGACCACGATGTGCCCGGCGGCCTCCAGGTACAGTGTTGCGTTGGCCAGGGCCTGGTCAGGGTCGCCGTCTTCCCACAGTGCCTTGGTCACCTCGGCCAGCCGGGCCGCCCGCCTCGACAGCATCGCAGCCCACGCGGCGAACGTCCCGGATGCCGCCACGACGGTGTCCTGGATGGCGGAGAGCAAAAGGTCGAGTCCGGCGCCCCCGTCGATCAGCACCTTGCGGCCGAGAAGGTCGAGCGCGTGGATGCCGTGAGTTCCCTCGTGAATCGGGTTGAGGCGGTTGTCTCGGTAGAACTGCTCGACGTCGTGGTCGCGGGTGTAGCCGGCCCCGCCGTGGACCTGGATGGCCAGGTCGTTGGCGTACAGGCACCACTGGGACGGCCAGCTTTTGACGATCGGCGTGAGCACGTCGAGCAGCCGCGTGGCGCTGGCGCGGGCGGTCTCGTTGGTGTCCGCGATGCTGACGTCGAGCAGCCTTGCAGCGTAGAGCACCAGCGCCATCGCTCCCTCGGCGTAGCATTTCGACGCTAGCAGCATCCGGCGGACGTCGGGATGCTCGATGATCGGGACCGCGGGGGCGGCGGGGTCCTTGTGCCGTGGCTGCCGCCCCTGCCGACGCTCTTTGGCATACTCCAGCGCCTGCAGGTAACCGGTGCAGCCGAGTGCGGCGGCGCCGGCTCCGACGCCGATGCGGGCTTCATTCATCATGTGAAACATGTACGGCAGGCCGCGGCCCTCCTGCCCCACCAGAAACCCGACCGCGCCCGGCGCGGAATCCACCGCGAACGCTCCTTCGCCGAAGGCGAGCAGCGTGTTCGGGATGCCCCGGTAACCCATCTTGTGATTGAGGCCGGCTACGGCAACGTCGTTGCGCTCTCCGCGGCTGCCGTCCGCGTTCAGCAGGTATTTCGGGACGATGAAGAGCGACAATCCCTTCACCCCGGAACCGGTGTCACCGGTCCGGGCCAAGACGAGGTGGACGATGTTCTCGCTGATCTCATGGTCCCCGCCGGAGATCCACATTTTCTGGCCGAAGAGGCGGTAGCGTCCCGGACCGTCTGGAACCGCGCGGGTCTTCAGGTCGGATAGCGATGACCCGGCGTGCGGTTCGGACAGGCACATCGTCCCGAAGAACCGGCCTTCGAGCATCGGCCGCGCGAACATGTCGACCTGGTCCGGGGTTGCGTACGCGCGCAGCAGCGCGGCGTTCGCCATCGTCAGCATCGGATACGCGCAGGTAGCGAGGTTCGCTGCCTGGAACCAGGCGAAGGCGGCCCGGTGGACCGCGTGCGGGAGCCGGATGCCCCCGGCGCTCTCATCGGCCGTACCCACCAGCAGGCCGGTCTCGGCGAACGCGGCCAGGGCGACGGCCACCTCGGGGATGACGTGCACGGTCGTCCCATCGAACCATGGCTCGTTCAGGTCGCTTTTCCGGTTGTGGGGACGAAACGCGCGGGAGGCCAGCGTCTCGGATAGCTCGAGCACCGCGTCGAAGGTGTCGCGCGAGTGTTCGCGGAACCGCGGGTAGCGGGTCAGGCCCTCGACATCCAGCCACTCATACAGCAGGAACTCGAGGTCCCTCCGCGACAGCAGGGCAGCGGTCATGCGCCTCATGGTAACCGCCTCTGAGGGGATTTTAAGAATGCGACGTCATCTTTACTTTTCTTGCCCAGAAGCGCGATAATCCTGGGACCGGAGAGGGGAGGCCCCATGCGCGCGGTGCGCTTCCATGCCGCTGGCGACGTCCGCGTGGAAAACCTGCCCCGGGTACCGCCGGGTACCGGCGAGGTTGCACTCGACGTCGCCTGGTGCGGCGTATGTGGGTCCGACCTGCATGAATACCAGCGCGGGCCGATCGCGATTCCCGCGGCCGGGCGACCGCATCCGCTGACCGGGGTGACGGCGCCGCTCGTGCTCGGACACGAATTCGCCGGGACGGTCACCGCCATCGGCCGGGATGTGGCCGGACTTGAGGTCGGCGACCTGGTGGCGGTGGAACCGCTGCTGCGCGACGGCACGTGCGCCGCCTGCCGCTCCGGCCATTACAACCGGTGCCGGCAGCTGGCCTTCATCGGGCTGAGCGGGAACGGCGGAGGGCTGGCCGAGTACACGGTCGTCCCGGCAAGCGCACTGCACCGGGTGCCCGTCGGCGTGTCACTGGAGACGGCCGCGCTCGCCGAGCCGACGGCGGTCGCCTGGCACGCGGTCGACCGGGCACAGCTCGGCCCGGGCGAGCCGGCCCTGGTGATTGGCGCGGGCCCGGTCGGCCTCGCAATCGTCGGCGTGCTCCGGTACCGAGGTGCCGGGCCAGTCATCGTCAGCGAGCCGTCGGTCGTCCGCCGCGCCGCCGCGGCGCGCCTGGGCGCGGATATGGTGCTCGACCCGTCCGAGGCCGACGTGGGGCGCACGGCACGCGGCGTCGCCGCGGCGTTCGACTGCGCGGGCCGTCCGGAGGCACCCGAGACCGGCCTGCGCGCGGTCCGGCCCGGCGGCCGGGTCATCCTCGTAGCACAACCGGGTGACCCGGTCACGGTCCCGGCGGGGCGCCTGGTCTACCTCGAGACCACGCTGACGGGCAGCCTCGGCTACGCCGGGGTCTTTCCCGATGTGCTCGCCGCGATGGCCGCGGGTCTCGACCTAACCCCTATGGTCAGCCGCCGGGCCGGACTGGAGCAGGCACCCGGTCTCATCGCGGGCTTGGCCGCCGACACCGGGCGGGAACTGAAGGTCTTGTTCGGGACGGAAAACACTTTGAACGACCACTGACATTAAGGGAGCGGCCCGGGTGAGCGGGACGGATCTGTTTGGCATCGAAGGCAAGGTGGCTCTGGTCACCGGTGGTACCAGCGGGATCGGCGAGATGGCCGTGCGCGCGCTCGCCGACGCGGGCGCGCGTGTCTACCTAACCTCGCGCAAGGCCGCCGCCTGCGCCGAGGTAGCGATGCGGATCGCGGATCAGATTGGCGCGTCGGTGCACGGCATCGTGGCGGACCTATCCCTCGAAGACGAATGCCTGCGGCTTGCCGCCGAACTCGGCGAGCGCGAGCCCAGGCTGCACGTCCTGGTGAACAGCGCCGGCGCGGTCTGGGCCGAGCCACTTGAGTCGTTTCCCGTCGCGGCGTGGCACAAGGTACTCGACCTAAACCTGGTGGCACCGTTCGTCCTGACGCGTGCACTGTTGCCGCGCCTGGCGGCGGCTGCCACGCCTGACGACCCGGCGCGCGTGATCAATGTCGGGAGCGTCGACGGGTTCCGCCCCCCGGCCATGCCGACCTTCAGCTACTCAGCCAGCAAGGCTGGCCTGCACCAGCTGACCAGGGTCTTGGCTGTCGAGCTGGGAGCACGGGGAGTAACCGTCAACGCGATAGCGCCAGGGCCCTTCCCGTCGCGGATGATGGCGGTGACCCTGCAACAGCACCAGCGAGAATATGTCGCCACTACGCCACTGCGCCGGATCGGGACGCCGGAGGACATCGCAGGCGTTGTCGGCTTCCTCAGCGGGCGCGGCGGTGCCTTTGTCACGGGGGCGATCATTCCGGTAGACGGCGGATGGTCACTCCGCGTCTAAGCGCAGCCGAGACCGGTCTAACGGCCCGACCACTGCGGCCGCCGCTTCTCCGCGAAGGCGCGCGCGCCCTCCAAGGCATCCTGCGACGCCAAGATATCGCGGTTGAGCTCGGACTGGCGGCTCAGCAGCTGCTCGTCGCTCCAGCGCGCCGCCTCGCGCACCAGTGCTTTGGTGGCGCGGACGGACAGCGGCGCCCCAGCGCCGAGTTGGCGGGCCAGGGTGATGGCCTCGGCGACAACCGCCCCAGGTTCGGCCAGCCTGGCGATGACTCCCAGCCGGAACAGCTCTCCGGCGTCAACTGGCTCGCCGGTAAGCGCGATCCGCATAGCCGTCTGATACGGCAACGCCCGGGCCAGGCGGACAAGGCCGCCGGCGGCCGCGATGAGACCGCGGTTTACCTCGGGTAGCCCAAACCGGGCAGCGCTGGAGGCAACGATCATGTCGGCCGCGAGCGCGATCTCAAAGCCGCCTGCCAGCGCCCAGCCCTCGACCGCAGCCACGACCGGCTTGTCCGGAGGACGGTCGGTGATGCCGCCGAATCCCCGCCCACCGGCTAGGGGCGGTCCCTCCTCCGGGAAGGCCTTGAGATCCATGCCCGCGCAGAAGTTGCCGCCGGCACCGGTGATCACGGCGGCGAACAGGTCAGCGGACTCGTCGAGCCGGTCCATGGCGGCGGCGACCTGCTTGCTGACTGCCCGGTTGACCGCGTTCCTGGCCGCCGGGCGGTTTAGCGTCACGAGCAGTATGTTGTCGGCCGCCTCTACGATGACTTCGTCGCTTTGCGTGCCCACGCCGACTCCGATCACGGTCTGACAGAATAAAAGTCACGTCACTTTCGCAATTTAGCCGGCGAGCACATGTTGTCGGCCGTGGCGAAGAGGAAGGAGTGGCCCATCGTGGTCCAGCAGCGCTCGGCGGTATCGCCCATCAGCCCGCAGGCCCCCGGTGAACCTCCCACCACCAAGGGCCGGAGCACGCGGCAGCGGCTGATCGCTGCGGCCACGTCCCTGTTCGAGGAGAACGGGTACGCCCGCGTTCGGGTCGCCGACATCGCAAAGCGCGCTGGCCTGTCGCAAGGCGCCTTCTACCGTTACTTCACTGACCGCCGTGCGCTGATGCTCGAATTGATGCGGCAGCTGACCACGGACGCATTCGACTTCGTCCGGGTGCCCTGGGACGGCACAGACCCGATGAGTTCCGTCCTGCGGTCTACACAGCTGTACTTCGAGTACTACGCGGCTCACCGGGCGCTGTTCGGACTGCTTGTAGAGCTGAGCCAGACCGATCCCGACGTGGGGCAGATCTGGGCCGACTCACGCCGGGTCTTCTATGCGCGGATCGCCCACTCGCTGCGGCGCGGTACCCATGCGGGCAAGCTGCGGGTCGACGTGGACGTCGACGTCGCGGCGGAGCTGTTGGGCAGCATGACCGAGTTCTACGCGTTCCAGCGGTTCGTGCTGCGCGACGGGGTGGTGAAGGACGTCCCGGCCGAGGAAGGAGCCGACGTCCTCGCCCGGATCTGGACAGCGGGGCTGATGCGGCAGCAGTAAGCCAGATGGATGGCCGGGGTGGGCGCCGGGGACGGCAATCGCGGCAATCTCCCGCCCGCCTGGGTCCGTCCCTCCCGACCGCGACCGCCAGCGATGCCGAATGCTTCTCCGCCCGTCCGCTACCGGCTAGAATGCAACCGGACGTCCGGTTGGCTCGGCTCCGCAGTGCATGGTCCTGTCTGTCGGTCCTGCTTATCCGATGATGACCAGCTGCCCGTCACGTTCGCAATGACCGCTACGAGGAGGCGTCCATGGCAACGGCCGAGAAGCGCAGGACCACGAGCGCCGGGGCGGCCAGCCGCCGCTGGCAGGAGGTGCTCGACGTGTCGGCGGAGGTGTTCTACCGGCTTGGCTACTCGGAGGCGTCGGTGGGCGACGTCGCCGCGGCGCTCGGCATTACCAAGGGCAGCCTGTACCACTACGTGCAGAATAAAGAGGATCTTCTCTACGCCATCATTCAGGAGGCGCACGGCCTGACCAGGGACAATCTGCGACGCGCGCAGGCGGGGGAGGGACCTGCCCTGGAACGGCTGCGGCAGTACTTCGTCGGCCACGCCCGGATCAACATTGACCACAGGGGAAAGTCGGCGCTCGTCTACCGGGACATGCGGCACCTGTCGGCCGCGCGGCGCAGGCAGGTTGTCCGGGTGCGGGACGAGGTTGAGGCATTCGTCCGGCAGCTGCTGGCCGACGGAGTGCACGAGGGGACGGTGTGCAAGTTCGCTGATCTCCGGTTGGCCTCCATCGAGATGTTCTCCACTGCCAACGGGATCTACCAGTGGTACCAGCCCGGCGGCCCGCATACCGCCGAGGTGGTGGCGCAGTCGGTGGCCGACTTCGTGGTGGCCGCGGTCGCCTGCGACGGATCGCCGGGGGGACGCTGCGTCAGGCACGTCAGGGAATCTGCCTGATGCACAGTGGCGAGCTCAGGGACCTGGTGAAACCGGATCGCCTCGGTCTGGCTCTAGTCGGCGCCACCGGAGACGACAGGTGGGGGACGCTCCAGGCCCGGCTGATCGCCGGAGGCAGGTCAAATCTTACGTTCGAGGTCACCAGCGGCGCCGGCGCGCTGGTCCTCCGCCGGCCGCCCAACGGTGCCCTGCTGCCGAGCGCGCACGACATGGTCCGTGAAGCTCGTGCCCAGCGTGCGCTAGAGCAGACCGCGGTGCCCGTCCCGCGGATCGTCCTGGTTGACGGCACCGGCGACATACTCGGGGTTCCGTGTTACGTCATGGAGAAGGTGGAGGGCCACGTGATCCGGGACGGGCTTCCCGAGGGGTACGCCGCCACGGCGGCGGACCGTACCGCGATCGCGGACGTCCTGGTCGACACGCTCGTGCTTCTGCACGGCGTCGAAGCCGCGGTCGTCGGGCTCGACGACTTCGGCCGGCCGGCGGGCTTCCTCGCCCGCCAAGTGCGCCGGTGGAGCGAGCAGTGGGAACGTTCCGCCGATCACGAGGTCTTGGAGGTGACCCGGCTCGGCACTCTGCTGCGGCAGCGGCTCCCTGCCAGCCAGCGTTCAGCTGTGGTCCACGGTGACTTCCGGCTCGACAACTGCATCATGGACGTGGCCCGGCCCGGACGTGTAGCGGCGGTGCTGGACTGGGAGATGTCGGCGCTCGGAGATCCGATGACAGACCTCGGGATGCTGTTGTTCTACTGGCGCGAGCCTGGCGACCCGGAGGTCAGCCTGGTGCCGGCGGTGACGGCCGAGACCGGTTTCCCGGGCCGACGCCACCTGGCCGAGCGCTACGCGGACGCCACCGGCACTCCGCTCGCCGAGATCGATTACTACCTAGCCTTCGCCCACTTCAAGTTCGCGGTGATCGTGCAAGGCATCGCGGCGCGGGTCGCGGCCGGGGCCATGGCAGGACAGGAATTCGGCGACCTGGCGCCGATCATCGTCGACTGCGCACGCTGCGGACTCGACATCCTTTCTTAGGGAGTTTGCGCGATGGATTTCCAGCACTCAGCGAAGGTCCTCGAGATGCGGAAGCGGCTCGAGGACTTTATGGCCGAGCACATCTACCCGAACGAGCGGCGGTACTTCGAGCAGGTGCACGAGGCCGGGCCGTACGGGCACGCAGCGGTCACCGGCGAGCTCAAGCCCCTGGCGCGCGCCGCGGGTCTGTGGAACCTGTTCCTGCCGCCCGGGCACGGGGGCCCGGGCCTGACCAATCTTGAGTACGCGCCGCTGTGCGAGGTCATGGGCCGGTCGCTGATGGCGCCGGAGGTCTTCAACTGCAACGCCCCCGACACCGGCAACATGGAGGTACTGGCCCGGTACGGGACACCGGAGCAGCAGGAGCGGTGGCTGGAGCCGCTGCTCGCCGGAGAGATCCGCTCCGCGTTCGCCATGACGGAGCCGCTAACGGCCTCGAGTGATGCCACCAACATCGAGACGTCCATCCGCCGTGACGGGAACGAGTACGTGGTCACTGGGCGCAAATGGTTCACCACCGGGGCAACCGATCCCCGCTGCCGGATCATGATCGTCATGGGCAAGTCCGACCCCGGCGCCGACCCCCACCGGCAGCAGTCGATGATCCTGGTTCCTGCTGACACGCCGGGCGTCCGGGTAGTGCGCCCGCTGCCGATCTTCGGCTACCTGGGCACGCTCGACAAGGCGTCCGAGGTGGTGTTCGAGGACGTACGGGTGCCGGCCGCGAACATGCTGCTCGGGGAGGGACGGGGGTTCGAGATCGCGCAGGGCCGCCTCGGTCCGGGCCGGATTCACCACTGCATGCGCCTGATCGGCCTGGCTGAGCGCGCGCTGGAGCGGATGTGCCGTCGGGCGGAGCTGCGCACCCCGTTCGGAGTGCCGTTGTCGGAGCAGACCGTCACCCTGGAGCGGATCGCGGAGTCGCGCATGCTCATCGAGCAGGCCCGGCTGCTCACCCTCAAGGCGGCCTGGGCGATGGACAGCAGCGGCAGCAAGGCCGCGCGGGCCGAGATCGCCATGATCAAGGTCATCGCTCCCACCATGGCCGGCCGGGTCATCGACTGGGCAATCCAGGCGTTTGGCGGTGCGGGCGTTACCGACGACTTCGGCCTGGCGGCCGCGTACACCACGGCGCGTTACCTGAGGCTGGCCGATGGTCCGGATGAGGTGCACCGCAACCAGGTGGCACGGCTGGAGCTCCGCAAGTGCCGCGATAGCGATCCGGCGCGGACCGGCGGCAGTGCGGACGTCCTCAGCCTGGCCGAGGCCGAGCGCGCCGGGGCCGCCGCTTGGGCCCGGTACCACAAGCCCCCCGAGTCTTCGGCGTGACCGGGACGGAGGTCAGATAGAGATCCCGCCGTCAACCGGCAGGACGGTGCCGGTGACGTAGCTCGCCTCCCGCGAGGCGAGGAACCCGACCGCGGCGCACATCTCGGCCGGGTCGGCGAAACGCCCGAGCGGGATGCCCGCGGCGAGCTCCGCCTTCTTGTCGGCCGGGATGGAGGCGACCATGCGCGTTTGCGCGTTGGGGGAAATGGCATTCACGGTGATGCCGAAGTGGGCGAGTTCCTTGGCGGTGGTCTTGGTGAACCCGATGAGGCCGGCCTTGGCGGCGGCGTAGTTGGCCTGGCCTGTGTTGCCGTGCAAGCCGGTGTAAGAGGTGACGTTGATGACCCGGCCGTAGTGCCGGGCGCGGAAGTGGGGGACGCAGGCGCGGGTGAGCCGGAAGGTGCCGCCGGCGTGGACGGCCAGGACTTGCTCCCAGTCGTCGTCGGTGAGCTTCCAGACCACCTTGTCGCGCAGGATCCCGGCGTTGTTGACCAGGACGTCGATACGGCCGGTCTCGGCAGCGATGCGGCTGACGGCCGCATCGACGTCGGCGGTGCTGCTGACGTCGGCATGGATGGCCCGGGTGCCGGCTTCCGCCGCGGCCTTGTCGAGTACCTCCTGGTCGTAATCCAGCAGGTAGACGGCCGCTGAGCAGCGGGCCAAGAAGCGGCCGAGTTCGAGGCCGATGCCTCGGGCGCCGCCGGTCACGATGACCGTCTGGCCGGCGAAGTCAAAGGACAGGTTGGCCACGGCAGTCTCCCCGAGGGTGTTCGCTTACAGCAGCTCGATGACTGTGGCGTTGGCCTGGCCGCCGCCCTCGCACATGACCTGCAGGCCGTAACGGATCTGGTTGTCGCGCATGTGGCTGAGCATGGTGGTCATCAGGCGGGCGCCAGAGGCGCCGAGCGGGTGGCCGAGGGCGATAGCGCCGCCGCGTGGGTTGACCTTGCTCATGTCGGCGCCGGTTTCCGCCGCCCAGGCCAGCACGACGGAGGCGAAGGCCTCGTTGACTTCGAAGACGCCGATGTCGTCAAGTTTGAGCCCGGCCCTGGCCAGCGCCTTGGCGGTCGCCGGGATAGGCCCAGTGAGCATCGGCATGGGGGCGACCCCGGCCAGCACGGCGGTGTGGATCCTGGCCAGTGGCATCAGCCCCAACTGGGCCGCCTTCTCGCTGGTGGTCAGAAGCAGGGCGGCGGAACCGTCGGAGATCTGCGACGAGGTGGCGGCCGTGATCCGGCCGCCCGGGCGGAATGCGGGCTTGAGCTGGGCGAGGCCCTCGAGCGTGCCCCCGCGCCTGATTCCCTCGTCGGCCTCAACGGCCGCGCTGCCTGCCTTGACCGGGGTGATCTCCTCGGTGAAGAGCCCACCGTCGGCGGCGGCAGCCGCCCGCTCGTGGGACAGCAGCGCGAACTCCTCGAGTTGCCGTCGGGACAGTTCCCACTTCTCGGCGATCATCTCCGCGCCGATGCCCTGGTTGGGGAAATCGGAACCGTACCGTTCGATGTAACGCTCGCCCAGCGGATTGCCCGTCGCCGCCGCGGAGCCCATCGGGATCCGGGACATGCTCTCCACCCCGCCGGCAACCGCAACGTCGTACTGGCCCGCGATCAGCCCGGCTGCCGCGAAGTGCACGGCCTGTTGCGAAGACCCGCACTGCCGGTCGACAGTGGTCGCGGGCACCGAGTCGGGCCATCCGGCCGACAGCACCGCGGTCCGGGCGACATCGAACGTCTGCTCGCCGACCTGGCTGACGCATCCCCAGACCACATCGTCGACAACGCCTGGATCGATCCCCGTCCGGGTCGCGATCTCCTCCAGCACCACGGCCGCCAAGTCCGCCGGGTGGATCCCGGACAAGCTGCCGTTCCGCTTCCCGACCGGAGTCCGTACCGCGGCGACGATAACCGCGTCGTTCATGCCTCTACCCGCTTCCCGTGATGCGGCTGGCCGCTGGCTGGTACCCGTAACGCTACCAACCGGACGAACGGTTGGGAAGACGAGGGAGTGGTACTAGGGCGGGTATCCGGGGAATCGCGGCGGTCGGCGTTCCTGCCATGCGGTGATTCCTTCGATGAGATCAGGCCAGGTGAAGGACTCCCGGGTCGCGTCGTCCGCGGCGAGTAGCGCGTCAAACGGCCCGGAAGCATCCTCGGTGAGGAACTGGCGCTTGATGGTCGCCAGGGCACGCGGTGAGCACAGGGTGGCCAGCTCGCGTGCGTACGCTAGCGCTGCCTCCAGTACCTCGGAAGCGGGCAGCACGAAGTCGGCCAAGCCCCACGCTCCGGCGTCCGTCCCGGTAAAGACTCGCCCGGAAAGCAGCAGGTCGAGCGCACGGCCTCGGCCGACGGTGCGCTGCAGCAGCCAGGACACGCCGTGCTCGGCGATCAGGCCGCGCCGGACGAAGGCCGTGGTGAGCTTCGCCTCCTGCGCCACGAACCGGATGTCGGCATGCAGGGCGAACGCCAGGCCGAGTCCGGCGCAGGCGCCGTTGACGGCGGCGATGACCGGCTTGGCCATAACCGGCGGGTAGGACTGCTCGCTGCGCTCTGGCAGCGGTGCGCCGTCGCGCATGAGATCTTCGACTGTCCCCCTGATATCGGCACCGGAGCAGAATCCTCGCCCGGCACCGGTCACGACCACGACCCGGGTCCGAGGATCAGCCTCCGCGGCCCCCAGCAGCGCGTAGTACTCGCCTTCCATCTCGGGGGAACAGGCGTTGAGCACGTCGGGTCGGTTGAACGTGATGAGGAGTACTCCGCCGTCGTTCCGGTCGCGCAGAATCTGGTCCACCGCTGACCTCGCTTCCCGGTCGAGGCTTCGTGCGGTCGTCGCATGAAGCGGGCTTCACTCCTAGCCGAACACCAGTTACGCTACCAACCGGACGTCCGGTTTGTAGACCAGAATAGTGCGAGTGCTTACTCACCGAGAAAGGTGTGGGGATGCTGACTGAGCAGGTGCTGACAAGCAGGGCCGATCCAGCCAGCGAGGCGTTCAAGCGCAACCACGCGGCGAACACCGCGCTCGCGACGGAACTGCGGGACAAGCTCGCGACCGCCGCCCGTGGCGGCCCGGACCGGTCGCGTGAGCGCCACGTGGCGCGCGGCAAGCTGCTGCCGCGCGACCGGGTCGACACGCTCACCGACCCGGGATCGCCGTTCCTCGAGCTGAGCCCGCTCGCCGCGATGAGCATGTACGACGGCGACGCGCCGGCCGCTGGCATCATCACCGGCG